>SDBV01011840.1_pt1 | contig 11248 bp, 10 predicted proteins | sample 2277081 | NCBI WGS metagenome assembly SDBV01 (sample SAMN10402039, study PRJNA504765) | marine sediment metagenome | isolation source: marine sediment core GS10_PC15, 223 cmbsf | place: Arctic Ocean: Southern Knipovich Ridge | collected 2010
CTTTACTAGCAAAGTTTAATAGTTTCGAATAGTGCAACGGTTTCTTCTTTTCATCGCCATCTTATGTTCATCTTTACTTTACAGCCAAGAAGATTCCTTGAATGTGAGCAGTGTGTATGATTATTCGTTAGACGAATTAATGAAGTTAAAAGTAGTTTCTGCTTCTAAGGATGAAGAAAGCCGATCAGAAAAGCTCTTTTCTGATATCAAAAGATACATTGAGACAGCGGATCTCGAATTAGAAAAAGCCATCATTGACCAAATCGAAAATGAACCAAATGGGGTTGCAAAACAAATTCTCGAGGAAATTAACGAACCCAATATCGCCGAAAGGCCTTTAACTGTTTATGTATGGGCAATTGGTTTTACAAAAGACACAATAGCTATTGATAAATTAATCAAAATACATGGAACCACGAATTCAAAAATTGTCAAATATAATGCGCGACACTCCCTCGCAAAAATTGGAGGAACTAAAGCTGGGGATTATTTAATTTCGAAAGCAAAAACTGCCGGTGATGATGATAAGTTTGAAATTCTAAATTCTCTTGGTCTAATGCAGTATGAGCCTGCGATACCAGTTATGGGAGAACTCTTGAAAAAAGATCACAAAAAGTATTACTGGCAGAGTTTTTTCTGCTTTGGTCGGATGGGAGACAAAGCAGTTCCGTATCTGTTAAAGAAAATTAACGATAAGGATAAAAACGTCAGATTTCACTCGATTCATCTGCTTGGCTATGTATTAACAGCAACCGAAGCAGCAGAGCCTTTGGCAGCAAGATACTGGGAGGAAAAAGACAATGACGTCAAGATGTTCATATTGAAAGCCACGACGAAAATTATTCCTGATTTTGTAGAAATGAAAAAATTTCTTGAAAACGTCCATGCAAAGGAAAAGGACGAGGCTTTAAAGCAATTTGCAGAACAAGGATTAATTCTAATAGATAATTGGAAAACGAAGGTTAAAGAATTTAAGGAAAGAAAGGAAGATAACAGAGCAATTTTCGAAGCGGAATATAAAGCTCTTTACAAAAGTTCTGGATGGGAAGGTGATATGCAGAAATTGGCCAGCCACAGTCGTTTGGAAGATGAGCCGCGTCTTAAAAAACTACGAGAAAAGATCCTAAGCCTGGGTTCCGACGAATGTTTCTATTATTATGAACAAACTAATGAGATTATTATGTATAATCGCCTGATCCCAACACTCCAGGATTAAGCGTTCACTTTTATTATTGGAGCGGGGTTTCGATTTATGTCTAAGAATAAAGAAGCCTGGTACGTTGGTGGGCTTTGTTTTGAGTGTATGGGTTGCGGGCGGTGTTGCGCCGGGCCGGGCGAAGGATATATCTGGGTTACTAAAAAAGAGGTGCAGTTTATTGCCGAGTTTCTTGGTATTTCAACAGAGGACCTCGAGCAAAGATATACTCAGCGAGTGGGGCTGCGCAGAACAATAATCGAAGATGCTATCAGCAGAGACTGCATATTCCTCAAAAATATCAACGGCCAACGCAAATGCGTGATCTACAGCGTTCGGCCTAACCAATGCAGAACCTGGCCTTTCTGGGCGGCTAATCTCACAGATTCTTATGCGTGGAATAAGGCAGGGCTGATGTGCGCAGGAATTAACAGTGGAAAACAATACAGCATTGAAGAAATAGAAAAAAATAAAAAGCAGAAAAAATGGTGGGATGATGAATAGGCAACTGATCGCAGAACAAATCGACAATATCTACAGATGGATAGACCTCGAAAATCAAAAGGCCGGCTTCCTCTGTCAACAGTGCGGTGAGTGTTGTGATTTTGCAGGCTTCGGCCATAAGCTGTTTGTTACAAACGCCGAATTAATACACTTAGCTGAAAAAATGGTGGAACAAAAGGCAAAGAAGATGACCGGTGATATCTGCCCCTATAATCACAAAGGCAAATGCCAGATTCATGATAACCGATTCATAAGCTGCAGGATATTTTGCTGCAATACTGATACACAACGACAAAGGCGGTTAAGCGAAGAGGCCTTGAAAAAAATCAAGAATCTATGCATCGAACTCGGTATCGGTTATCTCTATATGGATTTGGCTGTAGCGTTAAATAACTGTGAAGATATTTTAAGCGGAGGCACCCGCGATTAATAATTGTTAATCGGCTGGGGCATCGTCTTTTGTGGACGACGCAGTTCGATATATTTAACGAGACTCTGCAACGTGCCGTGCTCCGCGTAAAAAGCATACAGCATAGCCAGCTTCTCTTTCTCGGTCGCTTCCATGTATCGCTGCGACATACCAACCTCGGCACCCCAGTAAATCTGAGTTGCATCCATTGCATGAAGGATTATATGTGGTTTGCGAGTGTCTTTCCTACCGCCTAAATTGCTAATATCGATACTTTGAACCTCAAAAAGCAGAGGCTTTTGAGGCGTTGATATTTGATCCATCCTGTCCAAGAGCTTTAGAAGCGCAATGGCACTATTCGCAGCATCACTTAGCCAGACGCTTCCAACCGGCGATATATCAGAAGTTCTCACACCTTTAATTTCAACTATAGCCAGCTTTGGCATGGGCATATAATCAAGCACTACAGAATTTGCGTCCAGGTATAACCTTTGGCGTCGTAGGCGCAAAGAAGCAATCGGTTTGCGATACCCTGCAAAAACACGAATACCATCGACATCGGTCTGGACTTTTATATTTTCAAGCCAGGCTATGGCACTCAAGTTCTTTTGAACAAATTCAGCGGCGTCTTTATCCCTGCCATCCACATAAGCTGCATTTAAAATTCTTTCTCTAAGTTCGTCTGTCACCCACGCCGGAACATCTACCAGCTCTATTGAAATCTTTTTTTGTTCAGCTTTGCTGACAAGATTTACATACTTTTCCAGAAAGAAAAATCCCGCCCCGACAGCAGCAAGGATAGCAATGCCCACCAGAAAAGTCACCAGCCATGCAAGATTGAGCCTGAATGCATTCTTGCGAATTTTCCTGGTCGTGGTTTTTTTGCCAAATCTAAACCCAAATCCTTTGGTCTTGGTTTTCTTTCTTCGCTTTGCCATAATCACTCAGATTCCACTTTTTGGGCGGCTTCTAATGCTGCTTTAATTATTCTTGTGCACAAATCACTCATTGATATGCCGATCTTCTGGGCGGCTTTTGGCAGAAGTGAATGTGTTGTAAAACCTGGAATCGTATTAATCTCCAAAATATATAAATCCCCATCATCTGTGAGAATGAAATCTGCTCGTGCAAAGCCACGACAACCGAGAGCATTAAAACATGCCACAGCATCAGCATTGATCTTTTCGATAAGCCCGCCATCTGTTATCGTATCGAAAAGATATTCGGTTTCTTTGTCGATGTATTTGGCATTGTAGTCGTAAAAGCCGGACTTGCTCCTTATTTCGACAATAGGCAAAGGCAGGTCTTTCAAAATGCTTACAGTTATTTCTTTTCCGGGTATGAACTGCTCAATCATACAATCACCGAAGCTTTGAAAACATTTCTGTCCAGCTTCAAAAGCAGCTTGGGGAGTATCAACTATGCTGATACCTACACTGCTGCCCTGGTTGACAGGCTTGATAACAAACTTGTGGTTTGCCCTGGAAAAATTTTCTAACAAATTTTTACTACCCGGCTTGAACTCTACCGCCTGCGGCGTGAGAATACTGCAACTGGCAAATATCTCTTTGCTGAGTAATTTATTCATCGCCAATCGGCTTGTTGCCGGGCCGCTGCCGGTGTAAACGAGATTTTTATCTTCAAAGATTTGTTGCAGTTGGCCGTCTTCACCGAATGGGCCGTGCAAAGCTGGAAAAAAAACGTCAATACTGCTATCGTCAAGGATACTTAAATCTTCTGGTGTGATGTCAGAAGTGGTTACGTTGAGGCCCGCTTGTTTTAAGGCATCGGCGACGCAATTGCCGCTTTGCAGACTAATCTGACGTTCCGGACCGATACCGCCGGCAAGAACAGCTACTTTAATGGAATCAATCTTCGACATATGTAATTCTGATCTTCTAATATGATGATAATGACCGCTACCAGATCTCGATCTCAAGTTCCAAATCGATATCGAATTTTTCTCTGACTCTCTGTTTTACGGCATCGATAAGTCTTATTACGTCGCCGCTTTTGGCGTCTTTTTTCACAATTATGAAGTTGCCGTGTTTTTCACTGACTTGAGCTGAACCTATCTGCAACCCTTTCAGGTCGGCCCTGTCTACTAATGCACCTGCCGACATGCCTCTCGGATTTTTGAATATGCATCCCGCGTTTTTTGTATTGAGCGGCTGATTATTTTTCTTATATATCCAAATCTCCTTAGTTGTCCTTAGTATCTGTGTCGGGTCGGCTTCGACAAGATGGAGTTCTGCGCTGAGAATAAACTTTGCGGTTATATTTGCTCGGCGGTAGTTAAAAGCCAGTTCGGGTTTACTTTTTTCAAAGACGTTGCCTTCTCTATCCATTAAAGTTACAGATTCTACTACCGCGGCAATATCTCCAAAATTTCCGCCGGCATTCATCTTAACCGCCCCGCCGACAGAGCCCGGTATTCCGGTCAAGGCTTCCATGCCGGCAAGACCTTTACGGACGCATTCCAAAACAAGCTTGCTGATATCTGCACCGGCACCGGCAGTTACTGTCTGGTCGCGAAAATCAACTTTACTGAATTCGGCACCATCCAGTTTTATGACCGCGCCGCGAACACCCTTATCTTCTATCAGGATATTCGAGCCGAATCCAAGAACGTAAATCGGGATATCGTTCTGGTTGCATCGCTGGACAACAGTCCTTAATTCATCGACATTGCCAGGCCTGATAAAATAGTCCGCTTTTCCGCCTAATCCGAACCATGTGTGTTTGGCTAATTTGTAATCAGTTTCAACAATTTTCTCTAAGCCATCGAATATACTCATCTGCCACCTTCCAAATATCTCCTGCTCCCATGGTAACTACCAAATCGCCGGGTAAAATATTTTTTTTCAGGTAATCGCAAATTCCCTCGAAACTGTCGATAAAAACAGCTTCGGAGCCATTAGCACAAATTCTCTCAACCAGCACCTGCGAATTGACTTGTTTTTTAGCTTGGCGTGTATCACGAACGAAATATATCTCAGGTGCCACAGTGACATCCGCAAGCTTAAAGCTTTCTGCAAAATCATCAAGTAAAAATCGTGTTCTGCTGTACTGATGAGGCTGAAAAACACAAAAAAGTCTTGCCGGGGCAAACCTTTCCCTGATCGCCTTAAGAGAAGCCATTATCTCTGTCGGGTGATGGGCATAATCATCGAGAACCGTAATTTCGGCGAGACGAGCCTTAAACATCAGCCTTCGGTCCATTCCCTTGAAGTTACCCAGCAGCTCAACGGTGCGCTTTCCAGGCACGCCCGCGTTAATTGCAACGGCAGCTACCGCCAGGGCATTTAGAATATTATGTTCGCCGGGCAGCGGCAACCTCGTTCTGCCGATAGTTTGCCCATTATGACAAAGATCAAACTCATATAACCCATTAATGAGAGAAATATTTTGTGCTGAAAACGTGCATTCAGGATTCAGTCCGAACAACTGACACTTCAGGCGATCTTTAACCCTTGAAACAACTTTTGTTACGTTTGCGTCCTGGGCATTAGCGATTAAAATTCCATCGTCCGGCAGCCGCGAAGCGAATTCAGTAAACGCGTCAACAATTTCCTGCTCATCTTTGTAATAATCCAGATGGTCCGGTTCGATATTCAGCATCACAGCGATCTTTGGACGAAGGTTGAGAAAGCTGCGGTCGTATTCGCAGGCTTCAGCAACAAAGTATCTTCCTGTGCCGGCACCGGAAGAAGACCCAATCTGACTAATGTCTGCTCCGATGATAAAACTTGGGTCCAGTCCGGCGTTTTTAAGAACAACCGTCAACCAGCCGCTGGCAGTGCTCTTGCCATGAGTCCCGCAAAACGCGATGCCGGAATATGAATTCATGATCGCACCGAGCATCTCGGCATATTTATAAACTTCACATCCCTTTTGCCTGGCAAATTTCAGTTCAGGATTATCTTGGCTGATAGCCGCTGAAATAACGACGGCATTTACATCATCGCCAATATTATCAGGATGATGCCCTGACAAGATATCGGCACCGAGCAAACGGAGTTTATCAACGACCGGGCTGTCGCTTTGGTCGGAGCCGGTAACAATAGCCTGGTTTTTCATAAATAGTTTTGCCAGCCCGCTCATTCCAACGCCGCCTGCTCCGATGAAATGAAATTTTCGCCCGGCTATACCGAAACCGCCGGCATGTGTGATTTTGTCATGCCGCGACGGCGAACGTGTTTTGCGAGTTTTAGTTTCCGGCTGGGCCATTTAAACCACTATATTTGAGTCTGGAGAGTTTCGAGCAAACGACTGAAATTCGAGCTTAAAAGAAGTTATATTCCAATCGATGATAAGATTCAAGGCTAATTTAAAGCTGTCCAAGGCCTTTCAGAATCGGATTCAGCAAATTTCTTTACATATCTCCTTAAAGTGTTTACAATTCTTCGCTCAAAACCCTCTGAATTCGGACAACTACTTGCAGATTCTTTAGCTAAGTTAAGGAGTATCGCATGGTTAAGTCGTTGAAAACTTCACGAAAGACATGTTACGTCATTTTGGCGTTGTCTCTGGTCTGGCAAATCAGTTGCTCCAAAGCGGAGTCAACCTCAGCCGGTACAACTTATTATGCCGACTGGATAACCGGCGATGATTCACAGGGCGGAACATGTCCCGATACAGCATGGAAGTCGCTTGAAAAAGTCAATTCCACAACTTTCAAGCCCGGCGATGCGATACTTTTCAAAGCTGATGGCTTCTGGGTAGGCCAGCTCTGGCCAAAAGGCTCCGGCGCCGAAGGCAAAGCAATTAAGGTCGGCATGTACGGCCAGGGTGAAAAGCCCATTATCGCCGGGCAGGGAAAAGTTGAAGCAACGGTAAAACTTTACAACCAGGAATACTGGGAAATAAGCGACCTGGAGATCACGAACTTTAAAACCGGCGACGAAACATACAAGCGCGGCGTTTATATAGCGGCTGAAGATTACGGTACGGTGCATCATATACATTTGAAGAATCTGGATATCCACAGTGTCAACGGAACAAGCAAAATACGCTGGATCAAGAAAAAAACTAAGGGCAAGAAAAGAGACTACAGCAAGTATTATGGCGGCATATTCTTCGGGGCGTTTGGTGAAGAGAAAAAAAGCAATTTCGATGATTTCCTTATCGAAGGCTGTAAAATCTCAGAAGTTTATCAGCTCGGCATCACAAGCCAATCGTCATGGCGGCGCCGCACACTCGATGATAACAAAGACTGGTTTCCGAACACTAACGTAGTCGTCAGAAACAACTGGATCGAAAGGAGCAGCTCGAACGGATGCGTAATTCGCTGCGCCAAGGACGCTGTGATCGAACACAACGTCTTTAAGCAGTGCAGTATGCTGGCCAGCGGCAACGCAATGTACCCATTTAACTGCGATGACGCCATCGTTCAATATAACGAGTCGTATATGACCGTCTTTAATCCGAAAGACGTTGATGCTGCCGGCTTCGACAGCGACTATCAGTGTAAACGCTCGATCTTCCAGTACAACTACAGCCATGACAACGACTACGGCTTTATAGCAATATGCAACAACGGCAAAGATAAGTTTTATAAAGGCGGCTTTAACGACGGCACTATTATAAGATACAACATCAGCCAGAATGACAACGGCCCGATTTTCAGATTCTCAGGCCCAACCACAAATACACTGATATATAACAACACCATCTACGCAGGGGCAAAAATGTACAACCCAAGACACGTAACAGACAACGGCGTGCCGAAAATCAGCTGGCATAAAGACTGGGGCGGCTATGCCATCGACACAACTTACTTTAACAACATAATTTATAACATGAGCAAAGAGGCCCAATACGATTTCGGCGAAAGCACGAACACAAAATGGGATTACAACGTATTTTATGGTGAACATCCGGAAACAGAGCCGAACGATCCGCACAAAATTACAGATGACCCGATGCTCGTTAATTCCGGCGGCGGCGGAATTGGAATAAATTCAGTCGATGGATATAAGTTAGAACCCAATTCGCCCTGTATCGATTCCGGCATGGTTATCGAAAACAACGGCGGAAAAGATTATTTCGGCAACCCCTTGTATAAAGGCAAGCCGGATAGAGGCGCACACGAAAGACAATAAAAGCCCAAGGCATTATAATTGAATGAAAGGAGTTTTTATGAACGCGAAGAAAACGGCAATTTTAGCGGCAGCAGGTTTGGCATGTCTGTTCCTGGTACAGAATATCTCCGCTAAAGACGCCTGCCCTTTATCATCAGGCGGGGAAACTTATTACATCGACTGGATCGAAGGCGACGATTCAGAGGGCGGGACTTGTCCGGATACCGCATGGAAGTCTCTGGAAAAAGTCAACGCCACAACTTTCAAACCCGGCGATGAAATACTTCTAAAAGCCGATGGCTTCTGGGTAGGCCAGCTTTGGCCAAAAGGTTCGGGCGCTGAAGGCAAACCAATTAAAATCGGCATGTACGGCAAAGGCCGAAAACCTATCATAAGCGGTATGGGAAAAGCTATGGGAGCCGTTTATCTTTACAATCAGGAATACTGGGAAATCTCCGACCTTGAGATCACAAACTTCAAAGGCGGCGACGACAGCAGAAAAATGGGCGTGTATATCCTCGCCGAAAATTACGGCACGATCCACCACATACATCTGAAAAACCTCTATGTCCACAGCGTCAACGGCAGTATGAAAACCAAACACAATGGCGGAATCTTTTATGAAGTAATAGGCAAAGAGAAAAAAACTAACTTCGATGATTTCCTGGTTGATGGCTGCCATATTTATGACGTTCGCAAAACCGGCCTGACAAATATATCCACATGGTGGGACCGCAGCATCGATGACAACATGGATTGGGTCCCCAACACAAACGTAGTCATCAGGAACAACTGGATAGAAATGACCGCCTCCAATGGCCTCATTATCCGTTGTGCCGAAAAAGCATTGATAGAACACAACGTCTTTAAAAAATGCTCGGCACTTTCTACCGGCAACGCGATGTATCCATTTAATTGCGATGACACCCTCGTGCAATACAACGAGTCATACCGCACGATATATAATCCAGGCGACCCTGATTCGGGCGGCTTCGACAGCGACTGGCAGTGCAAGCGCTCTATTTTTCAATACAATTACAGCCATGACAATGACTATGGTTTTATCCTGATTTGCAATAATGGCAAAGGCGGGTTCGGCTGGAACAGAGGCAAAGGGCCTGGCTTTAATGACGGCACCATCGTCAGATATAATATTACACAGAACGACAACGGATTTATTTTCAGAACTGCAGGCCCAGCAACAAACACCTTAGTCTACAACAACACCATTTATGTCGGCTCGAAGATGAGCAACAAGAGATGTAAAAAGGATACCGGCGTGCCGAAGATCAATTGGCACAAAGACTGGAACGGCTATTCGGACGGCATGTATTTTTATAACAATATAATCTACAACATGAGCAAAGAAGCCTATTACGACTTCGGCAAAAGCACAAACAACGTCTGGGAATATAACGTCTTCTTCGGCGAACATCCCGACTCAGAACCAAATGACCCCTACAAGATCACCGACGACCCCATGTTTGTCAATCCCGGCAGCGGCACAATCGGCATCGCCACTTTAGACGGCTACATGCTCAAAGACGGCTCGCCGTGTATCGACTCCGGCAAAGTTATTGAAAACAACGGCGGCAGGGATTACTTCGGCAACCCATTGTATAAAGGCAAACCCGATAGAGGTGCACACGAAAAACAATAGTGTAAAATACTTTTGATAAATACTAAAAGCGGTGCGGCACTCAAAGCTGTACCGCTTTTTTTATAGCTTCATCAAGCGAAGCTGCTCGATCCGACCAGAAAAATCTCTCCACCGCCTGCACAGCTTTACGAGGCTCTTTCTCCCACAAACTGCCCCTGCCGATACGCTCCGCCAGTTGAAGTAATCTTTGCGACAACTCTTTGACACTGCCATCATAGAAAAAACACTCATTCGCCGGAGTCCCTTTTAAATCCAGAATCTCAGGATACGACAGCCTCTTCGGCAACATCGGCCAGGCCCCCGCCGCTACTGCTTCGACAATACCTATACCGAAAAATTCATGATTCGCCGTCGATACAACTACATCGGCCTCTAAAAGAGCAGCTTGGTAATCAGAGTTTTTCTCCTGATAGCCCCAGTGGTCGATATGCTCCTTGAAAAATTTTTTCGCCCACTGAAAAACATCAGGCCGCTGACGAAAACTCTGCCCTATTACACTGAGTCGAAAATCCACATCCTCGGATTTTATTCGCTTCATAGCCTCAAAAAAATCCTCTGGATTTTTGTCGTGCTCCCACCGCCCAGCCCACAGAATCCGTATAGGCCCGGCTGCCCTTTGGCCCCGCGGGGCAACTGCCTTGATGCCGGGATAATGAACGCTTGATTTTCGTTCGATCCGCTCGATTTCGTCAAGAGGCTGAAAGTCCGGCATCTTCTTTAAAAAATCTTTCAGCCCAGACAAAAACGAAGCTCGATGAAAATCCGAATTGAACCAAACCTGGCCCGCCGTGATCGCGGTTGTAAAATTGGTCATGGCAAACTGATAATCTCTTTCCGATTCGAACTGCACCGGATAGGTAAGCTGATTTTCATGAAAGTAAACAACGCTGGGCAGCTTTTTAAATTTTTCATCCGCCAGACCGAGAAATTCTGCGAGATTTAACATATCACAGCAGAAAATAACATCCCACTGCTTGCCTTGGGCGGCAAGCTGATTTACCTGCTGAGAAAAGCTGACCGCGGCGTGACGCATCCGCCATTTCCATTTATAGGCAGGCAGCTTCAAAACCGTCCATTCGCATGAGCTGTTTTGAATCCACCCGTCCAGAAACGCTTTATGACTTCCGCCGTAATAGGGTTCGAGTGCAAGTATCCGCATATCTAATCTTCGTCATAAACCCCCAAACAATTGAACTTTTGATAAACGCCCCGCCGACTTGTCGGGGTTGCTGTTAATCTGTTATATTTAACCTCGGCCGTTGTTGATAACTTTTCTATAAATATGATTGTTGTTCGGGTTGTACCTCTCTTTACGATCCTGCTGACCCAAAAGCTGCCGGGGCGATTTCCTTCGGGGATTTTTGAATACTGTTGTCTTTCTTTGGTGTCCACTGGGG
>SDBV01011841.1_pt1 | contig 11247 bp, 9 predicted proteins | sample 2277081 | NCBI WGS metagenome assembly SDBV01 (sample SAMN10402039, study PRJNA504765) | marine sediment metagenome | isolation source: marine sediment core GS10_PC15, 223 cmbsf | place: Arctic Ocean: Southern Knipovich Ridge | collected 2010
TTTGCGGAGGCCGCGGATGAGTGCACCATCTGCGTCATGAGCCAGACCGACGTCGAACACCTCCTCCTGAGCAAGCCGCGCGTTGCCCTACGCTTCATGGAGCTCATGGCCAACCGGCTCCACGAGGTGGAGACCCGGATGGAAAACGTCGCCTTCAAGAGTGTTCCGGCGCGGCTGGCCGCCTTCTTGCTGGAGCTGGCAGGGGACGGAGACGACGAAATCCTCGGCGTGTCGCACCAAGACCTGGCAGATATGGTAGGAACCTATCGTGAGACCGTGACCCGTATCCTCAACGAGTTTCGCACCCAAGGCCTCATCAACCTGGGCCGCCTCCGCGTGACCATCCTCAAGCGGGAAGCGCTTGAGGAAACCGCGGAAAGTTAGCCTCCACCCGCACACCGCTGTTTCCCTTCGCATCCTGGATTGGTAGCATGGCCACTAATGGGGGTGCGACCTTGGCCACAAGGCGTCCAGAAAGGGAGGCAGGGGAAGCGCTATGGCGAAGGCGAAGAAGGGTTCCAGCGGCAGGCGGGAGGTGGCCTGTAACGCCATCCTCGATGCCACCAGCCAGATCATCGCGGAAAAGGGCATCGACGCATTTACGATCACCGAGATCGGGCTGCGGGCGAAGATCAACCGAGCGCTCATCTACCACTACTTCGGCGACCGCGACAACCTTGTCGTCAGCGCTATTGATCACGTCATGCGCAAGTACGCCCCGTTCTACGGCGCGGAAGGGATAAAACGAGGCGTCCAGATGAGCATAGAGCACCCGGAAGTCGCCCGCTTCTTCTTCCAGATGCTCCTCAACGGTCGCCCTCTGCCCGGAATCGGCCCGCGGATGAAGGAGACCGCCGAAGCCGTGGAGCGTCTCGGACGCGAACAAAAGCCTCCCGTGAAACTCGACGGGACGTTTGCCGCGATCATGACCTCGCTGGCTCTGCTCTCGTGGTCGTTCTCTCGACGCGAATTCGCCCGTATGCTCGATATCAGCCTCAAAGAGGCAGACACGCGTTTTGCGGCCCAGGTCAAACGCTCCACCGAGATTTCGCTGACCTCGGCGCCTGACTAGGCCAGCTGAAGCTGGGCCTGCAAGGGACTACCCAGCTACGTAGCCAGCGGGACGGCGCAAGGAGACTCCTGCGAGCCATGACGGAAGCGCGGATCATTGCCACCGGCCTCGGCTTCACGGAAGGCCCCGTCTGGGCGTCTTCAGGGCGTCTCCTGGTCACCTCTATTAGCCACGGCGTTGTCTACCAAGTCGGCCCCGAGGCGCCGCAGGTAGTAGCCACAACAGGCGGCGGTCCGAACGGCATGGCCGAGGCGTCAGACGGCGCCCTCTACGTCACGCAGAACGGGGGCATCTACGGCCTCGGGGAGCGTACGCCCGAGTCCGCCACGCCCGGCATCCAGCTCATCGAGGCTGCAACCGTGCGCTACCTGGCGGAAGGATTGGACGCCCCGAACGATTGCTGCTTCGGGCTGGACGGCCGCCTCTACTTCACGGACCCACGAGGCCCGGCCGATGCCAGCAACCAACTGCCAGGTCGCGTCTATGCCATGCCGCCGGACGGCGCGCCCGACCTGCTTGCTGAGGGACCCGCCTTCGCAAACGGGATCGCCTTCGGCCCCGATCCCTCGCAGCTCTACGTGGCGGAGACCTTCCAACAGCGAGTGCTGGTCTACCCGATGCGTGACGGCGGGCTTGGCGAGCCGGAGGAGTTCTGCCGCACCGAACCCGGCTTTCCTGACGGACTCTGCTTCGATACGGCTGGGCGTCTCTACGTCGCGACTACGTTGGCCGGGGAGGTGCAAGTCTACAACACGTCTGGCGAATGCGTAGAACGGCTGTCGTCTGGTGAGGGCTCCATGCCGACGAACTGCTGCTTCGGCGGCCCTGAGGCGCAGACGCTCTTTGTCACCGATTCGCGCGGCGAACGCGTACTGGCGTTCGACGTAGAAGCGGAAGGGCTGCCCCTCTACCCGTTCCGCTAGGCCGCGCGCTGCTTCTGTAGCTGCTCTTCCAGCAGCATATCAACGAACACATGAGTTATCTCCGGGTCAAACTGCTTCCCGGCCCCGGCGACCAGCTCGCCTAGCACGCGATCGTGGAGCATCGCCTTGCGATAGGGGCGGTCGAGCGACATGGCTGAGTAGGCATCGGCGATCGCGATGATCCGACCGAGCAGTGGAATTCCTTCCCCCTTCAGTCCACGCGGGTAGCCGGAGCCGTCATAGCGTTCGTGATGGCAAGAGACGGCCTGGATCACGTCCTTCAGCTGCGGCACTTCTCGGATCAGCACTTCGCCAATGTTCACGTGGCGCTGCATCACCGCATACTCTTCGCTGTTCAACGGCCCGGGCTTCTTCAGGATTTCGTCCGGGACCACCAGCTTACCAATGTCGTGGAGCAAGCCGGCGATGCGCATCGCGCGCTGGGCTTCTTCCGAGAGCTTCAGGCGCTCAGCAAGCTTGAGGCCGTACTCGGCGACGATGTCACAGTGATCTTTCGTGTACCGGTCTTTGGAGTCCACAGCCATCACCAGGCTCTCCAGCACGCCGAACGTCGTGTCCGCCCTTGTCGTGACATACGAACCTTTGCCGCCATCCAATCGCTTCTTCGCCGCGTACATCGCCGCGTCAGCGATGGCGACAAGCTTCGAGGGCGACTTCGTGTCGCGCGGATACGTTGCCACGCCCAACGAGATGCGCACCGGCACATAGGAGCCCGCCTCTGTCTGGAACTCGGCCTTGCCCAAGCGCTCTACAATTTGCTTCGCCAACTTCTTCGCGCCCGCCTTGCCCATCGTCGGCAGCATGATGAGGAATTCATCGCCGCCATAACGAAAGACCGTCCCGACCGGCTCCGCGATCTTGGCACAAAGCTCAGCAACCAGCTTCAACACCTCGTCACCCATGACGTGGCCATAGGTGTCGTTGAACAGCTTGAAGTTGTCGATGTCTCCCATCAGGAGCGACAGCGACGTGTGCTCTAACGTCGCCGCCTCAAACGCTGCCTCCAGCTCCTGTAGGGCCGCTCGGTGGTTCGGGAGCCCCGTCAGCACGTCAGTCGTGGCGTGTTCGCGCTCAATCTGAACGGCCTGCTCCAGCCTTGAAGTGTATTCCTGCAAGCGAAGCTGCGATTCCAGCATGCCACGGTTCACCCGCAGCTCGTCGAGCACCGCCGTCGCCTTCGTCGAGAGTGTCTCAAGCAGAGTCACTTGCTTCTCCGGCAATCCCTTCGCCGCCGGGTACGCCGCCGCAACCGAGCCGATAATTTCCGCCGACTGGCCAAGCGCGTCGATGCCGCTGCCAATGGTCGCGATCTGCTGCTCCAGGCGCCGTCTGCGGCCCGCCCCCACAAAGCGCTCCAGCGTGAGCGTAAGCGCCGGTATCGCTGAGTCGACGAACTCTAGGAGTGAACTGACTGCTCCGGCGGGCCAGGACCCACGCAGCACCAGCAGCTCCGTCCAGCTATCCGCCGTGGGCACGAGCCAGGCGATGTAGTCGCGGCGTTGCTTCGTCGCAGCGCGTGTGATATAGCGCACCTCATCATTCACAAGGTCAAAGGCTAAGGGCACCCGCAACTGCACTAGACGCTGCTGTAAGTAGGCCAGCGCGGCGTCAGGATAGCGAGCGGGGTCGTCCCCCGCGCCGCAGCCGGAGAACTTCCCTTCCGTCCCGAAGAGCAGCAGCGACGCCACGGCGCCCGTCTGTTTGCGTACGAGTTCCATTGCCTGAGTGAGCGAATCGACAGCCGGTTCTGTCCTTGTAGCGTTCAGCGCCAGCTTCGAAAGCTCAGAGAGTGTCTTGGTAGTCAACGTTCTCTCCTCCGGTGTAGTATCGGTTGATGTCACGCTTTCCTTGGGCCGATGCGCCGCATGGCAGCGCTCCGTTACCTAACCTTCTTCGCCCAGACTTAAGGTGAGAGCCCTGCGTACCGAAGATTTACATAGGAGAGGACGCATGGATTCCGACACTGTCGCCCCAGAAGCTGCTCCAATAGTCGACGACCCATGGGCTTACGTTCCACCGGTCCCGATGAGCGTTGACGATACCGGCATTCCTGAGCCGTTCTTACGCGAGCTGCTGCTCAAAACGCTTTGGGCCTATGACAAACCAACATTATCCAGCGTCTCGGACGTGATGGGCCTGCACGCCCGCGTCGTCGACCAGCTAATGAACAATCTCACCCGCGAGGCGCTGTGTGATGTCGATTCAGGTGCTGGCGCCACCGGCGTCCAGTTCCGCTACCGCCTCACCGAAAAGGGAAAGGCCTCCGCGCACGAAGCTCTTGGGCGTAGCCGTTACGTCGGCATCGCTCCCGTGCCGGTGAACGCCTACAACGAGATGGTGGAACAGCAGATCAAGCGCTTCAAACGGCCGCCGCTGGAAGACGTCCGGAAAGCACTCAGCCACCTCATCCTTCCAGAGCGACTGGTCGAAGTCCTCGGACAAGCGTTCTTTTCGCGGCGGGCGCTCATGATCTTCGGCCCATCCGGCAACGGAAAGTCAGACATCGTCACATCGATCGCGCGGATGGTCGCCGGCACCGTGATCATCCCCTACGCGCTCTACGGCCACGGCCAGCTCATTCGCGTCTTCGACCCGGATGTCCACAAGTCGCAAGTGGACGGCGATAGCAAGTCGGACGGCGTCTGGGCGGACGTGGCCCTGCGCCACGACCGCCGCTGGCTACCCGTGAACCGCCCCACCGTCATCGTCGGCGGCGATATGGGGAGCGAGGCGCTCGAGATGACCTACGACGCGACGCAGGGCGTGCACAACGCGCCCCTCTCGATCGTCGCCCAGGGCGGCGTACTCGTGATCGACGACCTTGGCCGACAAAAGGTAGCGCCCAAGGAGATCCTCAACCGCTGGGTGATCATGATGGAGCAAGGGCACGACTCCTTTGCCCTGAGCTCCAGCGAGATCGTCCGGCTGCCGCTCGACGTCACCCTCGTTTTCTCGACGAACCTCACCGTGCAGGATCTCATGGACGAAGCGTATCTGCGCCGCATCGCATACAAGATTGCCATCCCGAACCCGGATCGAGAGCAGCTCGCGGAGATCACGCGCCGTCTGTGCGACCAGAAGGGACTTGAGTGGTCAGAAGAGACCATCACCTATCTCGTGGAGCGGATGTTCGCACCCGGTCTACCACCGCCGCGCTGCTGCTACCCGCGCGACATCATTACTACCGTGGTCGATGAAGCGGAATTCCGCGGCCGTGAACCCGTGTTGGACCAAGAATCCATCGAAACCGCCTGCACGCTCTACCTCGGCGGCGGCGACGACATATCCCATGCCGCCTGAAAACGCTGACTTGTCAGGCTCCATCCTTGATCAGCAGTTCTCCGCGTCAAGCCTATTGGCGTTGGACCGAAGGCCCTGTTATACTACAACCAGACATGCTGAACGTCATACCGCGGCCCTCGGGTATAAGGGCTGATGATGTATGGGCCTGCTGAGCGATAAGATCGCCACGCTAAAGCTGTCAGCTCCTCTCACTGTCCCCAGCGGAACGAGCGTACGCCAAGTCATTGAGCGGGTCCAACAACAAGAAGCCGGATGTGTCCTCGTCTGTCAAGGGAAGCAGGTGATCGGCATCATGACTGAGCGCGACGTCCTGATGAAGATTGTCGCGCGCGATGTTGACCATGACGACCCCGTAGACAAGTTCATGACGCCCCAGCCGGTGACCTTAACGAAAGGGCACACCATCGGTGAGGCTATCGCTCTGATGAACAGCGAGGACTTCCGTAACATCCCCATCGTCGACGCAAAGACCGGCGAGCCGACCGCCCTCTTTGACGTACGCGACATCATCCATCACCTTGCCGAATCATTCCCGGAGCACGTTCTCAATTTGCCGCCAAGGCCGCACCAAAAGATGTTGACTCCCGAAGGAGCCTAGTCCCCGAAAGGATGGCAATGACGCAAGACGGAGGGATCGAAGAGCTTGACAGAGTTACCATCCGTTTCGCAGGGGACTCGGGTGACGGCAGCCAACTGGCGGGGCAACAGTTCACCAACACCTCCGCTATCTTCGGCAACGATGTCAGCACGGCACCCGACTACCCGGCGGAAATCCGCGCCCCAGCCGGCTCGCTGCCCGGGGTCAGCTCATTTCAGGTCAGCTTCTCCAGCTATGACATCCATACGCCTGGCGACGCCCCAGACGTGCTCGTCGCGATGAACCCGGCCGCACTGAAGACGAACCTGGGCGACCTGGCCCGGGACGGCACGATTATCGTCAACTCAGACGAATTTATTGAGGCGAACCTGCGCAAGGCCGCCTACGACAGTAACCCCCTGGCGGACGGCAGCCTTTCCGGTTACCGCGTGATTGAAGTGCCCATCACCAGCCTGAACCAGCGCGCGCTCAAGAAGAGCGGGCTACCGGCACCACAGATCGACCGGTCAAGAAACATGTTCGCGCTCGGCCTCATGTTCTGGCTCTACGAACGCCCGCTGGAGCCCACGCTCGGTTGGATCGAAAGGAAATTCACCAAAAATCCTAAGGTCGCTGAAGCAAATACTACCAGCTTGAAGACGGGGTTCAACTTTGGCGAGACCGCAGAACTTCTGCCCGTCCACTATCGCGTGCCCAAAGCAAACCTGGCGCCCGGCCGATACCGGAACATTAGCGGCAATGAGGCGACCGCCCTCGGCTTCCTCACAGCCTCCCGCCTCACCGATAGGCCGCTCCTGTACGCAAGCTACCCGATCACGCCGGCCAGCGACGTGCTCCACGAGCTGGCCAAGTACAAGCACTTCGGCGTCAAGACGTTCCAGGCGGAAGATGAGATCTCCGCCATCGGCGCCGCTATCGGCGCCGCCTTCGGCGGCTCGCTCGGCCTCACCGGCACCAGCGGGCCGGGGCTGGCGCTCAAGAGTGAAGCGCTGGGCCTAGCAGTAATGACCGAACTCCCCCTTGTCGTCATCAACAACCAACGCTCGGGTCCAAGCACTGGAATGCCCACGAAGTCCGAGCAAGGCGACTTGCTCCAGGCGATGTTCGGGCGGAACGGCGAATCACCCGTCGCCATCGTCGCCCCCGCGACGCCGGGCGACTGCTTCACCATGGCCATCGAAGCGTTTCGCATCGCCTTACGCTATATGGTACCGACGATCTTCCTCTCCGACGGTTATCTGGCCAGCAGCTCCGAGCCCTGGCGCATCCCTGACCTGGACGACCTGCCGCGAATCGAAGTGGAGTTCGCGACCGACCCGGAGACATTCCAACCTTACGCCCGCGACGAGGAGACGCTGGCGCGTCCCTGGGCGATCCCGGGCACACCCGGCCTAGAGCACCGCATCGGCGGGCTAGAGAAGTCGGACGGCGCCGGCGCCGTGAGCTACGCCGCGGACAACCACGAACGCATGGTCGGCTACCGTGACGAGAAAGTGCAGCGCATCGCCAACAACATCCCCAACCTCGAGACCATCGGAGAGCAAGCAGGCGAGCTGCTCGTGCTCGGCTGGGGCAGCACCTACGGCGCGATCTATTCTGCCGTGCAGCGGGCCCGCAGACGCAGTCTGTCCGTCTCCTTCGCCCATCTCCGCTATCTGAATCCGATGCCTCCAAACTTGGGCGACCTTTTGGCCGGGTTCGAGAATGTGCTCATCCCTGAACTCAACTTGGGGCAGCTTCGGCTGCTCATCCGGGCACGCTATCTCATAGACGCCATCGGCCTGAACCAGGTGACCGGACGGCCGTTCAAGATCCAGGACATCGAAGACAAGATTACAGAACTCGTCCGCAGTAAGGTGCACGTCTCATGACATCCGTCGCCCCCGGAGACAAGCCCGCCCTCGCCCGCAAGGACTTTGTGTCAGACCAGGAGGTGCGCTGGTGCCCGGGCTGCGGGGACTACGCCATCCTGGCCCAGACACAGCGGCTCATGCCGGATCTGGGCGTCTCTCCTGAAAACGTCGTCTTTATCTCCGGCATCGGCTGCAGCAGCCGCCTGCCCTACTATATGAACACCTACGGCTTCCACACCATCCACGGTCGGGCGCCCACTCTGGCCACCGGACTCAGGATTATGCGCCCGGACCTACAAGTGTGGGTGATAACCGGCGACGGCGATGGCCTCAGCATCGGCGGCAACCACCTACTGCACATCCTGCGCCGAAACCTGGATGTCGTCATCGTCCTCTTCAACAACCAGATCTATGGCCTCACCAAGGGCCAGTACTCGCCGACGTCCGGCCAGGGACAGATCACCAAGAGCTCCCCCGTGGGCTCTATCGACTACCCAGTGAACCCGCTCAGCATCGCGCTGGGCGCCGGAGCAACCTTCGTCGCGCGCACCCTCGACAGCGACACGCATCACCTGATCGGAACGCTGGAGCGGGCTGCCCACCACAAGGGCACCTCGTTCGTTGAGGTGCTGCAGAACTGCGTCGTGTACAACGACGATGCCTTTGCCGACTTCGCCGACAGGCCGGTCCGCGCAGACCGAACCATCACCCTGGAGCAGGGCGAGCCGCTCGTGTTCGGTAAGGAGCGTAACTTCGGCATCCGCCTCAACGGACTCACACCTGAGATCGTGGAGCTGGAGAACGGTGTCTCCGAAGATGACCTGCTGGTGCACAACGAGACCCTCGAAGAGCCGACCATGGCATCCATCCTGGCCCAGATGCGACACCCAGACTACCCTGTCCCGCTCGGCGTGCTCCGGGCCGTCGAGCGGCCAACATACGAAGAGCTTATCGAAGAGCAGATCCAGAACGCTGTCTCCAGCAAGGGCGCTGGAGATCTCGCAGCGCTCTTCGCAGAAGGCGATACGTGGGTCGTCGACTAACCGCGCAGAGGTCGCGAACGATTATGATCTGCCCCGACTGCAAAGCCGACAACATTCCAGGCGCGGATGTTTGCGAGGATTGCGGCCACGACCTGCAGAGCCTCGACCTCCCCGCCGCCGCCGACGCCTTCACGGAGCACCTGCTGCACGATCAGCTGGGCGAACTCGGCGTTGAGGAATCGCTCAGCGTCGCGCCGGGCGACCCGGTCGCGCTCGCTATCCACGCCATGCAGCGGGACGAGACCGGGTGCGTCCTCGTAAAAGAGGAGGGTAGCCTGGTCGGCATCCTCACCGAGCGCGACATCCTACTGAAAGCTGCCGGTGGCAAGGTAGACCTAAACGCTATCGCCGTCAGCCAGATTATGACGCCCGACCCGGTTATCCTGCGCGAGGAGGATACCGTCGCCGTCGCGCTGCACAAGATGTCCGTGGGCGGGTTTCGGCACATCCCGCTTGTAGCGGAGGGCCGGACCACCCGCGTCGTCGCCATCCAAGATCTCTTTCGCCACATCAGCGAGTTTATCAACGGCGAGCCTCCGCCTCGCTCATGAAGCGCCGCAGCGCTCATAGAGCGGCCCCAGCCTCGCAAGCATGACAGCGCTCCAGAACACCCCCATCCTCGTCGGCGTTGGCCAACACACTGACCACAATGAGGAACTCGCGGACGCCATGGAGCCGCTGGAGATGATGGCGCTCGCCGCCTGCAGAGCCGAAGAGGACGCCGAAGCGAAGGAGCTCCTCTCCCGCGTCGACTCCGTGCGAGTCGTCAACCTCTTCTCCTGGCGCTACGCCGATCCCGCCGGCCTCCTGGCCGAACGAGTCGGCGCATCACCGAGCGAGAAGCTCTACACCACGCTCGGCGGCAACACCCCGCAGTGGCTGGTAAACGAGACCGCGGAGAAGCTCGCCAGCGGCGACATCCGCCTCGCCCTCGTCGCAGGCGCAGAGGCTGTCCTCACCACCACGCGGGCTCGACGCGAGGGCGCAGCGCTGCCCTGGACGCCGCTCGCCAAGGAACGGCCGGCCATGGTGGGCGACGCCCGCCCCGGCGGCAGCGAGGTAGAGGTGCAGCACGGGGCCGCGTTCCCCATCACGGTCTACCCCATGTTCGAAAACGCGCTCCGCGCCGCTAAGGGCCGCAGCATCGAGGAGCACCAGCAGCGCCTTGGTCGCCTCTGCGCATCGTTAGCGAACGTTGCGGCCGAGAACCCATACGCCTGGTTCCGCGACGGCAAGAGCGCCGAGCAGATCGCCACGGTGAGCGACGTCAACCGCATGGTGGGCTTCCCCTACACCAAGTACATGAACGCCATCTTGGACGTGAATCAGGGCGCCGCCGTCATCATGACCACCGTGGGCGAAGCTCGAAGGCTCGGCATCCCGGAATCGAAGTGGGTCTACCTCCTTGGCTGCGCCGACGCCATCGACCTCTGGCTCGTGACGGAGCGCGTGAACTACACCACCTCCCCGGCGATCCAGCGAGCCGGACGGCGCGCGCTCGAGGCTGCGGGGCTGAAGATCGACGAGATCGACTACTTCGATCTCTATAGCTGCTTCCCGGCGGCGATCCAGCTCGGCTGTGACATGCTCGGCATCCCCGAGGACGACCCCAGGCCGCTCACCGTCACGGGTGGCCTGCCCTACGCCGGCGGGCCGGGCAACAATTACAGCATGCACGCCATCGCCACCATGGCGGCGCGGCTGCGGGCCCAGCCGGGAACGAAAGGACTGGTCACCGCCCTCGGCTGGTTCATCACCAAGCACGCCGTCGGCGTCTACAGCTCCGTCCCGAACGAGCGCGAATGGCGCCGGCCCGACATGGCGGCGGACCAGCGAGAGATCGACACGATGCCTCACCCGGAGCTGGCCGACCGACCCGATGGCCCCGCCACGATTGAAGCCTACACCGTCATGCACGGCCGCGACGGTCAGCCCGTGTCCGCGACCATCATCGGCCGGCTCCAGGACGACCGCAGATTCATCGCCAACGCCGACGGCGACCGCTCCACGTTGGAATCGATGACGAAGGCTGAGATGATTGGTGTTGCCGGCCGCGTCCGCCACGACGACGGCGAGAACAAGAACTTCTTCGCGCTGTAGCGCTTCAGTCCAGCAGCACGTACTCGCCGACAAAGTTGCGCGGTGGCGGCGAAAGGAACTTGGCCACGTCCGCCGCCATGATCTCCTGCCCTTCCGGCGAATCGAAGCGTCGCTTCTCCAGGTAGTGCACCTCAACGATGCCGTCGAACTCCGGCGCGTCGGCTGTCAGTGGCGCAACCACCACGTTATTCACGTACCGTCCAATGCCCAAGACGTGCTTGAGCGCCAGCCGCGCGTGCTCGCCTCGCCAGTGCTCAACGAACTGTTCGTGCGTGAGGCCGTCCAGCCTGCGCAGCGGCGAGAGCATCTTCGTCCCCGGTGAGCGCTCCCCGAT
>SDBV01011842.1_pt1 | contig 11247 bp, 11 predicted proteins | sample 2277081 | NCBI WGS metagenome assembly SDBV01 (sample SAMN10402039, study PRJNA504765) | marine sediment metagenome | isolation source: marine sediment core GS10_PC15, 223 cmbsf | place: Arctic Ocean: Southern Knipovich Ridge | collected 2010
TAACTCAAGCAACTCTTGGAACAGTTGAATGGCCCGAGCAGAACTCTCACCTTGGCCCGTTTCCGGAAATAAGTGACGACAAATATGGATTCTTCATCCTTGACGGAGTGAAGATTCTCGCGAGGAAGGCTACCGCGGCGTCGCCTGGTGACGGAGACTGGGATAACCAGGACAACGTAGTACTTGTGAATAACGAGCAAGTTGGTAATATTCCTGATCCTATTGTCTCTATGTGGGTTTTTGCAACAGCATTTATTCGTTATCATGTCGCCTATCAACAAGCAAGCGGCCGCGTCGGACACAGCGTTTTCACGCCTGGAAGCGACTCCTGGACGACACGAGACGAGACGGTTGCATTAATAGGAGACGGAAATGCTCAAGATTCTACACCAGATGATGCAGGTTGCTCAATTTCGTTAAGATCAGATGGAGACGTGTTAGTTGCTTTCACGATGCACGATAGCGCGCAGAATCAAGATGAGATCTGGCTCGCACAAGATACGGGCTCGGGATTTACTGTTGCGAATGTACAGGCTATCACCAGTTCGGCGATCAATAACCCTGTGTTGACGCCTCCAGATACCAGTGATAACATAGGTGTAGTCTATGGTCTGACTGGTTTATCGGACTCAGTTCAAAAAAAGAATATTAATTCTGCTGGCACTATTCAGACCTCAAGAAATATTGGCGGTGCTGCAGCTGATACAGCTATTTTTAAAGTCGGTTCAGCTGTAGTAAACGGTAGTGATAAGTTCACTGTTCCAATAATAGAGACCAATGATCAAGTTGCTATTGGTGAATGGACTGGTGATGGAGTTGTTACTGATGTAGCTATTGGAGATAATACAGTCCTAAATAATGGGGCAACGACTCCTCCATACCCGCCTCTTGCACTTGCACTCAGCGGTGGTGACGCAGTTAAATTAGTTTATACTAGAGCTTCTGATTCTGATATCTACCTTGACGACGCCGTTGATACTGGCGGCGAGGCTGATACTGCGGAGATAACAACTGTCACAGCAGATAGTCTCTCTGCTAATATGCTTGCTGCAGACACTGATCTTGGCGTTTTCTATGATGATGCTGGAACGACCAAATTCGGTATCATCACTGTTACTGCTGGTGCAGGTGTCTTTAATGAATCTATAACACTTACTGCAGAAGTAGATCAATCTCTAGCTTCTATCGCCACGTTTGAAGCAGTAATAACTCCAGCAGTTCAAGTTGATATGACTCTGGCTTCTGATGCGCTGTTTGAAGCTGCTGTCGCGTTTGCTGCTCAGCTGAATTTCGATCTAGCTGGAAGTGGCCTCATCATTGATAGTTCTATCCAGTTTGATGCTCAATTTGATATGGCTCTCGTTGGTGGATTAGCTTTCGAGCATTCGATTAGTCTTGGAGTTCAGGTAGATTATTCTCTGGCAACAGATGCTGTGTTTGAGGGTGTTCTTCCACTGGATATCGAAGTTGATATGCCAGCGACGAAGGTGCCTAATCGTATTCAGCTGCAAGAAACTAGCGATCCAAATATGGAGCTTGACACTACACTATCTGCTTACTCAATACCAGCAGGTTTTGTTAATGAGATATTGATTGTTTCTTTGGCTATAACAGATACGGTGGGGTCTCCTCAAGGTGCTGACAATGTAACATTTGATGGAAACAATTTAACAAAGCTTGCAGACGCTTCTACCAGTGTGCAAGAGGGCTCTAGTTGGGTTCTTCAAGAATTCTGGTACTTGCTTGATCCATCTGGAACTGGTGATATAGTCGTCTTTGCGCCAACTGGATTGAACGCAAATATAAGAGTACAAGCGGCTACCTACGCAGATGCTGCTCAGAGTGCGCCTGTTGTTCTTGATACAATCAGTGAGCCTGCGGATGTTGTCTCGATTTCTGTTACTGTAAATCCTGCTGGAGACATGCTTGCATTATATGTCGGAGCTAACAGTGATGTAGTTTTTATGGGCACGCCAAGCAGCAATATGATCGAAATCTGGGATAATAATACAGACGTACACTCAGCTGGAGGCGAGTTTGTTGGAATTGGCTCTACGATACTTACCTGGACTTGGGGTGAAGCCGCTACTCGTGCTGTTGGAGTTGCAATAGGACTTGCTCCTATTTCAGCAACAGTACTTATTGGTGAGTTGATAGCTGAAAATGCTATCATATTTAACACTCAATTAGATATTTCTACTGTTGGCTTAATGGTTTTCGAGGGAGTTTTAACACTTCCAACCGAATTTGACTTCATAATAACTGACGAATTAATTCCAGGCGGTACAGTTCACGAGAACTCGATTTCTCTATCATTCCAAGGTGACATGAGCGTTGCTGGAGAGATGATTTTCGAGGGCGTCACAACTTTCAGTATAGACCTAAACTATACTCCAACAAATATCTTAACTGCAGAGAATTTAATCTCTTTTGGGGTCGATCTTACTTACGTCGTAGTCGCGGATATTATACTCGATGAGAATATTGCTCTTGCAGCTCAATTCACTTACACACTTGTTAATGAAGCTATTTTAGAAACTGTCTTAACATTTAGCGCAACGCTGGATTACTTTCTAGCTTCTGATGCTATATTTGAAGGCGTTATAACACTTTCTGAGCAAAGTGACTTTAGCCTTATTGATAATGTTATCGCTGAAAATCTTATTGCGCTTGATGCACAATTAGACTACGCTCTTCTTGATAACGTCATAGCCGAGAATTCTGTTCAGTTTAGCTCGCAACTCGATTATTTTACTGTTGGTGGATTACTGCTCGAGAACTCAATCTCTCTCGATGCTCAGTTAGACTATTCCTTACTTGATAACGGTATTCTCGAGAATGTTTTCTCACTTGACATTGACCTTACCTACGTCGTTGTCGCAGATATAGTGCTTGATGAGATAGTCAATTTAGGAGCCACACTTGATTATTCCCTAGATTCTGACGCTGTGTTTGAAGGCAACGTGACTTATGCTGCTGTTTTGGATATGGTTCTGGCTTCTGACGCCACGTTCGAGACAGTTGTCACATTGGCTGCTCAATTTGATCTAACTCTAACTGGTATTATAACGAAGGAAGAGTTTTTAGTCCTCGGGACGCAGCTTGACATGGTTCTTGCTTCCGATGCCATCTTCGAGAGCGTCATTGTGTTATCTGCGCAGCTCAATTACACTCTTATCGACAATATTATAGCAGAGGAAACAGTCACTTACGACGTTACGTTAGATTATCAAAATGTCAATGACTTAATAATGGAAGGAGCGGCTGCATTTGGTGTTGTGCTGGATATTGCTACAGCCGCTACCATATCAAAAGAAGAGGCACTTACATTCAGCGCACAGCTTGATCTTGCTCTAAGCACTTTAATGACATTTGAAGCAGCGGCTACATTCGCAACTCAACTGGATGCAGTATTTATCGCTGAAATGACATTTGAGAATGCTATAGCTCTAGCAACTCAACTTGACTATCTCACATCTGGTAGTCTGCTGCTTGAGAATACAATTTCGATGGATATTGCTTTAGCATATTCAAACACTACTGACATGACGTTCGAGGCTAATATCTCTTTGCCAGTTGTCATGGATTATTCAGTTATAGCTGACATGATCTTTGAGGGAGTTGTGGCTCTTGGAGTTCAATTAGACTATTCAGTGATTTCTGCCGCTGTTCTTGAGGACTCGATCACACTGCCTGTCGATGTTGGATTCACTGTTGACGGCGCTATGACGATTGAGGAGGCCATTGCGCTTGCAGTGCAGTTGGGTCAAAGTGTTGTTGGCAATATTATCTTCGAGGCAAGTATTAGTCTTGGTGGCACGTTTGCAACTACTGAGGCTGGTGCCAAGTTGATGGAAGGGACACAAGCTTATCAGGCCCTTCTCAGCATTATCTCTTCCGGAGCACTCGGAATTGAAGGATCAAACACCTACGCAGTTACTCTTGGGCTGACTACTGCTGGTGAGATTGCAGGCACTGGCGGGGCCTTTGAAGAGGCAATTGTTCTTGGAACTACATTTGGAGTAACAGTTGCTGGTAGTGTAACTCTTGAGGAGGCTATTGTTCTCGCTCTAGGTGCTGGTTTTGTCAGCACAGCTAAAGTCGGTGATTTAAGAATTTGTATCGTTGAAGCTGGCAATAGAATCGTTATTGTCGATCCTCAACTCAGGATAGTTGAGGTCGAAGACACTAGGCTTATAGAGGTAGATGAGTGATGGCTAAAATCATTAAAGAGTTCCAGAAAGACCCAGATGCCGTTCTGGATTACACGCTCGACTGGACTCCATTTCTATCGGGCGATACAATCTTGACTAGTACCTGGCTTGTTCCAACTGGTATCACTAAGGACAGCGACTCTAAGACCTCCTCGACAGCCACGGTTATCTTAAGTGGCGGTACTGCAAGAAACACTTACATCGTGACAAACAGAATTGTGACTGTTGGAGGCATTAAAGATGATCGCTCTCTTAGAATCTTTGTGGAGGAACAGTAATGGGCTTCAGGATAACGCCTGGCGAAGTTCAGGCAATCATCGACACTGACGTGTCTGAGTTCGAGCCGTTTATTCAAGCTGCTGAGAATGTAGTGACTGCGATCGTGGTCCCAGCTGGCAGTTTGAGCGATATTGAACTCAAAGAGATCGAACGCTGGCTCGCAGCCCACTTCGTTGCAATCAAGGATCAAGATGCTGGTATGATTCGAGAGCTTCAGGTCGGCCAGACCATCCATCGCTATGGGAGTCAGCTTGGTAAAGGACTCGAAGCGACTTGGTACGGTCAACAAGCTTTAGCGCTTGACTCAACGCTTGCTCTCAGTACTGTTGGCCAGAAACAAGCTGAATTCAGAGTCGTGACGGATATTTGATGTACTGGCAAATTCCTAAAATGTGGCTTGGGGAAACCGCGTATCTGATTGGCGGTGGGAAAAGCCTTGAGACTGTCAATGATTGGTCAGTCTTGCATAGGAAACGAGTAATTGCTGTCAACCAAGCGTTTGAGCTTGGCCCTTGGGACTTTGTTTACTTCCAAGACTGCATCTGGTTCGATGATAATGAAGAAGCCTTGATGAAGTTTGGCGGGATCAAGGTTACGACTTGTCTTAGAACTGATCTCAATCCGAATATTATGACTGTTAAACATGGCGGAGATATCACCTATGATTCTCGCCCTGGATTTATCTCGCTTGGAGGAAACTCTGGCTATGGCGCGGTTATGCTCGCGATTAAACTTGGAGTCAAGGTAATTTACCTCCTTGGCTTCGACATGAAGACGACTGCTGGCGAGCACAACTATCACAAGAAACACTCTCGGCAAGCCAAAGGTCAAATACCTGAAGATATCTACGAGAGGGATTTCATGCACCCATTTGCTCGACTTGCGAAGATATATAAATCTCTCGGTGTCGAGATTTATAATGCTAATCTCGATAGCGCGATGGATTACTTTCCTAAGGTTGATAGAGAGGAAGTGCTCGATGCTGCGAGTCTTATGTGTGCTTAAAAGCGGCGGAGATTTCGATCAGAGCTATGTAGAGCGGCTCGCTCGCATGGTGGAGGAGAATTTAACTCTCTCACATAGCTTTGAGTGTTTCACCGATCTGCCTCTCATTCCTGGCATTAGAACTATCAAATTGATGAATGGTTATGCTGGCTGGTGGAACAAGATAGAACTCTATCAAATTACAGGTCCATTAATCTATTTTGATCTTGACACTCTTATCGTCGGTAACATTGATGCACTTGGTGAAGCCTTGGTCGATGATAACATATTCATGCTTAAACCCTTTGCACGCTCTGAACTCTGGGCGACTGGGATCATGGCTTGGGCTGGTGTTTTGCCTTGGGCTAAGTTCCGCCCAACTCGAGCTGAAATGAATGATTTTGAGTGGGATCAGCGATATGTCTCATCTCTTATTAAGGATAAGGACACAAAAGTTAATGCAATTCAAGATGTTCTTACTGGCATTTGTAGTTATAAGCATCATTGTCGGTCTGGCCTTCCTGACGACGCGCGGGTGGTTTGTTTCCACGGCCACCCGCGGCCTCATGAAGTGACCAGCGGCTGGGTAAGGGAGCTATGGGGTTAATTGTACTTTGTACACCGCATCATACTGCAACTTGGTTTTGGGTCTCTTTCTTTTACAATCATCCTGAAGTTAGTGGCTTTACGACCTTCAGGAGAATGCGAGAGGCTGCTAAATTCCCCAACAGCGAACTCAGAACTCATAGAGTAATGCCAGGGATGGAGAGTGATTCCTTCACTGAAAAATTCTGTCCGGGTAAAACGAACCTCTTACACATTCACATGGAGACAGATTTAAAGCTAACTCCACAACACTTCCTTAGCACAAGTGAGCATTTTGTAGCAATGTTGCTGAACTTACCAGTTATTATCTCTACTCGCGATCCTCTTGCAGCACTGATAACAAGACACTATCGGCATCCGAATCTTGTTGAGTCAACTGACCTGTTGGATGCTTGGAAGCATATGGTTGAGCTATATCAACTGGTTAAGGTTAATTCTCGGCTCAAGATTATCCCTGTTGATTTGCTTGAAACTTATCATAACAGACTTGAGGCTTCTAGAGCTTGCCTTAGTGTTTGTGGCTTGTCAGATAACGGTTATGCTGAAAAGTGGGCGCATGAATGGCCTCGTAAATTAAACTCACAAGGAGCGTATAAACTTAAAGTAGCCTATAACCAGAAAGATCTGAATTATTTAAAGACTAATCTCGGTGTACTATGGACTCAGCTGTGTGAAAGCGAGTCTTTGTTACGTCCATTCCTTGAAAACCTTGGCTATAAGGAGCTACTATGGTGGAGTTGATTCAAGCATGTATTTGCGGCTCTGAGCTGTTCGATCAATCAGAGCGCTTTAGCATCCCGTTGAATATCTGTGTCGCTTGTGGTATTCCTCATCAACGAGTCGATATGAGCCTGCAAGAGTATGAAGATTACTATAAGAACGGTTATCATAAGACTGTTTACACACACTCTTATGAGCAGGACAAAGCTGTTGCGAACCTTCGTCTGGAGGCTTATACGCACCGTGTTGGAGACCGCTTGCTCGATGTTGGCTGTGGAAATGGAGCGTTTGTTGATGCGGCGGCTGCTAAAGGGATAGATGCCTGTGGTCAAGATTTAGTGAACGCAGCTAATAATAACAGAACATATGTCGGGCCTCTCAAGTCGATTAACTTTCCAACAGAAGATTTCTCTGCTGTAACAATCCACGATGTTCTTGAGCATGTTCCAGATATTCGTAGCTTCGTGAATGAAGTTGCTCGAATCGTCAAGCAACACGGAAGGGTTTTTATTGAGTTTCCAGATTTCTATAGCTCTGCTGGAACTCATCACTGGAAGAAGATTGAGCATCTTTGGTATCTCAAACTGGATCAAGTCAAGAATCTCTTCGCTCGTATTGGATTCTCGATCGAAGGCGTTACGCATCCTATACCTGGAAAATTTGTTATCTGCTTCGTTAAGAATCCAGTCACGCGCGCGCGTGTACTAGTTCCACCTGGAATCGGAGATATCTACTGGTGTATGACAAAAATGCAGGCATTTTGCGCTGATAAAAAGATTAAGATGCCTGATGTTGTTATATCCAGCACACGCGCGGATAGAAATCGCTCTGTGGATTACGTTCGAAGGCTCCCGTTTGTGCACTGTTGCGGCTATCACGAACACAGTATCAGAGGTAGTGATATCTGGAGAAAGGCTTATATGGAGGATGGAGAGAGTCTTTTTAAAGATGTTGAAGGCTGTGAGTGGTTCATTTCTCTTAACGGCGCCAGTCGCTTTGGACGTAAAATAGAGGATATCCTTCCGCAGTATAAAACAGATTGGTATCTTCCGATGTTCATCTCTTTGCGTGAACATGAGTATGGTGTTACCGCTGTCAAAGCCTTTGATCCTTATATCGTGGCTTTTTTCACTGATCATGGTACTTATGAGAAGTGGCTTGCAGAGATGTCAGCTGAAGAAATCTACAAAATGCTGCGTATTATTCACAAGAAAACAGGTAAGTCAATCATTTTAACTGGAGCCGATTGGGACAAGAATCAAGTCAACTGGGACATTCTGGAACTTGGACATGGCCAGCACTGGCTCCATAACTTAATCGGACACACTACCTTGGAGGAGTTTTTTGGCCTCCTTCGTTATTCTTCCGGCTGTATTGGTTTCTGTGGAGGCAATACTATAATGTCAGCAGTCCTTAAGAAACCAACCGTTATTATCTGGAATGACTATTATAACAGAGCTTTCTGGGATAATGCCTGTCCAACGGACTCGCTTGGTAACTGGTATCATCCTGTGAGCACCGGACAACACTCGGCAGAAGAAATGGCAATGACACTGAAAAGGGCGATGGCATGGAAGAGCCGATCCTAATCACCGGCTGTGCTCGGTCTGGGACTTCCCTAGTCGCAGGGATGTTTTTCATGGCTGGAGCCTGGGGTGGTAAGATGTATGGGCCAACTCCAGATAACCCTCACGGGTTTTTCGAGAATCGCTTTATTCGAGAGAAGCTCGTCAAAGAGTACTTGCGCGCAATCGGCGCAGACCCGAAGGGGCAAAAGCCTTTACCGAACACGAGAGCGCTCAGGATGCCTAAGAGATGGCGTGAGATGGTGCTGAGCGAGATTAAAGCTGAAGGCTACCATGGCGGCCCCTGGTTCTACAAAGGAGCTAAGATGTGCCTAATGTGGCCTGTTTGGCATAGGGCTTTTCCAAAGGCCAAGTGGATCATTGTTAGGCGCTGGAAAGAGAACATCATAGAGTCTTGTTTAAAAACCAGCTTTATGAGTGCTTACAAAGATCGAGAGGGCTGGTATCGCTGGGTGATGCACCACGAACAGTGTTTCGAGGAAATGCGTCGCGCTGGTTGCGCCATGTATCAGATCTGGCCACAGATAATGATTGATGGAGAGTTTGAGCAGATAGAGCGTGCGCTTCAGCTGTGTGGCTTGCCGTGTGATCGGTCTCTGATGCGCGAGTTCATTGACCCAAGCGCGTGGAGTTCTCGTACATACCCTTTACATGGTAAAGGTACATACGCTTGACCCTAAAGGTAGAGCAGGCTACTGTTCTGGATAGTGACTGAGGCTGATATGGCTGCTGGTCGCAAGACGTACAAGGATGAAATAACTTATTGGGCTCCTAGCCTGGCAAACGAGCTGGGCCGTGTTACGTTTATTGCTCCTGTTTCTTTATTCGCCAAGTGGGAGGATATTAATGTTCTCTTTATTGATATCTTTGGCGACGAGGTAACAAGTTCCGCTCGAATTTTCCTTTGGAACACTGACGTTGAGCCACACGGTTACCTGTTGAGAGGAGTATCAGTTGTAGCTGATCCGTTGACTGTGGCCGGAACTCGTGAGATTCGAGCATTTAAGAAGATCGAGTCGTTCAACAGAAAGTTGATTGAGCGTGTCGCTATGCTGGCTGGGCGGTGATGGTAGTTGTAATCGAAAAAGTTGCTGTCGTAATTTCTGATGCGGCTGGTGCTGCTGCAGCTGGCCAGCTCATCTTGAAAAGTATTGATCGCCTCTTTAAGGGCGCCATGGAAGAGGCAAAGAAATTTGCTGATAAATCTGGTAAGATAGTTCTTGAGAAAACACTTCCTATAACTCCGCGTCAGTTTGGTGGACTTCGCCAGAGTGGCCGCACCAGTGTTGAAGTTAAGTCAAAAACTGAGGTTATCAGCACCGTTTCGTTTGGTGGAGCTGATTTCAAAGTGGATCCAACTCCAAATGCTCCAGACGGTTTTGTTTTTTACGCTGTCAATGTTCACGAAGACACGACCAAGAAGCATAAAACAGGCCAGGCTAAATTTTTAGAAACTGGCGTTAAGCTCTCCATGAGTGAAGTGGATGAATTATTTAAGAATACCATGAAAGCAGTAGTAAAATGACTACCCCTGGTCAAGATGTTGCCACTATACTGGCATCTAATGGGGCTGGAATGCTTGGCACAGCGTCATCAGGTTGGTCCATCTTTCGCAGTAACATGCCTAACTCTCCTCACAAAGCAATCATGGTGAAGGACACTGGTGGCTTTGATTCCAGCCCCAAATTTTCCAGAGATCGTCCGACTGTTCAGGTTATGATCAGGGGCGATGTTGGAGATTTTGATGGGGCTTTCATACAAGCACAGCTTGTTCAAGATATACTCCTAGGACGAGGGCCTGAAATGGTTGGGTCTGTCAGGATTGTTGGTATCTGGGCGGTTGGTGGCTTAATTGATATAGGAGACGACGATAGTGGTCGCCCTCGTATATCTTCAAATTACAGGCTGGTACGAGAACCGCCAGCCTCAGGCAACCGAGTATAAGGAGACACGACAATGGCGGAAGGCCAACCAGGCTTTGAAAAAACAATCAGGTTGAAGGATCTCGCAACTTCTGCGGATGCTCTCTCTGACTTGCCGGCGACGAGTGCCGCTCTCAACCATGGCGGCGACATTCTCGACGACACTCACATGGCGCTGAGCGACGCGAATCGTTCGCGGGTCTATGGTATCAGAGACTGGTCCATCACTGGAACAGTCGTTTATGACCCCACGGATGCTACCGTGACGAAGCTCCGCAACGCTTGGCTCAATCGAACAGGGCTTCTCGTGCAGTACCTTCCAGTTGGTCTAGTTGCCAGCGGATTTCAAGGAGACTGTGTGGTCGAGACGTTTAATCTCAGCGGTGACATTGGCGGCCTCGAAACTGTCGATTTTACCCTGCAATCAAACGGCGCCCTAGTGGCGGCGGTGTAACATGCCTGCAACGGGTCAACCAGGTTATTTGGCCCTCGTTAAGCGGGGTGGTACGTCCACTGCTATGACTAACGAGGTCATGAACTCTGTGGGGGCTCCTGATCCTGCGAATACATATCAGATCACAGATGCGGCTCGTAGGATTATTGATCGAGCAATTCTTCCGACTTTTAGGGAGAATGGAACTCCCATTCCTGAAGCGGATATCGTTAAACGAGACTTTCTCTTTGGCAAGGTTACGTTTACTCGTTCTGTGACTGAACCGATTGATGTCTCTGGTAACTATATCCCGACTGTAAACATAGGAGGTGCCAATTCGTATAACTTAAACATGGGTGGTGATCTTCTCGATGATACCGATTTCGAGGAAGGTCAGACCACCAATCAAAGATCTCGCGTTTACGGACTCCGTGACGTGAGTGTTTCATTCTCTCGTTTCGAGATTCTTGAACAGTTCTTCCATGATGCGATTGCAGATCGAA
>SDBV01011843.1_pt1 | contig 11247 bp, 20 predicted proteins | sample 2277081 | NCBI WGS metagenome assembly SDBV01 (sample SAMN10402039, study PRJNA504765) | marine sediment metagenome | isolation source: marine sediment core GS10_PC15, 223 cmbsf | place: Arctic Ocean: Southern Knipovich Ridge | collected 2010
CTCGTTATTCCCGGAATCATCGGCGCCCACGCGCACGGTTGCAGCTGCACCAGCGACAAAGGCGGCGCCCAGTGCGAAAGCGTCTCCGAACGTCGCCTCGCGGTCCTTTGCGATCCATGCGTTCATTTCTGCAACTGTCTGGGGTTCGAGCACACTCGTATCGGCGTGCTCGTCGTAGCTGTCACAGAACATCTGAAGCTCTGTAGCTAGCTCGAGGAAGTGGCCAACTCGATCCTCGGCGTACCGCTCCCACACCGAGGCGGAAGCTTCCGCGACACCATCAGGAGACAGCGGCGCGGGGACTTGCACGCTTGGATCGTATGGTGGCCCAGTGCCGAGTAGCGGAATGATCTTGATGCCCGGTGCAACGACAGCGTTCTTTGCAACGGTGTAGCCGCGCACCTCTGCCTCGAACCGCATCGGCCGATCGGTCACGTTGGTAACGCTGACAGCAAAGTTCAACGTGCTCTTCAGGAGCACGTTGCGCCACGAGCGTGCCCAGTTTTGCACGCCCGCAACTTCGGACTGCCACACCAGCAGCTGCTCGACCCCGCACCGAATCTCTCGCAGCTCAAACGCTTCCAGCAGCTCGGTTCGCAACCGGATACTAGCCGGTACGCAGTCCTCGGTGGCCGTCACTCTGACGGTGTGGGTACCGCGGGCCGCGATGCCCACGCCGCTGTCGATGTCGAAGAGCTTCACTGGCTCCGCGGTGTCCGCCACTATGGCGCGGCGAGGCTCGTGGTATGCGTTCCCGCGCGCTCGCTTGGCTACCTCCTCGATAAGGTCCGCGTCCAGCGCAGCGCGCGCGGGAGCGAGCGGGTTACCTGACGGAGCGAAACCGCACAGAGTACAGATCTCGTTGCCCGACTCGACGGCATCCTTTACGCGCTGAGAAATCTCTTGAACGTCTCGCTCTTCCACCGTGTTTCCGCACTCAAAACAAACCGTCATCATGACAACTTCCTTCCTGCGCAGTGAACAATGATCCGCTTGATCCTGAACCTACGCGCGGTGTCGAGTCGCATACGTAACTGCATCGGTGCGCAGTGCGCTTGCGCCGTTTGCGTGATCATGGCCTTTGCGCCAGCAGTGATCACATGAACGGAGTCAAGCTCGAATAGCTTTTGCATGGTGTTGCTCCTGTTGTCGTGGTTTCGCTTTTCGAGGAGCACCACAAATGGGCGGCCCGCGCTCGACCCATAGGGGCGAGCGCCACGTGACGACAGTCGCAAAGAGTGCCGGCACGCACTCACCAGTCACCGAATTAACCACAATATGATCGAAACCGCAAGCGGGGCATGCGTTGGCCTTGTAGCCCTTGGCCAAGAAGCCGCGTGTGCAGCGAACGGTGCGCTTGCCCTCTAGCGCCATGTAGACGCGGGCCTGGGTGTTTGCGCTCATGCTCGGGCCCCCGTGCTTTCCCTTCGTGTCGATCGTCCAGCCCTCGATGTAGTTGACGTGGTGGGGTCTGCCGCCCGCCTTAGCGTCCTGCTTGGCTACGCGCTTCGGCTCCTTCGGGACGAGTCGGATGCGGTCCTTTCCTTTGTAGACTTCGTTGACGATGTTCTTGCACTTCACCTCGCGCAGCACTGGCTTGATGATCTGCGAGGCGGACACCGCGATCCCTTCCTTCTGAAGTGCCTCGGCCCACCAGAGCCGGATGTCTTCCTGGTGAATGAACGGCGACACCATCCACACGTGCCAATGGGGGTGCCCGAGCCCATCGGCTCCGGGAGTTGTCTCAAAAGCTGCATGCCACACGGGCCGGATCTTCTGACGTAGCGCATGATCGCCAGCCCGTCGTTTACGGCTCGACCAGTGCGCGGCGAGCTTCTTGTTGAACGTGCGCCACGCGCTAAACAACACGAGGATGCGCCGCTCTACGATGTGGTCGCCGTCGATGAGCTTGTCGGGCAACGTGAGGGTGAAGTCCTTCTCGCTCCAGCGCCCACCCTTGCGCTTGCGCCGCGTGAGCCCGCGGCGCTTGTAGTCGTCGAGCATAAACTCGCGGGCTCGCCAAAACTGCGCTCGGCGTTCACCAGCTCGTCGGTCACGGCAACCAACGCAGGCACGGTTGATGCTGCATCCGATCTGTCGCACGCGCTGACCCTTGGTGCCCCCCGTCTTCAGGTTCGACCACTCGCAGCGCTTGCACCGGATCTGCGCGTAGCCCTTGCCGCAGTTGGCCAGCTCGTGGAAGCGCTCACGCTGACCTCGAGCTCGGCCTCGATGCCACACACTTGTACTGTCGAGCTTGGCGGCCATCTCGACCAGCTCCTCGACAGTGAACTGGTATGACTCCTGCCCTGGTGATTGGGTGGCATTCTCGCGCTCCTCGACCACGCGCCGCAGCCGTGACGCATCGAGCCTTGCACCCTTGCTGCGCTCGATGTGCTGAGCTGACTTGCGGAGACGGAAGCCACGCGTAGCGCGCTCGATGTGCCCCCGTGCGCTCAGTGATGGGATCTTCCCCACCCCCGGCAACGGCTTTCCCTTGGCGTCGCGCTGGCGGTCATGGGCCCACCCCTCATGATTGCTCCCCTCGATACGCTCGACGTCGAGCTGCGCCTTGTGGTGTACCGCCTGGGCTCGCTGGTGCCAGTCCTCGCGTAGCTCATCCAGCTCCATCTGCCGGATGCGGTCGTCGTAGCGGCTGGACGCCACCTCGACGGGCTCCTCTACCAGGTTGGCGACCGCATGGGTGATCGCAGCTGGTAGCGCCTCGAGCTCAACGAGGGCGTCGACCTGCGTGCAACGGGTGCACAGTCCTCTCCACGTCGCCTGTGCGCAGCGCTCGCAGGTTGGGACGTACGTTCGCGGGTACCCGCAGCGCACGCAGTCAGGGACGCTCTCAGCGGGCTCGCCACACGGGCAATCCAGATCAAACGGCGACGGCGACGGGAGCGCGAGGGATCGCGCCGGAGCAGGTGCTGCCTGGACACTCACGGTTGTAGCTCCAAGGGCGAAAAGCTCAGCTGTTTCATGGCGCTGGCACTTATGCCCCGTAACACAAGGCAAGAGCGCGCTGCGCGCGGTTGAACTGCAACCTCGACGCAGCAGACACAGAGCCACGACCAACGGCCGCAGCCGTAGCAGCGCAGCGTTGCCCCCCCAGACGCAGCTGTGGCGTCGGGTCGTTGATTGGTCGGTACTCCCATCTGTCCGAACCGAAACGGCTTTTGCGAGCCGCTCGACCGAGAAGACACTACGCGGTGGCGCGACGACTCGGCAAGTGTTCAGTAAGCTATTTGTTGGGCTTGACCCACTCGTCCAGGTATGCGGGGAGGATCACTAGAGATCCCCCTACGCCAATCGCCTTCCCCCAGGCCGTAGGTAGACGAGTTGCGTGGTCGATTCCGGTACAGAGCGAACTGGATCACTGGGTGCCCACCATAAAAAACGCCCGCTCGTATGGGAGCGAGCGGGCGTTCGAGCGCGACACAACCGTGCCGGGTCGTGCTTACACGCCCCGAGCATAGCACCGATGGTGCCACTTCAGGCAACTGTGACGCCTGTGAACACCTGTACGTCATCGTCGGATGACGTACAACTTATTCCGGGAAGCGTCACACGAGCTCGAGGGACGAGCGCTCGCCGCGTCAGTGGTGATACGTCGGGCGCCTCGGGGCGGGGCCCATGAGCCCCGAGTCGGCCTGCAGCAGCGCGTTCTCGATGACGGCGAGGTCGACGTGCCGGCCGAATCGGCGGCGGAATTGTTCCGAGCGCGGCAGCTTGTCTGGGATGAGCTGGCGGCGCAGCTCGCTCGCATCGACGGCGTCGGTGATGTCGATCGTGGTCGTGGTCGCAGCGCGCACGACGCCACCCGGCGGGCGGAAGGGGTTCGGGTCGCGGGCCATGACGCCACCCGCGGGGGAGCGCCCTTGCCAGAGGCCCTCAAACACGGCGTCGTCGACGTCGGCCTCATCGTGCCCAAGGTCCCGTGCGACGCGCCGCGCGCCGCTCAGCGTGGCCATCGTGGCAACGTCGAGGTCATCGCGTGCATCGAGGCGCCCGCACTGCTCAGCGGCGTCCAGCACCCGACACAGCGAGCAGCCCATCAGGCCTCGTCCCCTGCGTAGTGCGACACACGCCCCTCCAGTTCGCGGCGCGTCTCTTCCCACGTGTCATCAGTAGCTCGCTCGATCGACGCGGCGCGCATGCCCAAAACGAAGGCCTCGCGCTTACTCTGATCGGCATTGTGCGAGTCGCCATCGATGCGCCAGGCCTCCGCGCTCTGCTGCCATGACGCTTGCTCAATCCGCATCGCGGCGGCGGACGCTGCACGCTCGGCCGGTGATGCCGGACGCGTACTCAGATGACGTTTCAGGTCGCGGCGGGCCGCACGCAACATTGCTGCATCGCTGATGCGACTCATGACGACACCTCGCTCATCAGCTCGTCACGGGTCGTCACATCAAAGGCGCCCTGTTCGTGCAGCTCGGACACGAACTCACGCAGCTCGGCGAGGAGGCGATAGGTGCTGTCGGTGTTCGTCTTGCTCATGTCGTTCTCCTTACTCGTCGTTTTTGCAGCTGCGGCAGTTTTTTGGGGCGTCGAAGTTTCGTGGGGGCGGCATTGTTCGTTGAGGTGCTCATACTATATGGAGAGTTTCGCGAGATTTGCGCGTGTGAGGCGCCGTGAGCGCTGTGGGTGACGAGGCCGCGTAATCGTTACGGTTACATCCGACCACTTATTTTCAAGAATCGTAAAACCATAACGATTCCGTTGTTCAGGTAGCCTCAGGCCAAAACTGCACCTCCCAGTCGCACGTGTGGTCCATGGGACGTCCCAGGTAAAACCTGGGCGGTGGCGCATACGGATTTGAATTGCCTCGGTGCGTTTTCATTTTGGTTGGTCCTTTCTTTATCGACCAATGCACACGGTTGTCGTGTGCAAAACTTATTCCGGGAAGCGTCTCTGATCGCCTGCTCGCCCTGATCATCCCTGTCGCCAGATGTAGTAACGCGATTTGCCCAGCGACGACGGCTCGACGACGTCAGGCACACCGAGCGCATCGACGGCCGCGGCGAGCCGCTGCTCGTCGGCGTTGGTCGCTTTGCCGTCGTCGACGAGCTGCGCGCTGAACGTCCACAGGTCGCCGTTGAAGGACAGCCCGAAACGCCAGCGGCCGATCGTGACAAAGGCGATCTTGTCAGGCTTGGGCACGCCGTCGTGTGACAGCTTTTTTGCGTCCTCGCGTAGGCGCTGCATCCGGTCGGTCAGCTTCCACGTCGGCGTGAACCGATCGTTAGGCGGCAATCCACGGCGTCCGTTTGCGCGGCCGGCGCTGAAGCCATCGACGAAGCGGCCGAGCCGTTCGATGGCGGCGCGTCCTTCGTAACGGTGCTCGGGCATCGGCGAGCCGTAGACGCGAAACGTGACCAGGTTGTAGCTCGGAATGTCAGGATCGGTACGCTGGCTCCAGAAGGCGTGCTCGACCATCGTGTCGATCGGCAGCGCGGCCGCGGGCCGCTTCTTATTGCGTACCTCTCGCCGCTGGCGTTTCTGCGCGCGCCGTTCGCGCCCTTTCGTCATCGACGACTCGCGGCGATCATTCCGAGCCCGAAAAGCACGAAGGCCGCGCCAGCGGGGAAGCTCGCGGTAGACACCTTGGGCTCGTCGGTCGGGCTCGTGCCGTCTACTGGCGGCGGCGGAGGCGGGGGTCTCTTCGCTGCGCAGATCTGAATACGGTCGTGCCACGCCTGGAACGCCTGCGCGTAACGGACGCCCACGTATGCGTCCAGCTCTTCGCGTGCCTCGTTCGACAGCACACCGCCGAAGATTGGCACAGCTTCGATCTTGGTGGCTACACGGGCAGCTACCAGTTCGGGCGGGTCGGGCTCGGGGCCGGGCGGGCATGTACCTGGTGCCGTAATGGCGTACGCCTCTGCGATGACTGGCAGCGCATAGTCGCAGGCGATGTTGACTGCCATCACTGGTCCGGGGGCTGGGCCGGCCTCGCAGGCCACTAGCTCGTCGAAGAAGGACACGCGGGCTCTCCGTTTACCAGAATGATCTGCTCATTCGTCATCATCGGTAGCAGTAGGTTGCGTTGGCGTACTCGATCAGTTCAGCCACATCGGGGTAACAGGGCTGGCACGGGTCGTAGGGCTGCGCCTCGGGCGTCGGCGCATAGTCGCTCGGCGGCGGAGCAACGGGGCTGGGTGGTGCAATGGGGCTCGGCAGCAGCCCCGGAGACGGCGGCACATACGCCAGCGTTGGCGGCTCGAAGGGATCGATCGACGGAGCTGCGACCTGCGGATACGGGCGCAGTAGCGCCTGCAGGTTTTCCGGCACGAGCTGAGGCGAGCCCTGCCAGTTGAGTAGATAGTCGGGGGGTCCCGGGATGTTGAACTTTCCCGTCGAGGGGTCCCAGCTCGAGCCCTGCCAGTTGAGCAGGTAGTCGGGCGGTCCCTGGATTTGCATCTGTCCAAAGACAGAATCGACGACACCACAGACCCAGTTGCGCCCGGTCCACACCGGAGTCAAGCCAGGGGAGCAGCGGATGGGTACGCCCTGTAAGGGTCTTGCTCGGGGATGACGGCGGTCGTCGTGTGCGGGGGCAAACTCAACAGAGCGCAGGCTCGGGTGACGGTACGACATGACGCCAGCCTATCACAGCGCGGGCATGGCGCGATATTGCCTCACGGGTACGCTGCCGGCGTCGTCGACGGCGTGCCGGCGCTCGCGCTGCTGTCGCTGCTCACGCGTCGCCCGTCGACGAGCGTAACGTGTCGCTCCTCGAGGACCGTGACAGCTCAAAGCCGCGATGAGCGCTCCTGAGCTCGAGCTCGCTGCACTTCGATGCGATCAACGTCGACGAACTGAACGAGGGACGGAGGCTAGACGGCGCTTTTCGTCGAAAGTGCGCCGCTCGATCTAGACGGCAGGCCGTACCCGAGCTGCCCCCGACCTGGCCCCGCCGGCGGGAGCGAGCTCGGGGGCAGCTCGGGGCTCGAGGTCGCCGGCAGCTCGGTCACGATGGCGGTCACCTCGAGCGCACGGTGCGTCGCGGCCGTACATCAAGCGGCTGCGGTACGCCATCGGTACACCAGCGGCATACATAGACGCCGAACACAACACGCCACCGCTTGGTGCGAAACCACGTGTCGTTCGGGCTTCCACCCTCGTTGAACGCCGCTTCTTGCCACAGCGCGGACACCGCTTCTGACGCATCCCCATGTACGCGCAATACAATCACAATCGCGACTTTTGAGGAAGGCCGCACCCATGCTGACACCGGTCGGCACGCAGGTGAAGGCAATCTGCCCGAAGATCGTCCGGTCGGAACGTTCACACAAGCGCTCAAACTCATCCTTCGCAACGTGGTAGATCACGACTTCCTTAAGCGCTCCCAATGACGGCAATCTCCCGACGGTCATCGGGGTTTCTCGATGAAATGGGCGTAAAGTCTGGCCGACTCTCTTCTAGTGTGGAAGATGACGACAACAGGGCCACCTGCGGCCTCCTCTAACGCGGCTCGCAACCGTCGTATCTTGCGCAAGAGGAGAATTTGCTCGTTAGCGTCTGCGTTGAACACCTCCAACGTGCGCTCACGGCCCTCGTAGCCACCCACAACGTCGGCTGACCAACGTACGGGGCGGCTAGCCAACGCGGCGGACAATTGCGATGTCAAGTCGTCTCTAGTCATTGAAATAGTTACCGTGCCCGCTCTCGTAGTACCAGGGCATTGCACCGAGCTCCTGCGTCATGCGTCGAGCATCCAGTACTCGCGACCTGGAAACAGGCCGGGGTTGTGGGCCCATCGGCGCCACTCGTCAATCATTCCGCAGTAGCCGTAAAGCCAACCCACCTGCGGGCCGAAGAACGAATCCGGCTCGACGATGCGAACCCAGGCTAGACGGTTTCCCGCGACACACGGCGGCGGCACTGGCGCGCTGAACGGGTGCATGCTCGGGTGCTGGTAGTACTCCAACGGAGTGACACCGGGACCGTCTGCATTGGCGAAGCGAAATGTCGCCGGACCATCGGCGAAGAGGTACGCGACGAATTGCGCGAGCTGCATGTCGCTCGGGCTCACCTTCAGCATTGACCACCTGTTACCGCCGACCGCTCCGAAGCTCATGCCGCTCGGTCCTGTCGGCGCTCGTCAGCGATGCAATCTTCTACGACAGCCTGCCAGCACTCTGAACAGAGGCGGTAGCAGTCACCCCAATAACCAGAAACATCGAGCGGGTCATCCGAGACTTCTGGTGGCTCCGGGACCGGACCATGTAGGGTGGAGCAGAAGTCCCAGGACATCCGCACGCCGCAGCCGTCGCACTCGATAGGTTCCGGGGGGCCCTCGCCCTCGTGCGCTCCGACATAAATGGCGTCTACAACATCGTCATCGATGCGTGGCGCCGGTTGATATGCAGCGAAGTCTCCGAGGCTCGGGTTGAGTCGTGTCGCCAGTTCTATGGCAGCGGCGTACGCAAACGACACAGGCCATACCATCGCGGTGATGGAGGCCATGTAGAACGCCGTCGCGCGACCGGTGGGATGGTCCGCCATCGGTCCCATGCTCGCGCGCATGATCTCCCAGCCATTCGCCATGTAGAGGAGCCACGCGGCGGCGCCGCAGACCCACAGCAGTGCCGCGTGCGCCAACGTCATCATGGTGTCCCTCGACGGCTTCGAGCTGCCGGCGGCGCCCACGCGCCAGCGGAGGCGGGGTTGCTGCTGTGGCCGATGCTGCTCGTTGGCTTCGAACTGTCGGCCGTCGCCTTGAGCGCGCCGAGTCCCAGGCCAACGAGGAGGCCCACGGCTGCGCCCTTCTTGGCAGCGTCGTCAGTGCCATCGCCAGCGAGCACCCAGGCGGCTCCAGCGAGCGCACCGAGCAACGGGAAGCCGAGGGGGAAGTCTGCCATGGGTCGAGACTACCACGGCGCCAATTCCGGGCCATCGGAACCGGCTAAGCTAGGTCGTGATGATCCCGTTGTGGAACGGCCATCATCCTTTGTTTTCCGCGAGCTGTTTGAGACAGTTGGCGACGGTCGTTTGACCCTTGGCGCTAGCTTTCGCCTGCAGGTCGAGGAGCTGCGCGCGCGAACGCGTCTCCAGGTCCACCTGTACGGCTGCGATGATCAGCTCGCGGCAGGGGTCTAGGTTCTGCTCGTGGTCGAGCATGCACTGCGCCGTCACACCGAGGCCGACCGAGTTGAGCCATGCGATGATCTCGGCACGCTGTGCCGGCGACGCTGATGCGGTCGTCTCGAAGAGCTGCTGACCGAGCGCGCGCAGACACTGTGCATCTGTGCGCTTCTTGCTGCCGCCCAGAGCTGCGCCTGCAACCACGGCGACGAAGAATGCGAGCACAGGAAAGTTCATTCGATTCGCCTCTGTCGCTTGTACGCCGCTTCGAAATCGGTCATGACTTCGACCCGGTCCTCCCAGAGCGCGTAACGCTCAGAGCGCGGATTGGCTTCCTTGCAATTGCGCACCATGGCCCGTGTCACCGCCTCGACCGGTGGCTCCGCGGCGACGGCCGTCAACGTCACGCGCGCATCCTTCTTCATGCAGACGCGAAGCTCTACCCAGTCAAACGCCTTAACTACCAAAGGCTCGCGCAGCTCGTACGACATGCTGCCATCCTTGTGTACACGCGTTACCGCTGCCTGCACTTTGTGGTCACCGTTGGCAGAACGGACCTCGACATACATCACGTCAAAGTCGTCGGCGGCGTGCTCAGCGACCACGAATCGCTGCAGCAAATGGGGGCGAAACGGGTTCACCGCGATGCCGAACTTCGATCCACGCTTCAACGTCTCGCGAGAGTCGACGCCGTACATGATGCCGACGCTGCCACCAGCTGGCGGTACGTCGGCGATCCCCATGTCAGCAAAGGGGTTCACGGGAAGCTCACCAACCCAGCGCGTGGGCCGTTTGACCGGAAGCACGCGGCTGCCTCGGGAAAGCCATTGACGTCGAGCAGGTTGGCCAGTTGCGTGAATGCGATGGCGCCCTTTCTTGGCTTCGCCATGGCGCGCAGATCAGTAGCCAGAGCCGCGTCGAACACAACCATGCAAGCGGCAAGGTCTTCGCCCTGAAAGCTCAAACACTGAGCTCCCTTGGTGAAAACCTGCGTCGGATAGTTGCACGGCCCACGCGTGCTGTTGCGCGGGCGTCGTCCATTCGATGCGGGCTGCGAGCAGCAGCCCGCCGAGTAGCGCCGGCAAGCCCATCAGTTGGGGCCATGCTCACTCGTGGGAACGTAGACAGCGTAGGCAACCTGCGCCGGCTCGGGGTCGTGGACCGGGCAGCGGATCACGCCCATGTCGCGGACTGGTGCGCCCTGTTCGCCGTACAGCTTCAGGTACGCGTGCGTGGCGTCCAGCGCCACGGCAGCGAGGAGCGCCGGCAGCTTGGGGAGCAGACCGTCAGCGGCGCGCCCGATGCGCTCAGCGGCCACGTGGCGGGCAGCGTTGATGATGGCAATGAGGGGATCGGCACGTCGATGCATGAGGCCAGCCTAGCAGGTGGGCCCGGGTGCTGTCACTTCCACCAAAACTCTTCGCCCTGGGCGAGGCCACTCGGCTGAAGCAAGGCCGGGAATTGAAGCGCTGGCTGCATCAGGCTCGGCGTATCCGGAAGCACGTCGTAGTTGTTGCTGTCGGTCACGCGCCAGAGCTGGCCGACGAGCGCACGAACGAGCATCGTCGCTGACTGGCGGTCGCCGTAATGGTAGCCAGCGAAGTACCAAGGCGCGCCTTCCACGTTCTGCTGCCACATGTAGAACCACTCACTCATCGCTTCCGTACCTCTTTGAAGATCAACACGCCGAAGTACGCGAGCAACCCGAGCTTGACGAGGTCCGCAATGCCGCCAATCTCACCAGCTGCCTTCTGGCCTGCGGGCTCCTTCGCCTGGGCCCCGGTAGAGCTCTCGCCCCAGTCCTGCTTGAAGCTCCGAAGGCGCTCGTTGTAGCTTGCTACCCAGTTGTCATACTCCTGGCGAACCTCGTCGCCCAGCCGGGCAAATTCGCCGTAGTGGTCATCGCGCCAAAACGACCAGGCGATGAAGTAACTCGTCCACTCCCATTTCCATTCGATCAGCTTTGCGACACGGTTCGACCATGCTGCCCACTCGGGCGTGTTGATGGTGGGCGCGGCCCCGGGCGCGAGCTTGAGCACGTCGGTGTTGAGGTGCCGCATCAACGCGTCCAGCTCGTCGAGCTCGGCTACCGACACGTACGGGAAGATCACCCCTGCGCCGACGCGACTCTTTGCGGTGTTGCCCGCGCGA
>SDBV01011844.1_pt1 | contig 11247 bp, 13 predicted proteins | sample 2277081 | NCBI WGS metagenome assembly SDBV01 (sample SAMN10402039, study PRJNA504765) | marine sediment metagenome | isolation source: marine sediment core GS10_PC15, 223 cmbsf | place: Arctic Ocean: Southern Knipovich Ridge | collected 2010
TAACACAATAAAAAAGGTTAGAGGTGTTGGGCCACAGCCTAACGATATTCAAGGAACCGAAACACAAGCAACGGTAATGGACGAAGCCCTGAAGAAAGGAAAAACCCCACAACAGCTTGCAGAAGAATTCACCAAGCAATTTCTGGCAGATGAAAAAAAGATCAATATGCTTCCGGCCGATACTTTCCCCAAGGCCACCGACCACATAAAAGAAATGATTGAGTTAATAAAGGAACTTATCGATAAAGATTTTGCATACGAAGCCGGTGGAACGGTCTACTACGACGTAAAAAATTTCAAAAATTACGGCCAGCTTTCTGGAAATACTTTGGATAAAATGGATAAACTCCGTGATGCCGTCCGTGTATCCTCTGAAGCTGATAAAAAAGCTGGGGTAGATTTTGCTCTATGGAAAAAAGCCGACGAGAAAACCAGTATGAAATGGGATAGTCCTTGGGGTCAGGGTTTTCCCGGCTGGCACATAGAGTGTTCGGCGATGAGTATGAAATATTTGGGAGAAAATTTTGACATCCATAGCGGTGGAGAAGACAATATTTTTCCTCATCACGAAGACGAAATTGCCCAGAGCGAAGCCGCCAAAGGTAAAAAAGTAGTAAATAGTTGGTACCATGCCGGTTTTCTTCTAGTTGATGGGCAAAAGATGGCTCGTAGAAAGGGAAATGTTTTCACGATTGCTGATATCGAGAAAAAAGGTATAAACCCACTTGCGTTTAGATATTTAGCTTTAACGGCTCACTACCGCTCTCGCCTGAACTTTACATGGAAATCACTCGAAGCAGCCAACACAGCTCTTACCAATCTTTATCGAGCCGTAACTGGTCTTGCAATGCAGGAAGAGCCGGCGTTTGGCTGCGCTGAGTATGAAGAAAATTTCCTAAAAGCCCTAAACGATGATTTGGATACCCCCAAAGCACTTGCAATCTTGCAGGATCTGATAAAAAGTAAATACCCACCGCGTTGTAAGCTAGCAACCCTGTATAAATTTGACCAAGTTTTGGGTCTGGATTTTGAAAAGGTAGCTCACGAAGCTTCAAAAGTTCCGGCTGAAGTCCAAAAACTAGTAGATGAGCGTGAACAGGTAAGAGTAAATAAGGATTTCAAAGAGTCTGATAGGTTGCGTAAAAGGATTGAAGACGCGGGGTATGAAGTAGTCGATACTGAAAAAGGTCCAAAATTAAAAAGGATTTTAGATAATAAGTGAAGAAGCCCTCTGTTGTCAAAGGGCCTCAGTCTCAAGGATGGTTGGTTGATTTAATTCGAAGTAGGTGTGGCTAGCAGGTTTCGACGCCGGTTCAGAAATCTCATCAAACCGATGGCCGCGAGGAACCTACTGAACGGGTTTTTGATGAACTCATTGAACAAATAAGGTAGATCTAGATCCCCCTCTTGGAATGTCGTGACTTCGTGGAGAAGATCTGATAGATCTGACCTATTAAGCCCAATGACGAACACAGTCGTGGCTTCAAAACTAGTTAGCCCCGGATCTTCGACTAATGAGCAGCACTCGTCGATTGCGTTTCCCAAAACCCTTTGATCTCCTGGCATTTCCCAACCTCCATTATTTGTTTTTGCCCAAGTATTTTAAGTGATATTACTTATTAAGTCAACTAAAATGCGAGTGTTTATATTTGAGCTTGAGTAGTGGTTGTAAATACATTAAAATTAAATCAATAACATATGGCTCATATGCTGCCCAAAGCCCGGGTTAAAAATTCATTTCAACAAGGTTTTACCCTCATAGAACTGCTCATCGTAGTTGGTATTATCGGTGTTCTTCTTATCATAACCCTATCGCGAATTGGTAATTTTGGTACTCAAACGGATTTGGACACAACTGCTCAAAGAATAGTTTCTACACTTCAGTTAGCTAGAAACCAAACGCTTGCTAGTGAGGACGGAAACGTCTTTGGTGTTCATTTTGAAAGCGACAAATACGTGCTTTTCAAAGGAGCTACTTACGACCCACTCGACACTGAAAATAAAGAAAACGATATTTCTTCCACTACTATTTCAAGTATTACACTAGCTCCTTCTGGTGCCGATGTAGTATTTGATAGAGTAAGAGGAACCACTTCAAACACAGGAAGTGTGACTCTCCAGTTGGTAGCTGACGCTTCGAAGACAAAGGTGATTGTAGTAAATGCTCTTGGTCAAACCAGTTTGCAAGAGGCAACCACAACTCCCGTTGCCAGAATAGTTGATACGCGTCATATGCATTTGGATTTTGGATGGTCCATGTTACCTCCAATAGACACAATGAGACTGATATTTACCGATTCCCCAAATGTTACTCATGACATAGACATACCTACATACACCAACGCGGGGAAATTTGAATGGGAGGATGAGGTAGATGTGAATGGTAGTACTCAAAAGCTGAGAATCCACACCCATCTTTTGGACGCTTCAAACACTATATTGTCCGTGCACAGAGATAAAAGTGAAAATGACAAGGCACTTGAGATCAAAGTGGATGGCACTACAGTTATTACATATGACGCCGCTGGTGTAGCAACTGCGGGATCAGTGACATCGATGACGCAACAATGATCAGTATAAAAAATATAAAAACAAAATATTTTGGAACAAGTAGAGGTATCGGATTAGTCGAAATATTGATAGTAACTGCGGTGCTGGGTGTTGGTTTGCTTGCCGTTATTTCATTTCTGATTTATTCCCGGGGGGTTACATTTCAAGTTGCGCGCACTACTGAAGCAACATCTTTGGCTGAAGAAGGAATAGAAGTCGTGAGAGTTCTTCGCGACGAGAGTTGGGCTACCAACATTGCGTCATTAATCTCTGGCACAACATACTACCCAGACATTTCTGGAGTAAATCCTAATGATAAATGGACTCTGGGTACGACAGACCCAGGAGTTATAAACAATCTTTATACTCGGACAGTTGTTGTTGAAAATGTTGGTAGAGATGCGAACGACGACATACTCAGTAGTGGTGGAACACCAGACGGTAATACCAAAAAAGTAACTTCAACTGTAACTTGGACTGAGAATGGGCGTAGTAAGCAAATAGAATTGGAAGCTTATGTTACGAATATTTTGGGAAATTAAAAAATTGACTAAAAGCAGGCAAAAGGGATTCACGTTTTCACAAAGTGAAAAGGCAAAGCCAATGCTAAAATCTTTTTTGCCTAAAGCAAAAAGCAGCCTTGGCTTTACGCTGATTGAGCTTCTTATTTATACAGTTATTTTAGTTATCATTTCTTTGGTTTCGGTATCATTTTTTATCCAAGTAGTAAATGTAACCGAGACATCAAGAAGGAGTAGGGAAGCTCTTGATAATGCCAAGGGAGCTCTCGATACAATTACCCAGGAAATCCGACACGCCGATTCGGTATATACTCCCACAAGTGTTCTTGATAATGCCGCCGGACAACTGAGCCTTGAAACACTCAGAGATGTTCCCAGCGATGAAGATAGTACTTACGTAGATATTTATCTGGATTCGCAGAGACTTTATCTGAAACGAGAAGGTGTAACAGATCAGCTGATAACTAGTGAAAAGGTAGTGGTAACTAGTTTGAAATTTGGATTGCTGGCTGATTCTTCAGCCAAGCCGGCGATTCAAGTTACTTTGACGGTAAAATATATTGACGCAGCATCTGGACAAACGGGATCACTTGGAAATTCAGTGACCTTGACATCAACCAGCACCTTGCGATCATTTGATTGATATGTACAAAAAAATAAGAACGATATTTAAAAAAGGTGAAAAAGGACAGGCAGCTCTTACTTTTATCCTGGCCATTATGGGTAGTATGACCATTTTAGTAAGTTCTCTAGGAGTTTTGACTTTTAACGAAGTAAAAAAACTAAACAATATCACCAGAAGTGCTCAGAGCTTTTACGCCGCCGAATCTGGGATTGAAGATGCAATCATAAGGATAAAAGAAAATATGAATTATAATAATAACTATACATTAGCCGTTGGGACCGCAAGCACCGCTGTAGACATCAGCGGATCAACGGATAATTTACTTGTTGTATCCGAAGGGAGCGAGCAAGGTAGGGTTCGTAAAGTTTCTGTGAATTTAAATGCAACCCCGTCACTTGCAGATATAGATTTTATATACGGGGTTCAGGTTGATGTAGGAGGTATTGTCTTAAACAATAATTCAGGAATTCTTGGTAATACCAAAACCAATGGATCTATTGATGGCGGCAGTAACGGTTCATATGTTACGGGAACGGCGATAGCAGTTGATACTATCGAAGGTTTGGATATAACTATAAATGGGTGGGCTGATGTGATAAATTCGTCTGCGATTACGGGATCAAAATTTTGTCAAACCACCAACGATTCCCCTGCTTGTAATACATCTCAGGGTATACCAACCTCAGTGCCACTGCCTATCACTCCAGCCGATATAGCTACCTGGAAATCTCAAGCTTCTGCAGGGGGCACTTGCGCACCACCAACCTGCGACGCTTCTGGGAACTATACATTGGGAAACGGTGACTCTGACACTATCGGACCGCTAAAAATAACCGGAGACTTCCATTTGGATAATAATTCCACCCTCACTATTACCGGTACTATTTGGGTAGAAGGTACGATGACCTTTGATCAGGGTTCAACAACTAAACTTCACACTGGATATGGCGCAGATTCGGGTGTTCTCGTCACTGATGGTACTATTGCAACTGTGAATAACGGTGCAATATTAGAAGGATCAGGTGATCCAGATAGTTTTATAATGCTTTTGTCAGATCGAAATGCTCTCACGAGTAATGTCATAAGTTTAGGGAACAATTCATCTGGAGCTGTATATTACGCAGGCACCGGGAGAATATTGGTTAAGCAAAATGCTGGAGCGATGGAAATCACCGCCTATGGTATGACTTTAGAAGAAAACGCTACTGTGACATATGTAAGTGGCTTGGCCGATGAAACATTTTCATCTGGTCCTGGGGGTGGTTTTGTTATACGTAATTGGCAGGAGATCCCGTAATATGAACTTGCTGGTGTATACATAAACTTGTTATCATAGTATAAGAACCATGAGTGTACTGCCCTTTGGTAAAAACAAAAAAGACAAAAACATCAATCTTCTGCCTGAAGAAGCCGGCGAGTCTTTTAATTTAAAAAAAGATTTAATTTTAGCCCTTCTAACACCTTTCGCAACTATAGTTCTACTGGGTTTTATTTTCGCCACGCTTTTTTTGCTGGAAAAGCAGCAAGCCCTCAAAAATGACAATATAAATAAAGAAATAAATGAAATAACTACTCAGTGGAAGAATCTTGAAAGTGTAGCTAGTTCAATTAAAACCATCAAGGCGGGTTTTGAACTGCACACTACTGAATCTGAAAATAATAAGGAAACCCTGAATACTATAAAAGCCGTTCAAGATGTCATTCCCGATACCATAAAACTAGCAAAACTAGATATCAAAAACGGGAATTCTGTGGATTTGAACGGAACTTCTCCGAAACCAGCTACGGTTTACCAATTAGTTGAGGATATGAAGAATAAGAGTGAAACTTTTGAGGATCCAAAAATAAATAATATTGGAGTAAATGAGGATTCAGGTAAAATTGAATATATTTTTTCGATTTCGGTGAAAGTTAAAATTAAATGAAAAAGAAATTAATAAAAATATTACAAAAACAGCAATTAATTATCGGTGTATCTATCGTGTTTAGTGTTATTTTGATAGTTGCGTTAGCGCCGGCCATATATCTGCGATTTACTAGTTGGAGGGCTGTGTCGGATGTAAATACACAGGATCTGAAAAAACTGCAAAATGCTACTGAAAATCTTGCTCTGCTGCAAAGTGTCGATAACACAACAGTAGACACATATAAAGCGTTAATAGAAAAAATTGTTCCCAAAGAAAATGATCAACTAAGAGTTGTATCTTTGGTTGATAGGTTAGCAAAAAGCAGTGGAGTCTTGATAACCAGTATAAAAATAGGTGGGGGTTCCAGTGCTACAGCAGCACCAGCCACTTCAGTTCCAGGTTCTGGAGCTGCCGGTGAACAATCATCTACACAGACACAAACTACAGGAGCACAAGCGGGTGAATCTACAACTCCTCAGTCTGGTACCTCCCAAGCTGGAGTAGCGCAAGCGGCCCCACCCCCAGCTCAGCCCTCCAGTATAAACTTGAATATCACTTTTACGGGTACTTTTACGGGTACTTTGAAGTTTCTAAACTTATTAGAAAATGTTAAAAGAACGATTGGTGTTAAAAATATCTCCTTTACTGGAGAAGATGCCTCAATTCTACTAACTATTAACGCCGATTTTACCCTACCTCTTTCCCAGGAAATGCAGGTAACGTCTCAAGATAAAGTACAGCTCACTCAGAAAGATTCACTTAATTTAAATGATCTTGTGTCTAGATTGACCATCGATGTAGTTCCTACGACACTTCCGACCGGAAGAAGCGATCCGTTTAATTGAATCAATTAAACTTAAACTCGATCACATCTCCATCAGCAATTTGATAATCTTTCCCCTCAAGCCGTATCAGTCCTTTTTCTTGGGCGTTCTTCCAGCCTTCGTTTTCTACAAATTTTCCCCATCCAATTACAGCGGCTTTGATGAAGCCCTTTTCAAAATCGGTGTGGATTTCTCCAGCGGCTTGTGGTGCTTTGGTGCCGTTCGAAATTGTCCAGGCTCTTGTCTCAAGCTGCCCTGATGTCAGAAAAGTAATAAGACCTAGAAGTCTGTATGAGGTTTGGATGAATCTTTCCAGCCCTGGCTTTTCTAGATGGAGTTCCTTTAGATATTCTTTTTGTTCATTACCACTCAAAGAGATAAGTTCGGCTTCGATTTTGGCAGAAATAATTACGTTTGGTTGAAATTTATCGACTGTATCTTTTATCGAATTTGTGGACAAATCGTTTTCAGAAACATTAAACACATAAATAACTGGTTTCATGGTTATGAGGGGGAGAGTAGAAACAAGTTTTTTCTCAGATTCATTTTTTGGTGAAACGTCATGGGCCAATTTACCCAGATCCAAAGCACTTTTTATATTATTTAAAAACTCCAGTTCTTGTTTCTCTTTTTTTGGATCCTTCAGTCCTTTCAATTCCTTTTCTTTGCCCGTAATAAGTTTTTGAATAGTTTCTAGATCGGCCAGGATAAGCTCGGTATTTATTGTTTCGACATCATTTTGGGCGTCTACGCTAGATTCCGAGCGAATTACGTTGGCATCTTCAAAGGCGCGGACCACGTGGGCGATGGCATCTACTTCGCGGATGTGGGAAAGGAATTTATTTCCCAGACCCTCACCTTTGTGAGCATCTTTTACTACCCCGGCAATATCGACGAATTCGACTGTAGCAGGAACTATTTTTTTACTTTCGGAAACCTGTGCCAGTTTTTCCAAACGATCATCGGGTACTTCCACCACACCGATATTGGGATCTATGGTAGTGAAAGGGTAGTTGGCACTTTGGGCCACCTGTTTTTTAAGAAGGGCGTTGAAGAGCGTACTTTTTCCCACGTTTGGCAAACCGACGATTCCAATTTTTAACATAGAAAAGGATTTTACCTTGTGGGGAGAAAAAACACCAGAAAGTAACCGCAAACCTATAGTTAGTTGATTTATTCTGCCTGCTGTGTTAAACTAACAAAAGTTGAAATAGAAACAGAGCTAAACCAAAGAACGACCCTTTTCTGCCCTTCGTAGATTCAGGAACTTTGAGATTAGCTTACTTAAGATTTCAAAGTTCTTGCCACATTCGCAAGACCATTCTTAGACGTTTTCATTCAATATATAGATGTTTAATAAATCACGGGCCCGATTTGGCGGATCGCGTCAATTTGGCGGTAGAAAATTTAAAAAACGCAGCAACGGGGGTAGTTATAGCTACCCAAAGAGCTTTGCCCATGCAAGGAGATTTTCGGCTGCCAGCAAATCCCAGCTTGGGGACGATATAAATGTTTTTATAAAGAAGGCTACTCAGACACCTGAGGCGGAAAAATTTACTCCGCACAATAGTTTTGCCGATTTTGATATACATCCAATTTTGAAACAAAATATCTCGGCCAAGGGGTACACTCATCCGACCCCTATCCAGGATGAAACTATCCAACCTCTGCTTGATGGTAGAGATTTGATCGGTATTGCCAATACTGGAACAGGCAAAACAGCTGCGTTCCTCATTCCTTTGATAAACAAAATTTACGCCGATAAAAGCGAGCGGATGATCATCCTTACCCCCACCAGAGAGCTAGCTGGACAAATAAATGAAGAATTTCATATCCTCTCTAGAGAGATGAAGATATACTCATCTCTGGTTATTGGTGGAGCCAATATTCACCGCCAAATTTCCGATATCCGCCGCCGTCCGGGTGCAATTATCGGGACACCGGGGCGAATAAAAGATCTTATCGAAAGACGCGTCCTGAATTTAGCCGATTTTCATACCTTTGTACTGGATGAAGTAGATAGGATGGTCGATATTGGATTTATAAGAGAAATCGAATATTTTGTTTCCCTTCTTCCGGAGCGTCGTCAATCATTGTTTTTCTCTGCTACTGTGCCACCCAAGGCCCGACAAGCACTAGATTCATTTGTGAAGGATCCAGTGCACGTTTCCGTAAAAATGCAAGAAACGGCCGAGAATATCGATCAGGATGTGGTCAAAGTAAACGGTGGTAATAAGCTAGAAAAACTCCACGATATTTTAAACCAAGATGAGGTAGAAAAAGTACTTATTTTTGGTCGAACTAAATTTGGAATAGAGAAACTAGACAAACTTCTCACCGAGAGGGGATTTAAAGTTGGTTCTATACACGGTAACAGGAGACAATCTCAACGGCAGAAGATACTCAAAAAATTCAAACAAGATGATATCAAGATCCTTCTGGCTACTGATGTGGCCAGCAGAGGTCTAGATATCGACAATGTATCTCACGTCATAAACTACGATCTACCCGAAACATACGACGACTACGTCCACCGCATCGGCAGGACAGGAAGAGCGAATAAAAAGGGTACAGCTCTCACTTTTGTAAATTAATTATCCAAATAATCCGTGCGAATAGATCGCTTCGCGCTCTGCGACCACTTTGTGGGCTAAAAAAAGGTGCAGTCCTAACTTTCGTTAATTAATTTCGTCAAACCAACAATTCCAATGGTAGAGATATCTAAGAAATTAGTATCTGAAAAATTATAAGTTTGATTCTCTACAATTTTTGCAAGGTGTATAAAGAAGATCGTCTAATAAGTTACCACACTGCGGACACTTACCAATACTTACTGCGCCTAGTGCACTACCTATCCGTGGATGTCTTGCTGTATCGGACGGCCAGAGTGTAGCTCCAGTGTCCCCAGATAGTTTAATGGGCACCGTTCCGCTAGGAGTTGAAATAACACTAGAGCCAACGATTCCTGTATCACCACTTAGCAAACCCAGTAGAGTTGTATTTCTTTTCTCTTCTTCTATATCTTTATTAGTTATGGTTTCCTCTTTTGTCACACTGTTAATAAATTCTCCCAGAGATCCAAATAGTGTCGCTGACTTGTCTGATTTACTTTTCCATTCCTCCATCAATAATGGGTTAAGATAATACTTATTCTTCTCGGATTTAAATATATTTCGCCAATCAGGATCGTTCGAAACAATCGAAAGATTATCATTTGTACAATAGCGAAGAATAATTTCCCAAACAAGATTATCACCTATTCGATTTCCTCCTGGGGGATTGCCTTTTAGTTTCCTTTTTGATGCTAGTTCTAGTAATTTAGCGGTTTCCGGGGTTGCACAAGCATTTTTGCTTAATTTTTCTAGCTTTCCTCTGAAAGTTTCAATCGACTGTAAGTAGACTTCCTTCAATTTACCAAGATGTTCTAGATATTCTTTTCTTGATTTTTCTACTTTATTTATAAAATCCGTCTCTTCAGTTATTTCTAGTTCCTTTAACGATTTGGTGGGGGACTGGTCTTGAAAGATCTGCCAATACTCAGAAGCAACACTTGGAGATCTCCGAACAAACTCTTCAACTATGATTACAGGTAAAACAAGTTCTATAGATTTTTTGCCAGTAAGCTTTTCCAAAACGTCAAATTTTTCCTCTTTTTTATCAGAGATTAAATTTAAGTATATGTTCGTGTCAACAAAGACTCTCATCTCACGAATTCTACTTTTTTCTTGCGAGAGAAGCAAATTTGGGGTAGAGAAGTGAAAAGAGACAGAAGGGGAATTGTTCGGTTCAACTGGTGCGGGCACCCACTTTTTTATTCAGCTTTTGTTTGACTTTATCAATGATTTGCTCCCAATCAAGTTTTTTCTGCGCTTGTTTTAAGACCTTAAGTGCTTGTGTTTGTCTTACAGTGTCTTTCGGAACAAAAATACTACTATTTTTGAAATCAACGTATAGGGAATTATTTCGAATTACTAACATCTCGTCTATCCCCCAACGTCTTCTTTTTTTGGTAAGCCATACTTAAATGTAATTTTTCCAGTTTTTTCATCCTCATAATAACTTATCTTTGCGTGCTGTGATAGTAGTTTCAAATCATGTTTATACCAAATTTCCCTAAATCTCTTTTCTGAAATAAATTTGCCTTCGAGAGCTGTAGAAAGAGCAGCTTTTAACGATTCTTCGTAAGAAGTAATCGCAAACAAAGCTGAAAAAGTCCAATTTCTGGAATCGTACGCCTTTTTAGCTTCATATAAGAGTTCCCCTGAGTTCTTTAAACATTCGTGTCGGAGCTTTACTAGATCTAAATTCATTTTATGAATTGTACTTTTTCCTTGCGACAGAAGCAAATTTTGTTATAATACATAAAACTGAAGTCTGGAGGGAGCGAGCCATGGATTACGTTGTTATTTTTGTACTCGGTGCGTTGGTGACACTTGTTGTACAAAAGGTAATCGCAAACTACATGAAGTATCATTTCTCTCCTGAACATGAGCAGCTAGTGAGAGAAGTGTCCGATGGGTTTGAAGTCTTTCACGAACCTTGGGCTCGGATCATCATGAATCTGATTGCCAGGGGACAAATAGAAAGGGTTAGCGGGATCTACGCATTTTTCACCAACTATCCAGGTCACCTAACCCCTCAGGAAGTTCAGGAGATAGTTGATCAGCTGCTTCGAGCGGGCTACATCTTCGAAGAAGCAGGTAATCTTTCTGCCACAACTAAGGGGTATGGAGCAAAGAAACTCCTCAGGGCTTGTGCGATGGCCTGATGAATCTGCAAACGGGGGATGAAAAAGGAAGAAGACTCCAATAGAGATAAGG
>SDBV01011845.1_pt1 | contig 11246 bp, 13 predicted proteins | sample 2277081 | NCBI WGS metagenome assembly SDBV01 (sample SAMN10402039, study PRJNA504765) | marine sediment metagenome | isolation source: marine sediment core GS10_PC15, 223 cmbsf | place: Arctic Ocean: Southern Knipovich Ridge | collected 2010
ATTCCGCCCGAAACCGACGAAACGCGCCGCGAAGCCGTATCCCTCGCAATCCGCGAGTGCCTCAAATACGGGCTCACCAGCGTCCACGACGCAGGCGTCAGCGGCGCCGACATCGACCTCTACAAAACCATGATCGACGACGATAGATTCGATCTCCGCGTCTACGCCATGATCAGCGCAACCGACACATCCACGGTCAACCAGTACTTCGAGTCGGGCCCATTGATCGGATACGGCGGCAACCGCCTCACCGTAAGAAGCGTCAAAGCAATGATGGACGGCGCGCTCGGGTCCCGCGGGGCCGCACTTTTCGAACCCTACTCGGATGACCCGGACAACCGCGGGCTCCTCATTACGGAAGCGGCCGAACTCAGGGCCCTGACGCTCCGGGCCCTCGAGGCCGGTTTCCAAGTCAACACCCACGCGATTGGAGACAGAAGCAACCACGAAGCCCTAAACGCGTACCAGGGCGCCCTGCGAACGCCGTCAGTCAAAAAGCTCGCCGCCAACGCCCGCCTGCGCATCGAGCACGCCCAAGTCGTCGCGCTCAACGACATCCCCCGCTTCGCCGCCCTCGGCGTCATCCCATCCATGCAGGCGGCCCACGCCACCTCCGACATGCCCTGGGTGACCAACCGCATCGGCCGCGACCGCGTCGCCGGCGCCTACGCATGGCGCAGGTTCCTCGACAGCGGAAGCCGCATCGCCAACGGCTCCGACTTCCCCGTCGAGAGCGCCAACCCCTTATGGGGCATCTACGCCTCCATCACCCGCCAAGACCACACCGGCAGACCGGCCGGCGGATGGCGCCCGGCCCAGCGAATGACCCGATGGGAGGCCCTCAAGAGCTTCACCATTGACGCCGCCTACGCCGCCTTCGAAGAAGACGCCAAAGGCGCCATCGAGCCCGGCAAACTCGCCGACCTCACCGTCCTGTCCGCCGACATCATGAAAATCGAGCCCGCACAGATCCTCAAAACTCACGTCGTGATGACGATCCTAGGCGGCAAAATCGTCTACGCCCACCCATAGCGTTCCGCAGCCTGACGATTCTCGAACTCTCCCTCCCTGCGAGCGAGACCTGGTGAATCGTGGTTCCTCCCATGGCTCAGGAATGTGCAAGTCTGAAGCTCTCCTCCAAACTGAGCGGCATTCTGCGCGCCTCTGGGAACGCCAAACTGATTCCTACTCTATTCGAGACCAATTGAGGAGCGGGAATCCCCCAATCTGTTAGGCCAGGCCCTTCCTGACCCCCAACGAGTCCGTGCAGCATCATCCGCCTCTATCAGTTCTTGCCCCATCACAGCTAAGACGAGCAGTGTGTATTCCACCAGCTCGGGACCTTCTATATAGAACGTGCCGTCCGCTTGCACCTTCACCTCGAAACTCGGATTGAGACCTCGCAGGTCCTCCACTGTCTCTGGGATGAATCCGTCCAACTCCAACTCCCCCTTAACAGCCACTACTGTCGCCTCTTCGCCGGAATCGAGGTTCGATACATACCCCGAGATTCTCGGTTCCCGAAAGAAATCGAAATCCTGAAGTAGGATCTGTCCGGGAACAGGTGTTACCCACGTACACCGTTGCTGACCTTCTGTTTCGTCGGACTCCCGAATGTAGGCCCAAACACTCAGTGTTCCGGCAGGTAGACCATCCAGCACATAGTAACCGTCTTCACCGACATTGGCGAAGTAAATCTCGCCATCATCATCGCCAGAGCTGGCCAGTTTTGCACCGACTCCAGCATGTCTGATTGCCTTCTTATCTAGATGTAGTTGGCCCTCTATCACCCCCTGAGCCGGAACGAATTCAAGATGGACGTTGGTCGTTGCACCCGACTCCACCATGGCCATTTGAAAAAGGCGGGAGTTCGTCATGTACGGTTCCTTGCCGAAATCGAGGTCAGCTCGGAGTCTTACCTCGCCGTCGATCAGTCCACCGAAACGGAATCTCCCGTTCACGTCCGTGCGTTTCCACTGTTGTCCGCCCGGAACGTTCGTGCTCCATATCATCTTGTCGGAAGGATCGTGGTGGATACCGAACTCGCTCGCGACCGTTCTATCCTCATAGAAGACGCTCACGTATTGCCGGGCAAGCGGGCGGCCATCCATGGTCAGTCTCCCTTGGACGATTCCCTCATTAGTTACGGGAATCACAATTCCGGATGTCTCCCTGGTGGGCACAATCGAGAATGTGATAGGCGCACCCGTGGGAACATATATCCCCATCTTGACGGTCCGAACGGTAATCCTATGTAGTCCAGGAGTGCAACGGTCGATATGGAAATGTCCGGATTGGTCCGTCATGGCCGTATACAGGTGGGGCGATGTAATAACCTCGACGCCAGGAACGGGCTGCCGCGTATCCGCCATCACTACTTGGCCGGATACACGGCCCAATCCCTCAATGACGGTCGCAGCCGGTTGAGGTGCAGGTGGCAGCGTCAGTTCAGGTGATGCGCCTTGGCTCACGGCTTCTCCGGGCGGGTCCTGGGAAGCTGAAGGTGCTGAACCTATAGGTACTGCAGTCTGCTCAACAGCGTGCTCTTCACTATCAGGGAGTAATACCGTTCCTCCCCACCACGCCACGGCTGCGAGAAGCAGAGCCAAGCCCAGTGAAATGGCGGCTTTCGGGAAGCTGAGGCCCGCAAGTATGGTTGCAGCGGCAGTGCTTTGGGTGGTGGCGGCCCCGGCGACGGCCATCGAGCCAATCTTGGTGACCAAGGTCGCGGGCGCGGCCTCGCACAGATTGCTCGACATGAAGCCCGTCAACGCGGCGGCCGGTGTCGTAATCCCTGCCCGTTCCAGGTGTTCGCGTAGACGGCTGAGTCCCTTGTCGATCCGATATCCCACCGCGCGCCGGCTTAGCCCGAGTTCTCTGGCGATGTCGGCGTGGGACTTGTCGAGGTAGTAATGGCTGACCAGCACGTGCCGGTATTTGTCTGGGAGCAGGTTGACCGCCTCGTCGACATGGTCGAGGACGTCGTTCATGGACGCCTCTGCCGTTGCAGGGGATTCACCCGCGAAGCGCTCCTCGCGGACACGTCGCCGCCCGTCGGATTTGAGGCGGTCGTAGCTGCGGTGGGTGGCGAGGCGGTGAAGCCAGGCCCCCAGGGACGTGTGAATCCTCGGGGGACGCGAGGCGAGGTAGACGAAACAATCCTGGGTGACATCTTCCGCTTCAGTGGAATCGGCGAGAATTCGCCGGCACGTCCCGTAGATCAGGCCGCCGTAGCGGGCGACGATCTGGCGAAAGGCCTGCGCATCGCGCATTGCGCGCCATTGCCGCAGTAGCTCTACATCCGTCATGAGAAAGGCAGCCTCCATCCGCTTAGCATAGTACCAAGCGCATCTAAGAGACGACGCCGTGTTGAAATGCGGAAATTGCCCGCCGCTGCGGTTAGACCATCATGAGCGCAATAATAACGAATGCCTCCAGAGAGCAGAATCCATCTCTGGCTCCCACATTCCTCCGTCGGAACGGCATGATTCCCATCTGCGTCCATTAGTGTCCATTAGTGGTTCAAAAAGCTCTACGAACACCGCGAAAAATCGCCCGATAGTGCAACATTGTCAACCAAACATCCCTTGTTTCGCGGTCTCTCGTTCATCCGTGGAAATGCATGAGGTTGACTACGAGTAAGAGCACAGTCGCTCCTCGACAAAGCCCCACCCTTGTCATTGCAGGGAGCGAAGCGACCGTGGCAATCTCGCAAACCAGCAATCCGCGACCATGAGCGCAATCTGCGGACAAACAAATAGTGCGCCCAGCCTAATCCCCGATGTCGTCCTGATACTTCCGGTAGAGGCCGCGGAACTGGTGATACGTCAGATCCAGCAGCTCCGCCGCCTTACGCTGATTGAATTTGGCCTCTTCGAGCGCCTTCTTCAACAGCCCGAGCTCGACTTCGCGAATCGACTCCTGAAACGGCTTAGACAGGTCCGGTTCCGGCCGTCCGTCTCCATCAGCACTTTCCTCCGCCGCTTGCGGCGGCGCGCCCTCCTCGTGGACGAATTCCTCCCCCGGCGCGCCCGGCTTCGGCAGCTGCGTCGAGAAGGCCTCAAAGGGATCGAAAATGATCTCGTTCGCGTCAATGACCATGTCTGCCGAACGATAAACGGCCCGTTCGATCACGTTCTTCAATTCGCGCACGTTCCCCGGCCACGCGAACTCCAGCAGAAGCTCCATCGCCTCCTCAGTGATCTCAGGCATCTCCGCCCATTCCAGTTCGAAGGCCATTCGCGCCGCGAAGTGGTTCGCAAGCAAAGAAATGTCCTCCCTCCTCTCACGCAGTGGGGGAAGCACAAGCACCTCGAACGACAACCGATCGAGCAGGTCAGGCATGAACTCACCCGACGCCGCCATCGCGCGCAGATCCGAATTCGTCGCACCGACAATCCGCGCGTTCACCTCGATCGGCTTCGAACTGCCCACGCGCTCGAAGGTGCCGTACTCGACGGCCCGCATGATCTTCTCTTGCACTTGCAGCGGGATACTCCCGAGCTCATCGAGAAACAGCGTGCCGCCGTCCGCGGCCTCGAAGCGTCCCCGGCGCCGGCCCGTCGCACCTGTAAACGCGCCCGCCTCGTGCCCGAACAGCTCCGCCTCGATGAGCGTCGCCGACAGCGCGGAGCAGTTCAGCGCCACGAAAGGGCCGTCCCACCGCCGCGACAGATAATGGACACGGCTGGCCGCCAATTCCTTGCCCGTACCCCGCTCGCCGACGATCAAGACGGGCCGATCGACCTGCGCCACCCGCGACAGCCGCTCCTGGAAATCGAGAAACGCGTCCGACTGCCCCAGCGCCTCGTGGATCCCGGAAACCCTCTCGGTTTCGCCACTTTGCTCCGGATCGAGATTGTCTTCACTCATGGCAAATATAACCTATGCTTAGTAAAAACGACTATTTCTTAAGGCATATTACCAGAACTAAGGAACATTATCCAGGACTATGTCCCCTCCTAACCCCTTGGAATCATTGTCTTTCCAAGGACTTCCCTGGCTTGGCATGCCGGTTGCACTTTCAGAGCAAGATTGATGGCCCAAAAGAACCAATTGGGCCGCTCGCAGAGCGGGCCGGAAAGGACAGACCATGGGCGCAGCGACGCTAACAATTCCCCCCACAGAAGAACGGCGCTCACGGCGAGTTCCGTTCCGGGGCGAAATTGAATATCGTTACGACGGCAACGAGAGCGGTAAGGCACAATGGTGCAGCGTAGGCCGCGAAGGCGCGTGCATCCGCATCGGGCGCTATCTGCGACCCGGAAGGCACATACGCGTCCAATGCCACGGCCTCGACCTGGAGGCCCGCGTCATCTGGTGCCGCGCAACGGCGGAGGGAGACCACTTCGTCGCCGGATTGCAAATCGTCAACGGCGGCGCGGAAGCGTCGATGCTGGCCCTCAGCGCGATCGCCCAACGGCTGATCGCGTGAATACAAAGACTTGAGATGGGTAACTAAAGGTAGAGAATACCGTTTGGAGGAATACCGATGGGTATTTTTACACGAGTGCGCGACATCATCAGCGCCAATCTCAACACGATGCTCGAGAAGGCCGAAGATCCCGAGAAGCTCATCAAGTTGATGATTCGCGAAATGGAGGACACGCTGATCGAAGTCAAGGCGTCGTGCGCAGGCGCGATGGCGACAAAGAAAAAGATCCAGCGCGAACTCGAAGAGGTCAAAGACCGTTCCCAATCCTGGGGCGAGAAGGCGCAGTTGGCCGTCGACAAGGACCGCGAAGAACTCGCCCGCGAAGCGCTGATCGAGAAAAAGCGCTACGCAGAGCGAGCGGACGCCCTCGAAGGTGAGGCCGCACAATGCGACGGCCTGGTCGCCCAGTATCAAGACGACATCAAGCAGCTCGAAGATAAGCTCGGAGGGGCGCGCGAAAAGCAGCGCCTACTCGTGCAGCGGCACGTCCGCGTCCAACACAAGATGCGCTCCGAGAGCGATATCCGGCGCATGGACACCTCCGACGCGATGGCCCGCTTCGACAACTTCGAAGAGCGCATCGAACGTATGGAAGCCGACGCCGAGCTCGTCAACTACGGCCGCAAGCCGACCCTGGAAGAAGAGTTCCGGAATCTGCAAGGCGATGAGGACATCGAGGCCGAACTCGACGAATTGAAGAAGAAAAGCGCGGACGGCGGCAACTAAGCGCCGCCGCTTCTTGTAACTGAGAGGGCGTAGACGCCATCATGGGCATGTGCCTCAACTGAAGGAAGATCGCGATGCTGGGCATACCGGAGTTCTCTACCTTCCTACTCATCAACTTCCTACTCATCAACTTCGTACCAATTGCTGTTTTGATCGTAATTCTGATTGTCATCTTGCGCGCACTGCGTCCCAAAGACCGGCACAACCGCCGGCACGACTCTGACGACGCCCGAACGATGCAAGAGATTAATCGCGGCCTCCAGCGCATGGAGGACCGCGTCGAGGCCCTCGAAACGCTGCTCATGGACCGGCCCGAACGCTCACGGCCGCACCGCGAAGCCCAGCAAGGAGAACGGCAATGACCGCGGGAGACATATTAGCATCCGGACAGATCATTCCACTTGCAGCGACGCTTATCGGGTTTTCCATCATCCTCCTGTTGTCCATCGGCGGGCTGAGCGTGGCCTTCGTCAAGGCCCTCCAGAGCGGCGGCTCCACCCGCCAAGTCCGCCAACTTCAGTCCCTGGAAGCCAGGGCCTTCCAAGACCTCCAACGCGGCTTCAGCCGCATGGAAGAACGCATCGAATCATTGGAAACGCTCTTCATGGGCCGCTCTCAGGACCGGTCGTATGACAGAGATAGAGAATTTGAATAAGGACCCTTTGCGCATGTTGGCGGACAGGTAGAAACCCGAGGACCCTATGGACAACCCTATGGATATCGCAGCGATCGTAAACACCTTGGTAGGCGGCTTTGTGGCGTGCATGATTCTGTGCGCGATAGGTGTGATGGTCTTTATCATAAGCCGCGCCGGCAAAGGTGGTGGGTCGAAAGGGTCCGCCAAAGTGCAGGCCGACGAGACGCGTCTGATTCAAGAGATTCATCAGGGGCTTGTGAAAATGGAGAGCAGGATCGAGTCCCTCGAAACCTTGCTCCTCGACGAAGACCGCACGAAACGCGCGCGATTCAACCGCGAATTGAGTGAAGACTAACCACAGACCTTTGCAAGCAAGCGGGCATTGAGAATAGAGGATAGAACGATGACGCACAGGAAAGAAAGAGAGACCAGAACAACGCTCTACAGGTCGCGAAAGGGCATGTTTTGCGGCGTGTGCAAGGGCATCGCGGACTACTACAGCTTCGACGTGTTCTGGACGCGCGTCCTCGCAGTTATTGCTGCATGCGCCATCACCTTTTGGCCCGCCGTCATCATGTACGTCGTCGCCGCGATGGTGATGAAGCCCGAGCCCGTCCTCCCGCTCGAGTCCGAAGAGGACGAGGAGTTCTACCACAGCTATTCCGGCTCGCGCAGCATGGCGCTGCACAGGCTCAAACGGACCTTCGACAACCTCGATCGCCGCATCCAACGCTTGGAGAGCACGGTCACGACACGCGACTACGATTGGGAGGAACGCCTGAACAGCTAACGGCGTGCGGCCCATTCAGTAAGTTCCATCGCAAGAAAGGACCACCTGAGCACACAACAGGAGAGGTGCGTCTGCCGGGCGCCACCAAAGAGCGCCCGAAACGACGGACCCAACCGAGGTAAGCGATGAGAATAACAAAGAAACGCGCTCTAAAATACAGCGGCTTCTTCGCCGCCGGAGTCGCCGCGGTCCTGATCGCCGCCGCCGCCGTCAGCGCCGTCTCCTCAGACGAAAGATCGGCGAACGCCATCGACCCCGCCCCCAAGGACGGCCACCTGCGCGAGACCTTCACCCGCGAGCTGCAACTACCCGAAGGCGCATCAGTCAAAATTCGCAACGAGAGCGGAAGCATCTCCGTCGCCGGATGGGACAGCGACAAGGTCTCCATCGCCGTCGACAAGCGCCTCATAGTGCTCGGCCTAAGATTCGGGTCCCTCAAAGCACGATTCGGCATGCCCATCGGCATTCCAGAGGAGGAGAGGACCTCCTTCAACGCATTAGACCTCGATGTGCGCCTGACCGGCGGCGCGCTCATCATTCGCAGCACACGCCAAGACTTCGCGCCCAACGCAGGCCTCTCGTTCCATATAGACATCAAAGTGCCCCGCAGCACCGACCTCGACGTGCACGCAAAGAACGGGCCCATCGCCATTCGAGACATCGACGGCCAAGTAAGAGTCGAGACCGAAAACGGGCCGCTCACATGCGACACCATCACCGGCTCCCTCACGGCCCGCTCCCACAACGGCGCCATTTCATGCCGCGCCATCGAAGGAGACCTCATCGCCAACGCGTCCAACGGCCCAATCGAAATCGACAAATGCGGCGCGGATCCCGCCCACACCATCCGCTGCGAAACCGGCAACGGCGCCATCAGACTCAACCTGCCCCAAACAGCATCCTTCGATCTCGCCGCCACCACCGCCAACGGCTACATCAAAACAGACCTCGAAGTCGACGGCGAGGCCCCCAGCGGTCACATGAGAAGCGTCACCGGGACCATCGGAACAGGCGGGCCCCTCATCGAGTTGCGGACCCTAAACGGCTCTATATACCTGGACGAATCGTGAAAAACAACCGAAGCCACCCCGCCCCCAGATCAGGAGACACACAAATGAGCCGAAAACCGCGCGCCCTACCCGGCCGGATCCTCCGGGCGCTCTTCCTGTGGCCCATCACGCTGCTCTGGCGCATGGTGACCACCCTCTGCAACGCCCTCGGCATCATCTTCAGCATCATCCTCGCCATCGCGCTTCTGGGCGCAGGCTACCTACTCATCTCAACCTTCATCGGCATCATCCTCGGCATACCGCTCATGATACTCGGCGCATTCCTACTCGCACGCGCACTCTACTGACCCCGCAACCAAGGCCGCCAACGCTTTCCCGGTCACGTATCACGCCCCACGTGACCACCGAGGACAGACGCAACATCCGCGGCGTCTGTCCTCCCCCTTTTCAGCCCCACGCCAAACACCGGCCCGCACCGCTTGACCCCAACACAAAAGAAGTAGAGAATACGCCGACCGACATGCGGCCATAGCTTCAGCAGCAGAGAAGAAGTAAGGCCCACAACCTTAGGAGAACCACAATGCTCAAGCACGCCACAATCCTCCTCGCGGCGATCCTCGTCTGCCCACTCACCGCCAACGCCGACATATTCGACGACGTCGAACACCACTACACCGAAAACGACGGCGTCAAACTCCACTACGTCACCATGGGCCAAGGCGACCCCATCCTCTTCGTCCACGGCTTCCCCGACACATGGTTCTCCTGGGCCCACCAAATGGAAGGCCTAAAAGACAACTACAAAGTCGCCGCCATGGACCTGCGCGGCTACAACAAAAGCGGCCAACCCGAAGGCGTCGAGAACTACACCATGGACCTCCTCCTCGCCGACGTCACCGCCGTCATCGACGCCCTCGGCGGCAACGTCACCCTCGTCGCCCACGACTGGGGCGGCGCAATCTGCTGGCGCCTCGCCATGACCTCCCCCGAAAAGATCAACAAACTCATCATGTGCAACCTCACCCACCCCAAAGGCTACATGACCGTCCGTGTGAACGCCACCGACGAGCAAAAAGCCAACACCAAATACATCGAAGACTTCCAGTCCCCAGACGCCGCCAACAACCTCACCCCCACCGTCCTCGCATTCATCGCCGGCGGCGCCAACAACCCCCACAACGAACAATACAAAGCCGCCTTCGAACGCTCCTACGTCGACGGCATGCTCAACTACTACCGCGCCGCATGGCAGGGCCTCGAATCCGGCGGCGAAACCGAAATCCCCCAAATCACCATGCCCGTACTCCAATTCCACGGCCTACAAGACAGCGCAGTCGACAAAGACGGCCTACGCGACACCTGGAACTGGATCGACAGCGACTACACCCTCGTCACCGTCCCCCAATCCGGCCACTGGGTCCAACGCGAAGCCGCCGACCTAGTAACCACAACCATGAAATGGTGGCTAAAAGCCCGCCAATAAACCCAAAACCAACCCAACACCACAACCCCCATTCCAGCCCCCCTCCGGACGCCCTGGGAGGGTCGAGTTCCACCTCGACCGCGGGGCCAACGTGGAAGTTGGCCCTCCTGACGGACGCGCCCACACGGCCCGCGGGGACATCCAATGGCATTTCTGGTTTCTTCCCCTGCCCTGGCGGGGCCCTCCAAAAACCTCAAAGCCGTCCCGTGGCGCAAATCCCTGGAGTCACATTGAGTCGAACGAGCATGAGCGCTCTCAATCCAGGCCACACTCGAAGGCCGGAATTCTCCCACCTGCTCGAGGTCTCCCACACGAAAAAGGCCATCCTAAAGTACCGCTTCGAAGAGGACCTTGCCGCCATCGAGGGCGACGCTCCTCAACTGCGCCAAATCCGTCCAGACGTGCCGACAGTGCTCCTCAGTGGCTACAGCGAAAAGCAGATCAAAGAGCCCGTCGAAGACCTGGACTTCGCCGGTTTCCTCAAGAAACCCATTGGAAGCAGAGAGATACTAGACAAGGTGCGCACCGTCCTAGAGCTCACGTAGCGAGCATCGTGCGGCAAGAACGGGAACCGACCGGCCCTCCCGTGCTGACCGAAAGCCGTGGGCTTGACACTACACCCCGGCAGCCCTCGGCAAGAAACATCGACAAGTCTCAAGGACCCGTCACAGCTGCGTCATACATCCACCACAAGCTGCTAACGCCTGGCCTTAGGAGGGACCCTCCTGGCCGCGCCGCCCTCAGCCGCAACCTTCGCAGGCCCTTCCTCCGCAGCGCCGCCCTCCGCTTCAGCATCGCGCTCAAGCTCAGCCGCCTTCTCAGCAGCCGCCCGCTTCTTCTCCTCCCGGCGCTCCACCTTCGCAGCCGCCTCCTTACGCCGCTTCTCACGATACGCCTGATTACGCTTCACAACATGCGCCGACGGCTTATTCAGCTTAAGGTCCGCCGGCAAGAAAATCTGCAAGATCCTCCCCTCCCCATCACGCACCTCAATCGGCCCATTACCCCGGCCGCTAAACGAAATCTTCGCCACAGCCTCCTTCTTACCCGACTGCTGCCCGAAAGCCGAAGAAATACACACCAGAAGCAAAAAACCCCCGAAAATGGCAATAAAAACACGTTTCTTCACGGCTACATCCCCCATACACCCCACGTCCCGATACTAC
>SDBV01011846.1_pt1 | contig 11245 bp, 6 predicted proteins | sample 2277081 | NCBI WGS metagenome assembly SDBV01 (sample SAMN10402039, study PRJNA504765) | marine sediment metagenome | isolation source: marine sediment core GS10_PC15, 223 cmbsf | place: Arctic Ocean: Southern Knipovich Ridge | collected 2010
AAATAAGATATTGGCCATGAATTAATGCATTTCACCCACCCTACGCAGCAAAAGTTAATAATTATGCCATACTAAAAAAATGTATAAATACAGTCAAGGGAAAACAGCCGATCGATGGTCTGAAGAAAATGATAATAAAATATTTACTATATTTAGTTCAAAACTATTATCTAATTCTAAGTCAAGCACAATGACAAAGGGTCATTCGCCTCCCACTAAACGTCATTTATTAGAATGTAATTGGTTTAGTGGCGAAGTATTCAACAGTGATCTCACATTCATCTCTTCTGACTTATACGATGTCCGTATTTTTGATTCGGTAGATAGAGTAAGTCATGCCTTGAACAAATCGAAATATAAGAATATAGCTAGTAATTCAACTATTAATTTGACTGATACCATCAACAAATCGATTAACGGTCCGAATAGGCCAGAGTCATGTCCACCAATCCTTTCATCTTTTCTTAGACAATCTATGGAAGGTGAAAATCAATTACCTAATTCTTCCCATTTTTCACCTCTACAAAACTTTAAAGAAAAGACGCAGCCAGAGGACAAGGGTAGGGACAAGGGTAAGGGTAGGGACAAGGATAAGGGTAGGGACAAGGACAAGGTTGAGGGAGATCAACATAATTCGAACAGTGCTAAAGATGAAGCTGTCGAATCAATAGAATGGAAGGAAATTGTCGCTCCAGATTTTTGCGCCAAGAATAACAATTCGAAGTTATCTAGGTTCAATAGGGGAAAAATTCCGTTGCGAAACGGAAATGATCTAAGATTCGAGGATGGCAATATGTCAACTTGCCAAAAGAAACATGGAATGAATAGACTTCTCGAAATTCAGTTGCCAACATCATCAAAGATGTATGGGCTCTCAACTCTGGAGCAGCAGAGAAGCCCACTACTTTTGTCAAAATATCGGCCTAGTGGCTGGAATATAGCCGGTAATCGAGAGGAGGAACGAAGATGGGGGACTTATCGAAGAAAACCGCTCCGTGGCAAAAAGAGGCGAAAGAAATATAGGAATCCGTATTCGCATATTACCCGAAGAATAGATCCAGGACGAGAACATATATTGAAAATGCATTTTGCCAAGATATCTGAACTTAATATTGTTCCAACTAGATCGGGGGTCATACCCTATAAAATAAGGGAAGGGAAATCGATTTTTTGCCTTGGAACTGATATTCAAAGTGGAGATATAACTGATTTTTCCGGGACGGTCATGGGCAATAGCGGAGAGGATGGTATTACCGGTGGTCTACGCGAATTTGAGGAGGAAACCCATGGAAGTTTCGATCGGATAAATAGGATGGACGTGATGGATTCTTATGCCGCCTATAATAAAGATATGATGATTATGTTTATCAAGATCGATGTTGAAGAAGGTAAGATACGGGAGAAATTCAAAATTAACGCAAACAGGTCCACTGAGCGAGAAATAAATAAAATCTTATGGCTTAATGCTAGTCAGTTATTACGTCTAACAACTGAGGGTGAAGTTGAGGTAAAAGAGAAGAAATATAGAGGCTACTCTCTCTTGCTTAATTTCCTCAAGAACCTCTATTTAAGTCATCCCCACTTCATTAATTTACTATGAATTAGGAGATTGGAGTAATAGTGCATAACAATATGCACTATTATTGTAAATAAAAAGAATAGTATTCCATATAATAGGAATATTAGTCAGTTGTCAAAAATGTCTTATCGTCAGAAAACAGCCCGACGGCTTGATTATGATGAACGGATCACTACTCTGGGTCGCTGTGATTACGCCATTGTGTTAATTCATGGTGATCGGAAAAATCATAGTGCCTCTAAACTGGCCCTCAAAAGATGGGGTAAGTATAAGACGAAATATGACATAGCTGGAATGGAAACCGTAGAAGTGGTAGATAGTAAAGTTAAGGAATGGCTGACTAGCAATAGCATGGGAATAGTGGTGACCGAACTCCCATGCATATTAGTGACCAGAGCCGGTCGCAAAACTGTATGTTATGATATAAGTTATTTGGATGAAATACTACGAGGCGTATGCGAGACCATTATTGATTTCAGTGAGGTGCCACAATAATCTCACTAATCATCACATTTTGCCAATCAATTTAGGCCAGAGTGAGAGGACAGGGTAACAGAACAGGGGCGTTTTTAGATAGTAATTAATGAGAGAGCCAAGGGTGAAAACTGATCTAAGGGTTAAGGAAGAATTGATATCTGAATAAATACCTCTTACTTTCTAAAATTTAGCCTGATTTGTCAATTAATAGGAAAATGGCTAAGCAGCGGAAGCCTGGTCCTCTCACTATATTGGTCATCGGTGATCCTCACTTCAAGGTTAGTAATGCTGAACAAACGAGAGAAATGGTTAAGGCCATCGTCGAACTAGCCAAGAAGAGAAGACCAGATATAATTGTCTGTTTAGGTGACACTCTCGATACCCATGGTCGTCTTCATACTGATCCGTTGTGCGAAGCGATTAAGTTTTTTAAGCAACTGAAGAGGATCGCCCCACTACGAATTATCATTGGTAATCATGATCGTCGAAATAATTCCGATTTTTTGACCGATCGTCATCCATTCACCGCTATTGACGAAGAGTGGACGGACACCTTAATTGCCGATAAAGTGTTGTCCGAGATAGCTAATGACCATCAGTTAGTCTATGTTCCCTATGTTCCAAACGGTAAATTCATTGAGGCACTAGATGGAGGAGTAAAGGGCTACATCGGTCATTTATTTGCCAGGGAGATTGATTTGAGGAAGATAACTAGTATTGATCACTTGCCTCCCGTTTTAGTGAGAGTTATTGAGCGGGCCGTGAAGGGGGACGAAGGGGCTCTGCTCATATTACAACATGAGCACTTGTTTATCGGAGATGAGCCGATTCGTTTAAAACAGGATAAGTATCAAGATTTGAATGATGTAGTCAAATTTTATACTACACTGATAGCATTTCGGAGCATGAATCTCCATAAGCAATCTTCCAGCAACGATAAACAATTAAACGATAATAAACAGTTAGATGATAAGGAGTTGAATGATAATAAACAGTTAGATGATAATCATGACCAATCGTTACCAGTGGTGAGGGTTAACCAGGCGATGTATCCCAGCGATAAGAAGGATGAATCTGATCAAACTTCTAATAATCTGAAAAGTACTAGCAATAATCTGGCGAGTACTAGCAATGATCTGAAAAGTACCAACGATGTAGACAATAATGAAGTTATATTGGTAGATCCTTGGTGGAAAAAGGCTTCGTTAATTTTCGCCCATCAGGAATTTGAAGGAGCGAAAATGGGGGCTATTATCTCAGAAAGTGGCGATAAATGGCCCCTTGACGCACCATTAATAGTATCTGGTCATATTCACGATCACCAGCAACCGCAACCTAATATTCAGTATACTGGCACACCGATTCAGCATGCCTTTGGTGATAGCGCAGATAAGACCGTTAGTTTCATAAGTTGGCAACTAAACGAATCGTTAGCAAATTCTAGTTCAGGTAAAACGGAGACTGTTAATGGAAAATGGGTTGAGGAACGGGTTGATTTAGGACTGATCAAACGGAAAATGGTTAAGATGAGAATTCATGAGTTCATTACCTGGCAACCACCACCTGGTTACATTGTTAAGGCTGTTATTGAGGGAACGCCAGGGGAATTAAGGACAGTTCGGGCCATGTTTAAAATTAAGCAACTACGTGAGGAGGGGGTAATAATTTCTATCAAAACTCTCCCTGAACATTCCACTTATCAACGAAGCAACGAGATAAAGGCCAGCCGAACTTACTTGGTCGCTCTTCAAGAGGAAATTAGTTCTAAGAATAAGTATCGAAAAGAAATGTTAGAATGGTACAAGAAGATATTTGGTGGTAGTGTCAATACTTCTACTAGCAACGCTCCCATTAACAGACGGAGGCTCAAGCTATCATTCACCCCACCTAGACTGGATATAGAATCAAGTTCATCGAACCATCCACCCATCGGCATTAAATCTGGATCCTCTTCGCAGCCTGCTACAGCAGTTATCTTTCCGCGGTCGGAAGCTAGGACTCCACCGAAAATTAATAATGGTCTGTCGTCTACCCTGAATGTTAATCAGAAAAAGAAACAGATTAATACCATAGAACACCAAACTAATGGTATGAAATTGGAACATAATGGCGGACTACGGCTAATATTAAGAACTGGCAAAAATAATTGATAAATAAACAGCAAATTAACCACACTATAAAGAGTGACTAGAGGACAACGAGTGATAAAGAACGATGACCAATTGCAAAACTAGTCTCCAGCCCAGTCAATTATATGATCTGGGATTGTTTCAGCCTTATGCTATTTGTTATGCATTGGGCCACCGACTTTCATCACTGAATATGGTTATATGCCATCCAACCATTGATCTAATACATTTGCGAGCGGCCGAAGATCGATCAGTATTAATTGTGGTCTATGATATATTGATGGCTGGATTGGAAAAGCTATTAGAGAGAGCCAAGGAAGTAAGTTTGGTTATTATTAACCATAGGGCCAAAATTATTAGCCAAGTTAAAGCCCGTAAAATAAAGAGACTAACAGTGTTTCTAGCCGAAAAGAGGAGATGCGGGTGGCAGGTTAAAATAGATAATGATGTAATCAGCATCGATGCGAAACAAATAAAATATATAGAGCGAGCCCTATCGCCAGCAACAATTGAAGATAAGGCTTGGTCCAAAGGTATTCACATTGAGGCCAAGAGAGTCGGTCTCAATATCAGCCAATATTACAATGAATATACTAGATCAGTCAATAGTAAAACAGATCTTAATATGAGACGATTGGGCCGACATTATCGTACCTATTCTGAGTTAATTAGCAATGAAATTCTAAGCTCAGCTATAGACATGAAGGTCGGTGGAAAATATCAAGCTAAAATAGTTATTAATCAGGCCATATTTTTTAGTCGTGATTTGATGCTGGCGGCTTTAAAACTAACCCAGGTGGTAGTAATAGCTAATTACAAACCGCAGAAGAAACTCACCACTCTCTATTTTGGAGGAGAGGTTGACTTGAGTTTTGCTACTAGACCACCATACAACGGCCATTATGATCCAGATGGCCAGCGAGTATTAGTCGAAGTTAGCGGTTTTCTACCTTTTCCTTTCGAATGCAAGAATTTATAAGCTTGTTTCAGTATGATGAAGAGAGATAAATTATAGAGTTAAAAATTTAACCCAAGATGATAATAGGTTTATTATCATCTTTTTTCACTAAACTAAAATAAAACCTATTTTTGACCAAATTTCAACTGCTTCCCGGGTCATAGTCATATTTTATGATTCAGGAGAATCGATGATCACTATCGATATAAATTATATATAGAGGCCGGCCCAAAACCTATATTCCCGTTAGACTGGTGAATAAAATTGTAATCGGGCTGAAAAACTTAATATAGCATAAATCTATGCTATATTATAACTGATATTTTTATCTCTATGTTTAATCTATCAACCGTTTCAAGTTAGGCAAAACCTTCCGCACTGATTCTGAATCAATCCTAGTTAAACGAATATCTAAATCTTCTAGTGAGGTCAAATGAACTAATGCTTCCACCTTGTCCAGTTTGGGATTCTGATACAGATCAAGGATTCGCAGCTTGTTCATTCCGGCCAATGGGGCTAAAGTAGTTATTTGCAGACAGGCCAACCCCAAACGATGAGGATTAAGCCGAGATAGAGGGCCAAGATTTGTCAATTCATTACCATTTAATTCTAGACGCTCTAACAGACCCATATTGGCTAAATAGTTTAGATCAGAGTCCTTAATTTCGGTTCGGCTGACGTTCAGTGACTTGAGGTTAGTAAAGAGTATAATGTGTCGTAAGTTGGCCAAACTGGTATGAAAAAGATTGAGTGTTACTATATTACCCGCATAGAGCGAGAATTCCTCAAGAGATGTGATGGGTCGATCGCCAGAAATTAGCAGAGTAATCATTTTATCTGTACCCTCCGGATTGTCCAGCTTAAACTGCTCCCACATTTCTCGCCCGACGATAACCACCATTTCTTTGCTGAGGATTGGTGATGAGCCAGAACTAGTAGCTATAGGTAGAATAGAGCTTGCAGGCAAAATAGGAGTCGGGACAACTGTCAACGATGAACTTCCTACTGTCATTGAAGAGGTCCCAACCATTTGTCCAAGACTGGGCAACTTTTCAGCTAGATCACCATAAAAGGGCACTCCTAATGTAGCGTCACTTCTGATTTCCAGCGGAGCCTCAAAGCCCCTCGCCCCGCCTCGAGCCACAGTCTCATCTTGGTCCACTCCACTGCCTGACACTCCAAAGCCACCAACCAATTTCCTGTTTTTATAGAGCGGTACGCCACCGGGAAATTCGATAATTCCGCCCACCGGATTAGAATTGCCAATTTGCCAGAGAGCAATCTTATCAGTGACTAATTTCAGTTTATTGCCCTCAATATCTCCTTCTATTTTACTCGGTTGACTGAGAGCTCGAATACTGCGGGTGCTTAGTGCATTTTGATCACTGGAGAAGGCCATAGTAGTAAAAGCCTTACCTTGAGCAATATTAATCGAGCCCTGCCAGGCATCGGGCATGGAGCGACGAAGAGTAGCTTTCTCTTCTCCTCGGCGAATAACGGCCATATGCATCTTAACGTGAGTAGCCTGACCATTATTTCTTCGTAGTGGGCCCTTTGTTTGTCGGGCAGTGGTCAGGGCCTGATCAATAATCATTCTAATATCAGCATTAGTCAGATAATGCCGAGCTTCCGTGTTGACTGGCATAGTGGCTGCCGATAGCTTAGAAAAGGTATCGGTACCCAGACTTGAAGAAGTCTGGGCTGATAAAGGAGTAGGTTGGGCCGCAATAGGATTTACACTGCCCTCCATTGGATCTAAGCGAGCCATAATCCCCACAAATCTCTTAACATCGAACAATGAGAGGTAAAGTTCACCCTCGGTATCCTCACTTAGCGAACTAATATGGGCATCGGCCTTCATCAGCGTGGCCAATTGCCAACTTCCGTTTTCAGTCTGATCGGCGACCATTATCCGTCCACTATGATCAGCCAGGACTAATTTGCCGTAAAGATCGGGGATATTTCGCCCTCGATACTGGATCACGCCAACAATAGCCACCCCCATCTCGCGATCATAAGTGATAATTGGTGGAATAATTTTCTCCTTTTGTTGACCGATATACTCCAGTACCTTGTTGTTGAACACTTCATTGCCTTCCATTGCTCGCCAGCCGTAGTTGGCCCCCAATCTATCAACTAATTTGACCGATTCAACCCGATTCTGTCCTACGTCTCCAACTAATAGCTTACCATCGAGTGAGAAGCTCATTCGCCATGGATTGCGAAAGCCCCAATCAGCAATTTCCGGTCGACCCTCCTTGGAAGTTTCAGCAAAAGGGTTGTCTTGGGGGATGAGATATGGAACGGCTTGGGGCATGGGCTGAACAACTTCAATCCGTAGAATTTTACCGTGCAAACTTTGCAAATCCTGGCCTGAGCCCAGAAAACTATCTGCCAATTGAGCATCGAGCAATGGCCCGTGTTCATCATTGGCTCCGCCTCCATCACCTAACCCTATCCAGAGATAGCCATCGGGGCCGAAAACCAATCCTCCGCCGTTATGATTAGCCTGTGGCTCGGGCACGCAGAACAGGTCCAGACGGGAGGCTTTATTTTTAGCCGGAGTGTTACCATTAACGTAACGATATTGGGCTAGGCAGGTCATACTATCCGGTTTGGGCACTTCTTTCTGAAATTGCTGACTATACTTGCTTGGATTAGCCAGCTCGGAATGAAGGGCCAGAAAGACTCCCTTGAATAGACTGCCATCGGTGTTATAGCCAGGATGGAAGACCAGGCTCAACAAACCTCGTTCGTCAGGGAAGGGTACTCCCATCGGTTTCTCCTTGTAAAGTTTACTTATTTCGACCGAGAGATCGAGAAAAGGAGTTGATTCCAACTGATTGGTCTGGCGATTGAAACGAAGAATTCGGCCATTCTGCTCAACAATGTAGAAGAATTGGTTATCATGGGGTGCTACGGCCAGACCAGTAAGATTGCCCTTATGCTCAAATAGAGTGAAGAGCTGAACTTTCGGTCCAGTACTGACGGATGTATCAGCCATGATTAGAAATTAAGAATAAAGGAGTCTTTCTGGAGGCTTTTTATTTTTCAAGACTCCTTTATTCCAGGGTTTTTCTATCCTATATAAATATTTTTCGGCTAATAAAACTGATCTGGTATGGCGGCCATAGCTAAATATCAGACGTCTTTTAATGGTAACTTGCCAGCAAAACCTCTTTACACTACTATCAACCGTTATAATCCATTGATTAGGCAGTTAGGTGCTGGAAGTTTCGGGGCCGTATGGATGGCTAAAGATTCAACCACTGGTCAAATGGTAGCAATCAAATTGATGGATGCTAATAGGCATGACCAAGGTTATAACCATTCGGTGTTGAATGAAATAGTCTATCCCTTAGCTCTCGATCATCCCAATATTGTTAAGTATTCGGCCATTGTCGGCCCGCAAAAAGTTAGCGCCATAAAGTTTAGCCCGGGCAATGATAAGCCCGATTATGAAGAATTCATTGGCGTAGTGATGTCCGAGGCACAGGGTGACTTATGGCGGTTAACTGAATCTAGATTGGCAGCAGTGCAATATAATTATGCTAAATTAGCCTACCAATTAGTCAGTCCGATCGTCTATCTGGCTAGCCATAACATCATTCATCGCGATCTGAAACCAGGGAACATCTTATATAATGGTTGCCCCACTGATCCCAATGATTACAAGCTAACTATCATTGATTTTGGGCTGGCGATTGATGGCGAATGTTACGAACGATATAGAACCTCCCATGCTTACACCCTATGGTATAGGCCGCCAGAGATCGCTCTAGCTTCAAATCCAGATTCAGTTAAATATAATGGCGAAGCTGATGTCTGGGCTCTGGCTTGCATTTTGTATGAAATGTGGACAGGAAGAGTGCTGTTCCTGGTCGATACTACGAAGAATGGAGTGGAGAATCTACTGGTAGATGTTTTTAGCAAGGTGGGTCGACCAGAGCCTGACAAATCTGATTTTTATCAATTATATGAAAAATGGGCCCAGACTCATCCCCAACTTCAGACTAAAATTAAGGATCGAAGCAATCCGCTAGCAATAATAACAGATACTCAACTACGATTATTATTAAGTGGAATGTTAAGACTAAATCCAGTGCAACGAATGTCGATCTTTGAAGTTGGTAGTCATCCCTTCTTCCAGCGGGTTGCTGCCGGTAGTACAGTAGATAGCTGCTACAAATTGGCTGAGATGCTAAAAATCAACTGTTTACGACGGGACAATTTCTTTCGCCGTAATCTCTCATTTAATAGACTGTCAGAAGAAGCCTTTCATCCGGTGGCCAATCCTGATGTTATTAATACTTTAACTACCTGGATGAGAGAACTTACGTTTCACTTTGAACGGAGACTTGAAGTTTACGCCCTAGCTAGTCAACTACTATTCCGCACCTTAATTACTGGTAATATCAGTAAGAGTAAATTACAGCTAACAGGTACTGTCGCCATGGCCATAGCTGATAACGCTATGAGTGTCGTACCAGCATCTTTAGAAAGCTATGCATCCATGACTAAGGGCGGGGTTAGTATTGAAGAGATTGTTGAGGGGGAAAGAGTAATGCTGCAGAACCTTAATTTTGATCTGTTAGCCACCACTCCCTACGACAATATTCTGGCTTATAGCCAGGAGGTTAGTCAACTGGCTATACAATTAGGAGGAGAGATTTTGCTCCATCTGACTAGCATCCCCTACTATTTTGAGTGGAAATTAGGAACTCTAAAAGGGATGAGCAGCGCCAGTTATGTCTATCGTTCCAATTTACCCCTCAACTGTCTAACTTTGGTTTCAATTGGACTGAAGGAGGATAATGCAGTGACTAGTAGGACAATCGACATACTGGCCATTAACCATTTAATTGGTGTCATTAATCGAGACATCACAATTAGGCATAGAAAATGGCTGGGACTCGGGTTAAAAATTAAGGAATGGAATAAGCTGGTCGAGCAATATAATCTCTACCGGAAAAATAACCCTAGGACCCTTCGAGTTTTACTATTAACCCAAAATAACCAGATTGACCCACAGATTCTCAAATTGTTTAGTTCGGCCGAGGTAAAGTATTATAACGTCTCCAATGACAGTTCTATAACCGGCGGTCAAATTGATGATGCGACCATAAAGCAATTGGGTGAGAACAGTTATGACATAGTAGTGGTCGAGGCCTGCACCAATAATTGTCTAGATACGATTAGATCGGGCATGAAACTGCTAGTTACGGGAGGTCAATTATATACTACTAACATTGTCAATCTGGCCCTAGAGAAAAAGATTGATGATAATTTGATTATATATTTTCCCTTGTTTACACCTTCATATCGAACCAGACTGGCCCAGCTAGAATCAGCTAAAAATCAAGTTGAAAATGATTTAAAGCAGGCTCGGAATATGCATCTGGACATGCAATTAACTGCCCAACAGTTTAGTGTTAGACAGGCTCAAATACATCAACAATTAGCCAGTATTGATAAGCAGATAATTAAAATGAATGGTGAGCTAGCGGAGCGAAAGAAGGACAGGCTCAAAACCCTTATTGCTAATTACAAGTGGCGAGAAGGGGAAATAGTGAATATAGTAGTGAAATATGTTAGCGATCACAGCCAGGATTTAGGTTATAGTGGTTATTATACTGAGATTATTACTGATGGCACCAACTCATATCCCGGTTACATAATACTGAGTAAATAGTCGAGTTATATTTAACCTACTATTAGGTTAAATATTTTTTTTAATTTGATAGGCCAAACGATAAAATTTTTTTAGAATTGTTTACCACACTTAGTACATGTATAAAAACTGGTGAAGCCCTCATCGGTCAAGCGAGCGTGAGTCTCGGCATGAAGTATGCGGGCCAAACCACATTCTGCGTTGGGACAGTGGATGCCTGGTTCTGCTCCCCACTTTTCCTCCTCCTGCGATGTGAATGTAGTGTGCGATGACGCATCATTCGTGTCTACTTTATGTTCTTCTTTGATACTGCCATCTTCCTTTAACCAGCTAATCGGTATTCCCTCTGCCGGAATTTTTGAATCGGAGAATGATGCTTGCAGACCTTTCCAGTATTGGCGCCGATGGTTAGTCAAAGGATAAATTAAATC
>SDBV01011847.1_pt1 | contig 11245 bp, 28 predicted proteins | sample 2277081 | NCBI WGS metagenome assembly SDBV01 (sample SAMN10402039, study PRJNA504765) | marine sediment metagenome | isolation source: marine sediment core GS10_PC15, 223 cmbsf | place: Arctic Ocean: Southern Knipovich Ridge | collected 2010
TTGCTTCAAGAGGAGCTTGAGGAATCCACAGGAAAGGATATTTAGATGCTACGACGATTGTTATACCTGATTACCATTGAAGATCAGTTACAGGCTCAAACGAGTAGGCAATACAAGGCCTGTGGGGTACTCCGCGTGACGCGCCCTATCCAAATGCAAGTCCTAGTGCAAGTAGGGAGGCACAGCGGGGACCAGCTTCGGGCTAACATAAAGGAGGCAGAGTAGATGCTAACTAGATTAAAATACAGAGCGACAGGAACCCCCAACCCCTCTCAGACCGAGAAACAAATAGAGTGGGAGCTTCGAAGTAAAGTCGAGGAGCGAGTTCAGTTTCTAGTTCATATGCAAATTTATGTGCGGATTACGCGCCAGCTTTGCATCCGTATCAGGGAGTCCTTTTAAATGCTTACTCCTCTACGCTATAACGCGGCTGGCCCTATTGAGCACCGAGTTTTATTTGAGTACAAGAGGGATGGGACTCCTGTTCAATGCCAAACTGGCTCTGTGTCGAAGCTTTGTGAGCCCCACATTAGGAACCAGGTTCGAGTTAACATTGACAATCAAGCTCGTTGGAAAGGACCGCAACAAATTAATGAGTACGTGGTAGAGCTAGTCCAGACTCAAATCTCAGAGCGGGTCCACTTCCAAATCAGGAATCAATCCGGAGATCGCCTCTACTGGCTACTTTTGAAGGAGTTCTTCCGTGCTAACTAAATTACGTGTATTTCGGGAAGAGCCCACGCATTCAATTTCCGAGCAGGTCGGGGAAGTTGGCTATTGGGTTATGCAACAAGGCAATAATCAGCTTTCAGGAGCCGGGGTTAAAGAGCAAACTAGTATGAGGGTTTATTGGCGAATGTATACGGGTGCGGATGCACTGATCTTAGGCGACCTTAACGAACAGGCTGAAACGTAGATGCTTACTCGCTTAAAAATACGCCACCAAGATACCGCTGAAATTGCGGGCACCGTCATGACTCAGGCCAGCATCCAAGTTGGCTTTCATGTTGGAAACGATTTTGGGGATAGAATGAGGGATAAAGACAACAACCACCCCATGTGGCAAGTTGCTAATGGGGTAGAATGGGTCCTATGGCGAATTTGTCGTCAAATTGAGGGCGGGCTTTCGAGGAGTATATAAATGCTTACTAGATTAGAATTGCATAAGGCCACCATGGATTCTTCTCTGTGGTATCACGTATACCGCAGCGTAGATATGTCTGTTACCCTTGAGCTTGGCGTACAAGCTACTCGTCCTACGAGAACGGCAGTTTGGTCCAATATTGGATTTGCGACTTTCGCGGGCTTAGCGGAGGCGTATGATTTTAGGGCGCTTCATATTGACAATATCCCCAAGACTAACCATCCCCGGGGCTTTTAGATGCTTACTAGATTATCTACACATAAGGCCACCATTGATTCTTTTCTCTGGTATCACGTATACCGCAGCGTAGATATGTCTGTTGTCCTTGAGCTTCGCATACAAGTTAGTCGTCCTACGAGAACGGCAGTTTGGGCCAATATTGGATTTGCGACTTTCGTAGGCCTAGCGGAGGCGTATGATCTTGGGGCACTTCATATTGACCATATCCCCCAACCTCGACATCGAGGGGCCTTTTAGATGCTTACTAGGTTAGAGCACCACAATACTTCAGTGCGCGAAAAGCTCATCGAAATATGCAAGCAGCAAGCCGAATACGCATTTACCTGGCGGGTTTGGGGGCGGTTTTCGTTTCCCATCCAGCGCCCCGTCAGGCTGCAAGTTTTGGTAGTTATCCAAGATACTTTAGTGGAGTCTGTTTAGATGCTTACTAGTTTGAACATGGGAGAAGCTTCCGTCAGGCACGTCATGATCTACCAGCTTCAGCCTCAACTTTTGGGTCAGATTAACGAGGAGGCGCATAGCCGACTCTGGCACTACTTTTGGGGAGAAATGAGGGACTACATAGAAGAGCAGGTTACAAACCATATTTACGAAGTCTTAGAGGAGTCCTTAAGTGCTGATTAAATTGGAAATGCCTCAAGAAGTCCGGAAGCAAGTGGCGCAAGTCCATGAGCAAGTCAATGATGAGGTCTGGAATACAGTCTGGTTTCCAGTATGGTTTCGAGCCTGTAGACAAGTCAATGTGGAAGTCACTCAGCAATTCAGGGAACAGCTTAAAGAAGAAAGGGACAGGCGTGCTCAGTAACCTAAAAATAGATGTGCAGGCAATCAGGAGTCTGATCGTGAGTCAAATCAGTCTTAACGCCGAAAATCAAATTGCCACTCAATTATGGGATCTCACCCGCAGACAAATCTGGAGTCCAGTCGGGCTGCGAGTCTGGGATCAAGTCCACTGGCCACTTTGGGATAGCGTTTTCGAATCCATAAAGGAGCTGATTTAGATGCTCACTAGATTAGAATTTCCCCGCAAACCCTATAATAGTTCAAAATTTTGGAGCATATCCCATCATATTAGAACGGCATGTCTCTGGCACCTGATTACATATGTGTCTGAGCAGTTGGCCTATAGGATCTATTTTGAAAATGATATTAATTTTGCGGGACCGTGGGACCCAGAGCAGTCAATTATTCGGGCCCAGCTTGAAGAAGACATTGGAGAGACGTAGATGCTTACCAGACTTAAAATGTACCACTTAAGTGGGGACCCTCACAGTATTGATACTCAGATGTGGTTGCGTATCAACTCCCAGGCTTTATATGAAGTTTGGGTTAGCGTAAACGAGAAGGTCGGGTGCCCCGTACATAATCGAGTTTTGAGGCTTAGGAGCCTTCTTCGAAATGCTTTGAATAGGAGTAATTAGATGCTTACTAAACTTAAAGTATTCACTGCCCGAGACAGCATGTACCTAATTGAGATGCAGGTCTGGTCGCAAATTAACTGTCAAGTCCACTATGAGACTAGGGTTAGTGTTAGTGATCAGGTCGGCGACCGGGCCTGCGGGCTAATGTTGACCTTTAGGTCTCTTCTCTTAGATGCCTTGAGTAGGAGTAATTAGATGCTTACTAAATTAAAAATGTGTGAGACTCCCACTGTGGGCTCAGTACTCAATCAAATCCCCTCGCTGATCTGGGTTCTAGTTTGGGATCGAATTCACACAACGATTTACGACCGAACTAGGAGGCTAGTTGGGGACCAGATAAGAGAAACTCTAAGGGAAGGTGTTTAAATGCTGACTAGCCTAAACGTATATTTTGAAAAAATAACATCAGAGCTCTATAAACAGGGCCGTAACAATGTGAAAAGAAATGCCTTCCACTGTGCTTGGAGTCGAGTTAGCTTCACGCTTCAATACCACGTCAAACACCCAACTCGGGATCAAGTTCAGGGGCAGCTATTCGAAAATATAAAGGAGAGGGACTAGCTAACCAGACTCTAAGTGGTTAGTGGGCCCATGCGCGCCATTATTCTTAGCTTCTCCAGAGCCTCTTCTTCTAGTTGGCGCACGCGTTCTCTGGTTCTACCCATCATCTCCCCAATCTCTGTGCGCGTATAGGCGGCCCCGGTGAACCCAAACCGCAAATCTAAAATTTCCTGGTGTAACTTAGGGAGCTTGGGCAAAAGTTCTCTCAGAACCATTGGCTCCAATTCATCAAACAAGACCGGGCGCTCGTAGTAGGGCTCTTCTATTTCCAGGTCATATATGTCCAATTCTGGAGCTGCGTATGTTTTACGTAAAATAATTTTAACTTTTTTCGTTAGATATCTATACACGTAATCTAGGAGTGGGTTATAGTGAGCCTCAGGAACGGCGCCTGAACACCATCTTTGGATAAGCTGTGTGAGGGTTTCGTTGAAGGCGGCATCTAGTAGGTCTAGGGGGACCATATTCCCGTCTGCGTCTTCTAGCTGGTTGTTTCGATCTAGTCGAAGAATCATATGGGTCTTAAGGGCCTCGTACTCCTCCATAGTAAGATCGAAAAAGGGCGCATCGGCACTTATACACTCCTCGACTTTACTTCTCAGCAGCCCCTCAAATGGGACCCCTTCCCCAAAGTAAGGAAGTGGGCGTCCTCCTACTGTTAGGGGCACACGTAGCCGTAATTTTGGCTTATTGGTCATTCGGGGCCTCTTCGATATCTACACTATTCTAGTATTATATCAGAGATGAGGGGGTGGGGAAAGTCGCTCAGCTTCGGCGGGGCTTTTTTCTTAGGGCTTGCTTTTGTGCTCAGATAAGAGCACCCTTAGGATCTTTACCGGGAGACTCTTTATGCTTACCCCACTACTAAATCGTTCCGATTTTGAAATTTCGGTTAATACGAGGCTACTTAAAGGGTGGGTGTTTGACCGTCTGATCCCAGAGGGGGTACGAAGCTGGAGTCTAGTAGGACCTAACGGGTCTTCACATGGTGGAAATCGTATAGCCAACCAGGTCTATTGGGTGATCTATTTGCCGATGCAGCATCAGCTTCGAGGAGAGATACTAGAGGATATTTAAATGCTCACTAAATTAGATATGCCGGACTATTGGACCATTAAGGTTCCAAGTGAGAAGCAGGCTAGAGACCAGGTTTTAGTTTTGGTGAGAAGGGCATTCACTGATCAAATTAGATCTAGCGTCGAGTGGGAAGTAACAGATCAAATAAGCGAAGAGCTTAGAGATAGAGAGGTAGATTGAATGCTTACTAGTTTACATATGTGCAGTTCAGAAGTTAGAGACGAAGTCGAAGAGGCGGGAGTTGAACAGATTTCATCACGACTCACATATGATACCCAGGACAAACTTTTTGATCCCGTTTATGAATTGACTTGGGGTCAACTTTATTGGCCAGTGCGTCGTCAGCTTAGAGAAAACACCAGAAAAGCCGGGTAAATGCTTACCCGCCACTTCTCTCAATTAGTCTTCTGAGCTTTTCGAGAGAACTTTGTATTATTTTGCTAACTCGCTGGTGGGATACCCCAAACCTTTCCCCTAGTTCATCGAGACTAAGAGGGTTATAGCCGGTTAGCCCATAGCGCAACTCCAGCATCTGCCTCTCTTTAGGCCCCAGAATTTGCAGCAGCATCCTAATTTCCTCTGGGCCTAATCTGGCCAGTATGTCTGGGATCTCCTCATAGAGGCCTTCCGCGACTTCAGGCTCGTAAATATCTACTTCTGGGGCCCCGTACATTTGGTCTAGAACTACTTTAGTCCTATGGAGCAGATAGATATACAGATCAAAGGTAAATGGGCGATCTTGTGACTTAGGCCATCGCCCACTACACCATTTAGCAATAAGGCCCGCCAGGACTTTATTGAACTCTGCGTCTAACAGGTCCAGTGGAATTATGTTCTCCTCTTCATCTTCAAGGTGACCCTTTTCTTCTAGACGACGAATTATGTCTTCTTTAATCGCATTGTACTCATCTGGAGTGAGGTCGAAATAGGGTTCACCTGTACTCATACATTCGTTGACTTTACGCCGCAACACCTCTTCAGAGGAATCAGGAGGAAGTTGGCCAACCGTCCACCCTGTGTCCCCCCTTTGAAGCTTAATGAAGGCACCCTGTAGTATTTGGGTCACATAGTACTTGTTTGCGAAAATCTCATCCGCTATCTCTTCGAGTCCCAGTGGAGCCCCTCCGGTTAGCCCAAAACGCAGCTCTAGAACTTGCCTCTCCAGGGCGGAGAGTGGTTGTAGCAGCTCCGCAAGTTCTTCTGGACTTACTCGATCTAGCATGTCCGCCGCCTCATAGTAGAGGCTTTCCGCTATTTCAGGATCATCGATATCTAATTCTGGTGCAGCATATGCGCGCTTTAAAACCGTCCCGACCCTCTTTGCCATATAGCCGTATAGCTCGAAGATATAGGGGTTAGGTTTAGCCTTAGCCCAACGCCCACTACACCACTTTGCGATAAGGCCTGTTATGACTTCATTGAAAAGGGCATCTAGTAAGTCATAAGGAACTACTTTTCCCTCCTCATCTTCTAGTTCACCATTTCTCTCTAGACGAAGGATTATGTATTCTTTAAGCTCATCATATTCACCCATAGTGAGATCAAAAAATGTCTCATCGGCAGCCATGCACTCCTTCACTTTACTGGCTAGTAATTTTTCAAACGGAATGCTTTCCCCAAAGTGTTCAGAGCCGCGTTCACCAGGCGCATCGTATACTTTGCGTAAAATAGTCGCTATCCTGTTCACTAGATACTGGTACAAGTCAAGGGTATATGGCTTTGTACGTCGCGCACGCCTCCTACCTGCACACCATCTTGTGATTAGACCTGCCAGCACCTCATCGAATTTTTCATCTAGTAGGTCCGGAGGGACCACGTTTCCTGCCGCGTCTTCTAATTTACCATTTCTTTCGAGGCGAAAGATGATATGTTCTTTGAGGTTATTGTGTTCAGTAGGAGTGAGTTCAAAAAATGTTTGGCCTTCATACCGGCATTCATCTACTTTGTCTGCCAACATGTTTTCAAATGGAACACCCTCCCCAAAATGCTCGTGCCCTCGGCCACGGTACTTAGGTGGGGTCCCGTATACTTGATTTAAAATGGTCTTGGCCTTTGTCCCCATATAGCTGTACAAATCACTTGTAAGTGGGCTATGCTTCACCTTAGACCAACGACCTTCACACCATTTTTCGATAAGGCCCGTTAGAACTTCCCGGAAGCTTTCTTCCAGAAGATCCATCGGCACCACATTTCCAGCGGCGTCTTCTAATTGGCCGCCTCGCTCTAGCTTATTGAATATATAGGTTTGGAGAGCCTCGTATTCACGCATAGTAAGAGAAAAGTCGGGGTCGCGGGCCCGCATACATTCTTCGACCTTACGAGTTAACAGCCCTTCAAATACCGGAACAGGGTGTGCACCTACAGTTAGCGGCACACTTAGTTTAAGTTCAGGACTGCGGCTCATTTTTAGTCTCTCCCCATTTCTACTTATTCGACTATTGTAGCAAAGGTGGAAGAGTTTGCCCACAGCTTATTAGGTTTAAGTGGGCAGGGGCACAGCAAATTGGGCTTGCTTTCACGACCCAATGAGGGCATCCTTAGGGTTGTCTTTAGTGAGGAAGACCATATGTTGATTAAATTAGAAATGTGTGAGAAGCCAGGGCCGGGCAAGCAAGTTAGCCGGTACATCAAAAATACTTGCACTCACCGAATTCAGAATTACGGGCGAGATCGAATCTGGGACGGAGTTGCTCGTCCAGTTAGAACCCAGCTTCGGGAAGACTATAGGATAGTGGACGATAATGACGATGTTGGGGAATTAATCTCACGCGCACTAACAGACGAAAACCTTAGGCGCTATCTTTCTGGGGACCCCCTGATTATGGGGAAGGATCATAAGCTTATTCGTGTACAGCTTGGCAAGCCAACGGAAATCATTAAGGAGCTGCCTCCACGTCGGAAACCTAGTGTTCGTGTTAAAAGAGTCAGAGGGTAATTTTCAGCTTGCTTTCTATATAAGCTAGCGCATACTCTTAGGCCAGCATTCATCAAAAATGAGGCAAAATATTATGGATTTCTCAAAAGCAACAGGCATCATTCCCTCCAAGGTCCAATCTTCCTTTACCACTGGAGCCCACTCCAACGTAGAAGAAAACTATGGGACTTGGTGGGCAGAGCGATGTGTGATGGCGGCCGCAGAGATCGAGCTACCTCCTTTGGCGAAAGAACGGGCATGCACGGTCTGCTGCTATCATGGCTGGCCTGGATGGAAAATTGTAAATTGGAAGTGGGTACAGTGTGACTGCTGTGAAGAAGAAAACGTAGAGTTCATGAAGACGCACTCATATTTAACCCGCATAGACTTTTAGAGGAATACATGAGAATAGTAGCAATCGGAGATATTCATGGGGAGAGACGGCAACTTGAGCCGCTTCTCGCACATGTGCATACTAGATGGGGAGACGATGTAAAATTTGTTTTTCTCGGAGATCTTATCGATAGAGGCCATGATAGTGCGGGGGTATTGAAGATAGTCAACCAGCTTGTAGAGCAGGGCCACTACGCGATTATGGGAAACCATGAAGAAGTCTTTATGGCCTATCTCGCCGAACAAAGTGATGACTGGCTTGGAAGGGCATTTGGGCCGCAACCCACACTGAATTCTTTTCAGCGAGACTGGGAGGGTGGCCCCATAGGTTCTCCTAAAGAGATTGATCTGTATCTCAGACACAAAGGACTAGTGGGCCTCTTCACGAAGATGCAGCCGTTTCTTCTACTAGACAATTTAGCACTCACCCATGCTCCTGTTCCCCAACGGGGCTGGAATGGCTTGGTGCCGGACTCCCGTATGTCTAGGTGGGGTGCCGTGCCACGCAAAGAGGATCTCCATGAGCGGTATGCGGACGGACTATGGGCGCCCGAAGGTTACTTTGCGGTATGCGGCCATATCCCTACCCCTAAAGTAGCAGGGGCGCGAAAGACATACGCGTTTGACAACCGAGGTATCTATCTGGACTGTGGTTGTGGGACCATACCTGGCACGCGGCTTCATGCGGCTGTATTCGAGGATGGTAAGCTAGTTAATTTTGTGACCCCAGAGGGCATCGAGTAAAACAAGCGCGCCCTTGATTTTTGCGCCTATTTCCCCCATACTCTACATGAGCTAACATGAAGCGAGGAAAGGGATATGTGCACACTAAGACGTTTTCTTCCAACTTATAGCGGAATAGTTTACTTCTTACTTTGGGCGTGGGCCATTACTTTTCCAGCCATGATAGTAGGGCTTGGGGTTCTTCACCAAAATAGCCTACTAGATTCCGAACGTAGTGCCCAACAAGCCACTATGGTTTTAGTGTGGGAGCTCCCAGTCCAGGAAGCCGTAGCAGAATTGGAGGCGACATTCTTGCCCCACGATGTTACGCGGATCCTGGAGAAGCAGGGGGAAGAGTTAGTGTTGGCCTGGGCCACCTTGGCGCATATTGCGACCCCAGATACCCCCATTCCGTCTATTTCCATAAGTGCCTTAGAGGAAGGGATGGGGCGCATAGAATCTACCTGGGTTGCGTACCTGGAGAGTTTTGAGGCCCTTTCCCACCAGATGCCCATTGACGTGCAGAGGAGTTTTCGGAATCTCTCCCGCACACATGCCGATCAATTTAATAAGCTCCAAAGTCTTTATGACGAAGTAGTAGAATATTATGCTTAAGCCATTAAAGAATAGCCGAGATGTGCAAACCCTCTTGGATAGATGCGCGGCCCAACAAACCACTAGAGACATACGTTTGGGAGTACGAGGAAAAAGATCAGTAAGCATCTACTCCTTCCCCTTTAACCCCGAGCCCCCCGAGATTGGGGTTTGGGACGTATGGTACACTATGCCAGACACCCATATTGAAGAGGCGTTACAAGAACAACATGGCGGCATTTTGACCCCAGAAATGCCCTCGCTATCTATACGAGGAGGGTTTGGGTTTTAGTGCTACTCCCCCTCAATAATGCCCGTGCGGTCGAGATGTGGGTGGTGCACGCGGCTTGGGAGCAGTTAGGCATTGGGCTACGTGGGTGGCATATTCTAAGTGACCTTGTTTTTGATCAAATAATAGATATTCAGATGGTAGTTTGTCACGAGTTAGAAGATGAAGAAGAAACAACTAGTCAGGAAGAGATTTAGGGACTCAGTCTTTGTGCGAGACCAGTACCGCTGTGTAGGCTGCGGGCTTCAGTCTTCCGCCGACAAAGATGAGTTAGATGCGCACCACATCACTCCACGAGAAGAAATGCCCAACGGTGGCTATGCGACCGAAAACGGAGTGTCTCTATGCGCAAAGTGCCACGTATTGGCTGAAGACTATTACGTTACTGGAGAAACCATAGATTGGTATTACCCTAAAGACCTATACAGACTAGTCGGTTCTTCTTACGAACAGGCCTTACGGGCTTCAGAGAGGCTCAGTTAGTTTTAGAGGAATAATTATGCGAATTCTATTAGTGCTGCTTTGCTGTCTCGGCCTTTCAGGATGTTTTCTCCAAAGGCCATATGTGGACCCCATGGATAACGCTATCCCAATAGATGTCCTGCTCCCCCACCCGGAAGCGATGAGCTATACCGCTACGGCAATGATAGACCTTGAGGGCATGCATCTTGGCGACTACACAGTAGCGGATATTGAGTACTTATTTAAGAGGCGTGGAATCGCGATCACCAATACTCGCTATGACGGCGAACGGCTCTATCTTACTGTTCAGTTTATTAAGCCGAGTGCCTTAGATTATCTGCGTAAGAAATTCTGGTTCGACGCCAAAATCGAATCCCGCTAGACAAATTTAAGTCCGTAGTTAGTGCCCTTTTTGACAAAAGTCCACTGCCCAGTCACCTGACCTTTTAGGATATCTGTGCGGCTAATCATGTCGAACATATTGGACAGAAACATACAGTATTTCTTACCCTTTGAGTCAATTAGGGTAAATTGAGCGCTACTGCGTCCACGCGAGAACCCATCCACAGTCATGGTCTCAGGGAACACGTATACGCTCTTTTTCTCCGCTGTTCGGTAGTCCGGATAAGAAAGCATATTCCCATTCGCATCAAAGGGAATTTCGTAAGTAGATGCCATCGCTTAATCTCCTTGGTTAGTGCGTATAAACTTAAGCCCGTAGTAGGCCCCATTTCTCATAAAAGTCCACGTGCCAGATAGCTGGCCTTTCGCAATAGTATTCTTGGAGATCATATCAAACGCGTAACGCATGAACATGCAGTAGGTCTTGCCTTGCGAGTCCCTGAGAGTAAATTGACTAGTGCCGTATTTCCCTTGTGGGTAGCCCACAATAGTCATTGTTTCTGAGAACTCGTAATTCTCTTTTGTTGAGGGGGCTTGCCCCCAACTACGCTTCATCATGTTCCCCTCTTTATCGAAAGGAATTGCAAAAGGTGCCGTCATCTCTACTTCTCCTGGGCTTACTGAATTTCATAGAGAAGTATGCACCAAAAAGCCGAATAGTAAAGGCCTAAACGTGAAAGAAGTCTTCGAGTCGGCGACCACATACCTTGCTATTGAGGAGTATTAAATATACACTATATAAATCTGTAGTTGTCACTTGTTGAGGTCTATGCGGTGCTTATTTCCCTAAAGCTCCAAAATGACACTGACTCTCTCAAAGCACAAATTTGGAAATATTTGGCTTCGGTAGCCCATGAAGAAGTTACTGCGGCCGCACTATGTCCACTGCTGCTTTATGCGCTCTCGCGGGCAGCTTGGGAGGTTTGGGCGGAGATCTTAAAGGAGTTAAATGGGAAGGACCCTCAATGGCCCAACAGTACACAAAAGCCTTAATGTGGCACATAGCACATTATGGGCCCTAAAAC
>SDBV01011848.1_pt1 | contig 11245 bp, 9 predicted proteins | sample 2277081 | NCBI WGS metagenome assembly SDBV01 (sample SAMN10402039, study PRJNA504765) | marine sediment metagenome | isolation source: marine sediment core GS10_PC15, 223 cmbsf | place: Arctic Ocean: Southern Knipovich Ridge | collected 2010
GCCAAATAGATCCAACAGATGCAAGAGGACAATTTGTAGATAGAGGACCTCAATACCGGACGGCAATTTTTTATCTCACTGATGAACAAAAAAAATTAGCCGAGGAATCCAAAAAGCAATTAGACCAATCAGGTAGATTTTCAAAACCAATCGTAACTGAACTTATAAAAGCCTCACCATTCTATAAAGCAGAAGAGTATCATCAGGATTATCATACAAAAAACTCATGGCGCTATTGGTGGTATCGATATAATTCCGGGCGGGATCGTTTTTTAAAAAAGGTTTGGGGTAAACAAATCAAAAAAAATAACAAAGGAGCTAATGCACACTATAAAAAACAATCTGAACAAGAACTGCGTAACCAATTAACACCACTCCAATACTATGTTACCCAGCAAAACGGAACTGAAAAACCGTTTGCCAATGAATATTGGGATAATAAAAGTCCTGGAATTTATGTGGATGTAGTGTCTGAAGAACCACTTTTTAGTTCATTAGATAAATTCAAATCTGGTACGGGATGGCCAAGTTTTACAAAACCTCTTGAACCAGACAATATTATTGAACGAGAAGATAAAAGGTTGCTTAAAACACGCATTGAAGTTAGAAGCAAACATGGCGATTCGCACTTGGGGCACCTATTGCATGATGGACCAAGGCCAACAGGGTTACGATATTGTATAAATTCAGCTGCTCTACGCTTTATCCTACTCGATGATTTAGAAAAGAAAGGCTATGGCCAATACAAAAAATTATTCAAGTAAATGAAATCGTAAAATAGCTCAAACATCTCGTATCTTATTTAAAGTAATTCTTCCCATTCTGCCATAGCTTGATCTAATTCCGCTTGTAATGAAGCTATTTTTTCAAGAGTTTTTCCGTAGGATGATGAACCATATGATTGTAAATCCAAATCCGCAGCTGTTTTTTCAATTTTTTGTTCAAGATTTTGAATGCGCTTTTCCACAACCCGTATATTTTTTTTAAGTTTTTTTGATTGAGATTTTTTTTGTTTTTTTTCTATATTCTCCGACTGTTCAAATATATCACTTTGATTTTCTTTGTTCTTTTTATCAGCAAGAAACTCCTCATAGCGCCCTGAATAATAATGAAGGCCATGGGGTGTCAACTCTACAATATCCGTCGCAAGTTCTTGAATAAATTGATGATCATGAGAAACAAATAATATGGTTCCAAGATATTGTTGCAATGCTTGTAAAAGCACTGATTTGGCATATAAATCTAAATGATTAGTTGGCTCATCAAGAAGTAAAAAATTAGCATTTTGCAGGAGAACTTTAATCATAGCAACCCGATTTTTTTCGCCACCACTGAGCATGCTTATTTTTTTATAAACATCATCTCCAACAAATAAAAAAGACCCTAGAAATGAACGAATGGTCTGAGTTGGGGTATCAGGGCAAGCATTGATTAGTTCTTCTAAAATCGTCTGATGTTGATCAAGAGCCTTAGTTTGATCTTGTTCAAATAATGCAAAATCTACATTATGGCCAAATGTAATAGTACCGGTTTGTAAAGAAAGTTTGCCAGCAATCAAATCAAAAAGCGTTGATTTCCCCATGCCATTCGGTGCAACAAGCGCAACTTTTTGATTGCGCATAATTTCACAGGAAACATTCTGAAATAACCGCTTCTTATCATAATGATAGGATAGATCTTTTAATGTAATTACAACACGACCAGAACGCTTTAAGGAAGGAAAGGAGAAAGCAACTGTTGGCTCAGGGGGTTCAACTTTAATGAGTTCCATTTTATCAAGTTGTTTTATCATACTTTTCGCCATCTTAGCCTTACTTGCTGAGGCACGAAACCGATCAATACTCGCCTTTTTGCGCGTAATCTCTTTTTGTTGTTGATAATATGCTGAATTAAGCTTAGCGTGTTGCCATTCATACTGTTTTAAGTAAGCAGCATAATTGCCATGATACATAACACCGTTACCCCGAGAAAGTTCAAATATCCAATCACAGGCATTATCCAAAAAATAGCGATCATGAGTTACTAATAAATAACCAAAGGGTGCTTTTTTTAAAAAATCAAAAAACCATTCTTTAGTAACGATATCAAGGTGATTAGTAGGTTCGTCAAAAAGATAAAAATCCGCTTGTTGGAGCAAAAGCTTTGCAAGTACTAACCGCATTTTCCACCCAACACTTAACGTATTAACTGAATTACAAAATTTCTCCTTTTCAAATCCCAATCCTTGCAAAACAGCAACTGCTCGTTGTTCCGCATCTGATCGATCAAAATGGGAAAGAGTATCAAGAATAGATTGATAGCGATCTAAAAGATGCATAGTATCACAAGATTTGGTAGCAAGCTGTACTTCAATGTGCTGTTGTTCTTGCTCAAGCTTTGTATAGGCTTCAAAAACAAGAAATAGCTCGTCAAAAACGGATTTATTTGAATTAAGTACCATTTCTTGTGGAAAAAAAGCAATTTGTTTTTGTTTGTTTATTACAACATTCCCACTATCCAATGAAAGTTGCTTGGTTATAACTTTTAAAAGAGTTGATTTTCCTGAACCATTACGCCCAACAACACCAACTTTTTGATCTTGCTGAAAATCTACAGAAATTCTATCAAAAAGATCTCGCTCTCCATATGTTAATAAAATTTCTTTGAGAATGATAATTGACATCAAAATACCAAAAGTTTTATAGAATCCAGGGACATACTACGAGACCAAAAATATAGCAAAAATCGGCACAACGAATAGAACAATTTAATCAATGCTTTGTAGGCCTAATATTAATTTTGACGATACAATCGCAAAATCAGAATATCAAAATTTCAATCAATACTGTAGATCAGAACTTTGTTTATATTGCGCAAGTCCTGATTCTTTATTAAGCTATTATAGCATTGGCGCCTGAAATGAGAAACTTTACCAAAATGTTACGCCGGACAAGATGGTAGGTGGCCAAAATAACAATGATTTTATTTGATTCAAAAAATTCTCGATTATAGATTTATCTTATTTATGACTAGAAAGTGAGATAGTAATAATTTGACCATTGTGCTCAACCATAAATTTTTTACAACCAAGGCCTTTTAAAATTTTAAAAAAACTTTGCATGGTGTAATCTTTCTTTTTTCCTGATCTCATTGCTTGAATAACCGTCGGTGATAATTTAGCCATTTTTGCTAATTTTCTTACTGATAAATCATCCTTCTCCATCAAGGCAAGAACTATCTCTGATAAAAGAAATTCTTGATACTCTACATTGAATTTCTTGCGATCTCTTGCACTAAGAGAACTGATGAATTCTTCAGTAGTTGATTTTATTTTCTTACTCATAATAAGTACCTCCTTTATATCTTTTCATATAATCAGCTTTTGATTTTAAAGCTTTCTTTTTTTCTTTTATTGGCATTTTTGCAATTTTCTTTACATATGCATTGGTAATAATTATTTTTGCGCCATCATAAAAGAAACATAAAAAGCGATCTGGTGATGGCTTCGATGACATAAACTTGATCTCCCTCATAGCGGAACTTTTCTTTATTAAATATTTTTCCAATAACACCAAGTACATATAGTAAATGAATTAATTTCTTCTTTCTTCTGAGAGGTAAATCTTGAAAGTATTCAAGGGCGCTACTTCTACCACGAGCATCAAAATACCATTCTATCGTATACTTTTCACCCTTATGGGCTATAAATTTTTTCATTAAACTCTCGACTAACTATTCTTAGCTATAGAGTTAACGTATCACGATCGAGGCACAATTGCAACAGGCCTGCACCTAGATTTAGGGGGATATTGACAAATCAAACTCCATTAAAGGAAATGTTAAATCTTTATTCGTATTTGAGAAACCTCATCAGCATATCTTTTAATTACTAAAGCTAAAGATTCTATAGACTCATATTCATTTACCATAATCACGTTATCATAATTTTCTTTAGGGCAAAGGTAATAGATATCAGATTCTTCCTCTCCAAGGCATTCTTTTTTATATTTTGCAAGATCATACAGATTCATTTCTCTTGAGGAAAAGCGCGGCTTTTTTTTGTCTTGCCAGTTTTGTACTACTTCTGCCGCCATAGTATCAAAAATCTCAATAAGATCTTTTTTCGTTACCGTAGATAAGTAACCCTCTTCCTTTTTAGAAGAAAATCGAAAAAACCCACAATAATCTGCAATCCATTGTCGCCAAAAGCGCTTTTCACTAAGATTTTTTTGTTCGATGCTTTTTTTATTTCGATTCTTAAAGAAATTGAACGATTGTTTGATTGGACAATGTACAAGAAGTTTTTTTACATTCAAAGGATAGCGTTCTTCTATAACGCGATCTGTATCTCCGCCCCATGTGTCTAAAAGAACATATTTTCCTTGTGCTATAGCTTTATCAATTTTATTCAAAACAGACGCATGAAGGTCGCGACCAAATTTCTCATAAAATTTCTCATAAATTGTCTTTCCTTCTTCCCCATTTAAAAATGACTCGATCCAATGCATGGCTTTAATTGCATCTTCTTTGTCCTTTTCAGTCACCTTATCCTTAAAGCAAGGCTCCCCCAGTTTTACAGCATGCAAAATATTATCCCTCTCAAATACCTTTCCAATTGGTGCATATTTTTCAGGAAATTGCTCTGCAAAATATTCCGGGATCATATGGAAATAGAGATCATCTTTATTTATAGTTTGCCAAAGGCCATCTTTAGCTATTTCCTTTTCAATACTGCTTTTCCCTGTACTACAAGGTCCTTTTAGTAAAAAAATAGTAGAATACCCTGTTGCAAAACTAGAACAAAGCAACATCAACAAATAAATTTTGTTTTGTTTTTTCATTATAATCCCTGTTTATCTCATTTTACCAAAGAACAGTATCTTTCCTTCATTTGTTGCATCTAATGCAAGCATATAACTATACTTTAGTAAATTATTTTCTGCATATTCAAGGGTACATAGGGCTACATAGGGCTGCTATCATTCATGGCAGCAATAGCCTATGTTATTATTGCAACGGCACAGGCAATTTTTAAAGCAGCGCTTTATCAATATGCCCTCAATAAGCCATTAGGGCCACTCGATTCGGGCATCGTAGAAGCCGGATTGGCCCAATTACAAAAAACTTCATCCAGCGACTGATACGATCTCTTATGCCCGTGCTATTGCTAAAAAAAAAAAAGATGATATAATTAAAATGTTGTTATTATTAATAGTAAAAGAACCAAATAATAGTGGAAAGAGCCAGTGAAAATATAAGAATATAAAAATATAAGAATATATACAGTAGGAATTAGATTAATTTTATAATTAGAAAGAATAAAAATAATGAACATTTATGTAGGAAATTTACCTCCATCTGGAAGTACCGAAGACAGATTAAAAGAACTGTTTGAACAATTTGGCCAAGTAACTTCGGTCAAAATTATTAAAGATAAATTCAGCGGCGATCCTAGAGGGTTTGCTTTTGTAGAAATGCCTTCAGCGACTGAAGCTCAACAAGCAATTGATCAATTAAACGGTACAGAGTTTGAAGGACAACGGATTAGAGTTAACGAAGCTCGTCCACCAGCAGCTCGACCACAAAGAAGTCGATTCCGTTAAATAACAATTAAATTGTGCCGTTTTATAAGACGGCACAATTTATTTTACACTTCATTCATTGCTTTTTTCCTAACCAATTAGGTATAATATCTTAATAATTTTTACTAAAAACAGGTTAAAATTAAAAAATATTGGGAGACAGTGATGAATGGGCGAAAACGATTTGCCATTGGTCTTTATGCCGCTTCAAACAGTTTTTCTTTACTGTGGCGTCATAAATCACTTCTTATCTATTCTAGTATCACTATATTAGCAAATCTTCTTATACAACTTATACTATACAATATACTTAATACGACACTCGGCAAACATGTAGGATTTTTACTCGGCTTGCAAGGATTAACAAAAACGCTCCTTGTTTCTTCTAGCTGGCTTGAATATATCGGCATTTTTGGTATCAATTTTGCAAATATTATTTTTATAACCTTTTTCAATGCTGGGCTTATCCATCATACTATTCACATTTTGCACCATCAAAAAGCAAGTATCAAAGAAAGCTTATTTTCATGTTTCTCTATAATAAAAAATATTACTATATGGGCATTATTGATTACCGTTATTATGGAATTACTCCAGATAATGAGTATCTATGCATATGATGGAATAATAATTGGCACCTTTAATCCTTTTATATTACTTATTACTATACTTAGCATCGGCTGGTCATTATCCACCTTCTTTGTCATTTCTGTCATAACAGCTGAACCTATAGGGATTCTACAAGCGATAAGACTATCCATAAGCATGATCAAGACTGTTTTTATAGAATTTATAGGTGGAGAATTTTGGCTCGGTATAATTGCTATTGTGAGTATCGCACCTATAGCATTACTTCACATATTGTATGCATCTACAACTCATGCCCCAATTATCCTTATTGGTACATCATATAGCATCATAGGGATTATGTGCATCCTCTCTACAGTACATACTATTTTTAGAACCATGCTTTATCACTATTATAATCTACCAAAAGAAGAGTTAATGCATCTTCGATATCCTCGTTTCTAGCGGCCTTTCTGCCTTTTAAGGTACAATCATTTTTCGCCTTTTTTCGCGAACGTAGTCCATATTTGTCAATGTGCCAGCATTATGATATGCTAAAATTACTAATAATTAAGTTATTTTTATATGTTTAACCCTTTAACCTCTTATAAGGAGATTGGTTAATAGCCAATCACGGAGCTTTTTATATGTCAAAAGAAATAATACGTCCCGAACAATTTAGTAAAGCAGACACCTTACCAGTAGATGAAATATTACAATTAAATGAACAACAACAACAAGAACTTGCTGACTTATATAAAGGAATAGTAAGTCAATTTAAGCAAGGCTCGCTTGTTAAAGGAACAATCCTTCGAGCAGATTCTGACGGTGTTCTGGTAGATATTAACTATAAATCCAATGGCCTTATACCACGCTACGAATTTGCTGGGCATGAACTGAATAAATTAAAAGCCGGCGATGAAATCGAAGTGATCCTTGATGAGCTTGAAAATATCGATGGCAATGTGACCCTCTCTTACGAAAAAGCCAAAGAGCTCAAAGCTTGGGATGAAGTTACAAAACTATTTGAAGAAAACAAGCCAGTTGAAGGTACCGTTGCTCATAAGGTTAAAGGTGGTTTGAGTGTTGATATTGGCATCCCGGCGTTTTTACCAGGATCGCAAATTGATTTACAAAAAGTAAGTGATTTTGATCAATTTGTTGGTCAAACAATCATAGCAAGTATCATCAAACTTAATAAAAAACGTGGTAATGTAATCATTTCTCGACGTAAATACTTATCCGATCAACGCGCTGAAACTCGCAAGAAAATTCTTGATACATTAGAAAACAATCAAGTTATTCAAGGTCAGGTTAAAAATATTACCAATTATGGTGCATTTATCGATATTGGTGGCGTTGATGGACTTTTACATATTACCGATATGACATGGGGACGTATTAATCATCCAAGTGAACTATTAAAAATTGGGACTACAGTCACGGTCAAAATTCTCTCATTTGATAAGGATAATACAAAAATTTCATTGGGTATGAAGCAACTAACAGACAATCCTTGGGAGAAACTCAGTGAAACAATACAACCTGGATCTAAAATTAAAGGTGAAATATCAAATATCACTGATTATGGTCTTTTTATAGAAGTTCAAGAAAACATAGAAGGATTAATCCATATTTCAGAAATATCCTGGACTGATAGAATCACCAATCTTTCAGATAAATACAAGATTGGTGATGAAATTGAGCCACTCGTCCTTTCTCTTGATAAAGACAATAGAAGAATGTCGTTAAGTATCAAACAACTAGAAAAAAATCCATGGGAAGCAATTAGTGAGCAATTTAAGCCAGGACAAAAAATAACCGGACCTATTACCAATATTACTGATTTTGGTATTTTTATTGAACTTATTCCAGGTGTTGATGGCTTAGCACACATTTCAGATCTTTCGTGGACTGAGCATATTGAACATCCTGCAGCTAAGTACAAAAAAGGTGACCCCATAGAAGCTATTGTTCTTGCCTTAGATGTAAAAAACAAAAAAGTAGCACTTGGTATCAAACAATTAACACCAGATCCATGGGATACCATCGAAGAAGAATACCCTGTCGGCAAAATCATTGAAGGTGAAGTGACAAAAATCACTAATTTTGGAGCCTTTATTAAATTGCCAATAGGTATCGAAGGTTTGGTACATATTTCAGAATTATCAGATAAAGCAGTAGACAAGGTTGAAGATGTTCTAAAGATAGGCGAAAAAAAGCAATTTCGTGTTATCAATGTTAGCAGGGAAGAACGTAAACTTGGCCTTAGTTTAAAACTTGAAGGCAAAAAAGCTGCAAAAAAAGAGCCATCCGCAAAAGCTGAAAAAAGTACTGCAAGAAAAAAAACAGCTACTTACGAGAAAAAGACTGAACCTTCATCAACAACAAAAAATAAGAGCATGTTACAAATTGAGTTAGAAAAACATACTGCACGTCAGCAAGAACAACAATCAAAAAAAACTACGCGTTCAAAAACAAAAGAAACTGCAAGTCCAGATGAGAAAACAACTAAGGAATAAACGTTATGATAGAAAAAACATTTGCAATGATAAAACCGGATGCTGTTCAGACAAAAAAAAGCGGTAAAATTATTGATATGATCGAACAACATACGTTTACCATTGTACGTATGCATAAAATACATCTTACCAAAGATAAAGCTGAAACTTTTTATGCAGTTCACAAAGAACGCCCATTCTTTCAAGAATTGGTTGCATTTGTAACCTCAGGGCCAGTCATTATTATGGCGCTGGAAAAGGATAATGCCATTCAAGAGTGGCGCAATTTAATGGGAGCAACCGATCCTGCCGGTGCAGCATCAGGAACTATTCGACAATTATATGGCACGAATATTTCTTCCAATGCAGTGCATGGTTCAGATGCGCCTGAAACTGCTCAGCAAGAACTCGCATTATTTTTTACTGATTTGTAAGTAATTGATACAAGGCGAGATTACCCCTCGCCTTTTTAATTTTTGGAGGTCATTATGTTATCATTGCTTAACGTAAAACAACGATTATTATTCTTTTCAACTATGCTCTTATTGCTAGGACTCACTAGCTGCATACATAATTTAAAATCCCCGGAACAAAATCTTCATGAGGGCAAACAGATATATCGCAGTATCGCATATCAATATAGGGGAGAACGCTCCATTATTCATACACCTGAAACAGAAGCGCCTATCAAACGATTGCTGAAAAACGAAATAATGATAAAGAATGAAGAACATAATCAGCAAGGTACAAGTTGGTGGAGCATCATATTTGATATCGATGATAACCCCTACAGAAATTATCCATTTATTCAATATAAAGTAGTACTCGATAACAGTATTGCAGAGCTTAAAAAACAGTTTAATATCCTGTATTGGAACAATAGAGAATTTGGTACAGCAGTTCAACGGCTTATTGATGATTTGCAAACAATCAAACGGTTTGTTATTACGTACGATGAATATCGAAAAGAGCGAATAGCATTTGATAAAAAACAATCACATAAACAGGAACAACATAAAATTGTTCATTTGTTAGACAAACAAAATAACTCTATTCGAGAACAAAACAGAATCATGAAAGAACAACAACAACCCAATATAACTGAAACAATCGAAATAAATCAGTTTATATATACGGATTGATGTCACATTAGAACCAAAACCGATTGATAATCCATTGGCCGATAGCTTTCCTTTTATTAATCTCTTTATTCTACTCAGAGCAGAAAACCCCAGTTTTTAAACTGGGTTGGCTTCGACCTGGCCGTCGTAGCCAAGGCTACTATGGCGGAGTCGGCAGAATTTCGCGCGATTCAACGGCTTTTAAGCCCTTGAGCGCTTCATTTCTAAACAACCGCATACTTGGATACCAATGGCGAACCTGGACGATTGATCATGCCAGCGTAGATCAGCGGGTATTGACAAAAATGAAATTTTTTATACAATTAAAATAACTGCTAGCTAAAAAATAAGTATAACAGCAGGGAGAAGTTTTCAAATAGAAATATCGCCCCTGGGGCGACGGAGGTTATTTTCATGCAAGTAAACAAACAAGCAATTATCTTTATTGCGCTCACAAGCATTATTGGTGCATCACCGCTGCATGCTATGCTCCCGCGAGCAAGTCGAGCATTTAGTAACGTAGCTCATAATGCAAAACCGAACCAATCATTTTCTAACAGAATAAGTGGTCAATCCAGGATAATACCTCACATCAATCATGTATATATGCTTACTCCCATAAAAAAATGGCCTGAACATAAATATTCATATAGCCATAGCAATAATTATTCATCATATGAAAATTTCAGAAAATGGGGATGTGCAAAGAAAGTTAGCCTTGTTGCTGCAGTTGGATTATTTGGATCGAGCATATTGGATAACCAAGATCAAGATGATGACAATGCTCAACAAGTACTGACACCCCGCTCTCAAAACTCTCATGATGTTGTTCGCGATGCTCTACAAAATAATAATCTTACTGGCCCCCAAATTATAGAATTATTATCGCAAGAATATCCTGGATTAAAAAGACTTTTTGATTCATCTGCTCAAGTTTGGGAAGGCTATACAATCAAAGAACACACCCTTATATTTTTTACGCAATTTGAAGATCAGTTAAACCGTTTTAATATCCATTCACTTAATCTTAAAGCCATAACTTCTGATATTAAACGATTATTACGAGCAACCATTGCTTTGCATGATATTGGCAAACCACTTGGCCCCAAAAAGGATCAGCATAAAAATACTGTGCCAATTTTACAGCAAACTCTAGCATTATGGGGATTCAATCAACGAGAAATCACATTAGTTCGTTGCCTGGTAAATAATGATATTATCGGTGAACTTGTGCAAAATCGATACAATAAAACTCCTGAAACTGCTTGTGAAGCGTTGATCAATGTATCTCAGAAAGCTGGAATGGATTTAAAAAGTTATGTTACTTTGCAAACGTTATTTTATGTATCTGATGCAAGCTCCTATCCAACTGTACGTGAATTCTGTATGCGACGTGATGAAGCAGGCAAATATTACCCTTCAAGTCCTAAATTTAAAAAGTTAAATAATTTAGTAAACCATTTTGTTGAAGTCAATAATAATAACGGAGGTTATT
>SDBV01011849.1_pt1 | contig 11245 bp, 11 predicted proteins | sample 2277081 | NCBI WGS metagenome assembly SDBV01 (sample SAMN10402039, study PRJNA504765) | marine sediment metagenome | isolation source: marine sediment core GS10_PC15, 223 cmbsf | place: Arctic Ocean: Southern Knipovich Ridge | collected 2010
TCGCAATCCCTTTTAATGAATGTTCTCAAGGATCTCACTACGTGTGGTTATGTCGAATCTGTTCGAGGATCGCGCGGCGGGTATCGTCTTGCGGGTGATCCGGCGAAGATTAACGTTGCTGAATTAGTAACAGGTTTGGAAGGTCCGGTTCACTTGACAGAGTGTGTGGTTAACTCGAAGCATTCAGACCAAAACAGCAATTGCGACATGCTCGACTGTTGCCCGATCATCGGACCCGTCCGTCTGGTCCAGGAGAAGCTCAATGAGGTGTTGGCTTCTTTAACCTTAGCCGACATGGTCGCCTCTGTCTCCCTCGCCAGCGTTGCCGGAAATAGCGAATGACGTATTGAATTGGAAAGCCAAAGGATTTTTCTGATGACAGAACAAAAACTTATCTATTTGGATAACAATGCTACAACCCAGGTAGACCCAGCCGTGCTGGATGCGATGCTACCGTTCCTTAAAGCCGATTTCGGCAATGCAGCCAGCGTGAATCATCAGTTTGGCTGGAAGGCGGCGGAAGCAGTGGATAAAGCCCGCACCCAGATCGCTGATCTGATTGGTACTGACCCCAAGAGCATCGTCTGGACATCCGGAGCTACCGAAAGCGACAACCTGGCCATCAAAGGCGTCGCACAGATGTATCGCGATAAGGGCAACCACATTATTACCTGCAAGACAGAACACAAGGCGGTACTCGATACCTGTGGCTATCTTGAAGGGCAGGGATTCGAGGTTACATATTTAGATGTCGATGAGTTTGGGATTGTTGACCCTCAGGTTTTGGCTGAGGCCATCACTGACAAAACGATCCTGATAACGGTGATGGCCGCCAATAACGAAACCGGTTCGATACATCCTATTGCAGAAATCGGGCGGATTGCTCATGAGCGGGGGGTGATTTTCCATTGTGATGGAGCCCAGGCGGCTGGAAAGATTCCAATTGATGTCGAGCAGATGCAAATCGATCTGCTGAGCATATCGGCCCACAAAATGTACGGCCCCAAGGGTGTGGGAGTTCTCTACGTTCGCAGGTCCAACCCGAATGTACGGCTGGCGGGCCAGATGCACGGCGGGGGGCATGAGAGGAAAATGCGGTCAGGTACGCTAAATGTGCCCGGTATAGTTGGTATGGGGGCAGCGGCTGAGGTTGCCGGCGAGTTGATGGCGGATGAATCCCAACGACTGAGGACATTTAGAGACAACCTCGCAGCTGGGATAACGATGAAACTTGATTGCGTTAAGCTGAACGGCCATCCTACCCAGCGGCTGCCGAATACACTGAATCTTTCCTTCGATGGTGCTGAAGGAGAGTCCATCATACAGGCTATGGTTATCGTTGCATGCTCGACGGGATCTGCCTGTACGACCTCCTCCCACGAGAGAAATCACGTGCTTTCTGCGATGGGGGTTTCTGAGCGTATGGCCCAGGGAGCTATCAGGTTCAGTGTTGGGCGTTTTAATACCGAATCTGAAATTGATTTGGTAACTTCAAAAGTTGTTGCCGCCGTAGAGTTGATCCGCAAGATCAGCGGCTTTAGCGAGAACGAATTTGTAGAGTCAAAGCGGTTTCATTGATACTTTTTCCAGGAAGAGCGTGATATGCAATTTAGCGAAAAGATGATGGATCATTTTACGAATCCCCGCAATGTGGGCTCGTTAGATGAGGAATCTTCAGATGTCGGGGTTTCGACAATTACCTCCGATTCATGCGGTGATGTAACAAAACTTTATATTCAGATCGCCGACGGTGTGATCACCGACGTCAAGTTCAAGACCTTCGGCTGTGGTGCTGCTATTGCCTCAAGTTCCTATGCAACTGAGTGGCTCAAGGGAAAAAGCCTTACCGAAGCGGTTCGCATTAAGGATGCCGATATTGCTGAAGAGCTGGAACTGCCGGCCCCAAAGGTTCACTGCTCGGTAATGAGCGAGGATGCGATCACCGCTGCGATCGATAATTGGAAACAAAAGAACGAACAAGATTAACCAGAGCCTGTCTTTCAAGGTTATGCATCAGAAAAATCTTATAGCCCATGCTTAATTTCATGGGCTGTTTTTATGCGAACAGTTGACCGGCCGGTGGTGGAGAGAAATTTTCCCCTAAGTATTTGGCTGCTTCTGCGATAGATCGAAATACGCGGGTGGTAGTTTCTGTAATAAATGGTGAAGGTTCAGCTTTAGGCTGCCATATTACGAAAGCGTCTTTTGCAGCCTCGTGAGCGTGCTGCAGTTCTCGTTCAACTCCGCTTGAAAGACCAGGCTGCCCATTGGCCAACTCGGGTATCAAAGAGATAATCATGTCAGATTGGTCGATAAGCTTGAAGTCACGCGCGTAGATCTGGCCGTCGATATCCGGGATGATGTCCAGGGCCTGGTTTGTTTCAATAGTCGCTCCAAGGGCCGGCGGACCTATTGGAATCGTCCGGTTTCCTTGCTGGGCCGCTTCAAGGGCACGCTCGGATAAAACCTTTTCTTCAAGGTCGCCCGGATCAAAACAAATGAAGTGGCGTTTCATCTGGCGTCTGAAGGATTCTATCTCTGCGGCAGTATCGGACATGGAATCGAGCTTCAAATGAGTCATTGGAAAGCTGAGGTAGGCCTTTTTGACAAGGGGCTCGAAAAGTAGCCTTGCCAACTGCTCTTCGTTGGTCTCATCGTTACCCAAGGCCATGATGTAGAAGCAGCCATGCCCAGATACGATCTGGCTGAGGAGTTCCGTTGCGAGAATTTCCTCCTCGCGCCAAACCATCAGGTCTTTAAGGGTATGGTTGACGTATCCATCTCGAACCATTCTGAGGTGAACTCGATCAATATTGTCCAGCAATACGATGTAGATATCGGCATCAATGTCCTGCATTTGATCGTGATCGAACGAATAAAACAGGCCATGCCGCCACCGGAAGGTAGCATGTGTGTTTATTATGACGTTAGCAGATCTCTCGCATGTACTTGAGATGTCCTTGAATACGCTTCGCCTTATGGCGGTCAGTCTGGAAAGCGGAAGATCCAGAATCCTCCCTGGCCTAACGTCAGGAGCTTCGGTGTACATCATGTCACCGACGTTACAGAGGGAGACGTTGCGCCCGGCTTGGGAAGCCAATTCTACTATACGGGTCAGAAAGGCCTTCTTATCCAGGCCTACTTGTCCTGTGATTACTGCACGCATAAGAGCCATACTTTAGATCGGCAATCCGTCGAGGGCAATAACCGAAGTTGGGCATTATCTATTTAGTTTGGCTTTGGCTTGGCCGGCCCAGTGCAAAGTCGATGAATTATATGGTTGAGCCCCAACCGACCAAGAACACCCGGTGGATACTGCAGCCTGAGTGAAAATTACTGCTTAGAATGCCTGGTTCTGACGGGGTGATGAAGATGCGGTCAGACTAAATTTATTTCCATCGTTGTCCAGCTTGAGTTGAATATTTACGGTCGCAGTGCAGGCGACACCAAGATAGTCCGTGCCGGCTTGGGAGGTGATGGTAAAGGTTTCGACAGTCACATTGTCAGTAGTATCACCAAGCAATACATAATTTGTCTCAGTGCCACTTATAGTTCTTCGAACATACAGCTTACCACCTGTCAGGTCATACTTGATCTGCGTTACCCCGCTGGGATTTGTGGGTGGTATTAGTGTGACGGACGTTGAAGTTGTAGTAACGGCCGTGGCTGTGCGGATATCCTGACAGATTCGCTTGAGAATTGATCTGCCCATCTGAGACGTTTCGGACATCTTTATGTTTTCGGTGTTGCTATCGAGTGCCGCGTTCATCACGGCTGCCAGGCTGACAAGCAGGGCGGCCATCAGTGACAGGCTGATCAGCATTTCGACGAGCGTAAATCCAGCCTGTTGGGCCAATCGATCGTTAGTGGCATTTAAAGTTATAGGCATTTCTATTCCTTCCTTGCTACCAACCAACTTGTAGTATAGATGGGCTTTGCATTGAGTTGGATTTCCACTGCGACCATAACGGTATCTGTTGCAGTGGATGAAATAGTGCTCAGATTAGTATCGTCAACCCATTGGACCGTAACAATCTGTTTCCAGTTTGCCATCGCTGTAATAAAGTTTCCCTGGCTATCTCTGGGCGGGGAGAAGGTTTGGTGAAGGTCATCAAGATCGTCAACGACAGACTCACCTGTCTCATATCCAATGGGACCAGGATCGGTCAACTCCGGATCGAAGAAGGGGGGCTTGATAGACCACTCCCTGATGTTCTCTGCCAATATCACGGCTTGGGCCAAGGATCTTCCGGAGCTATTAATCCGGGTACTGGAACCTACGCCGACCATTAGGGCAATCACGCCGACAGCGATGATCACTGTAGCGATAGCCACTTCGATCAGCGTGAAACCGCCGCTTTTGCGAATGGGCCTGTTGCTAGTCATCAGCGTTCCTCCGATTTATTTTGTTACTTAACAAGCTGGGACATTCCGAAGATCGGTAATATGATGCTCATAGCGATAAAGCCGACCAGGACACCCATGATTACAATCATCAACGGCTCGATCATGGCTGTGACGGTCTTGATCGTATTACGGAGTTCATTGGCATAGAATTTGGAAACATCACGCAGGACTTCGCCCAAATTACCCGACTCTTCGCCAGCGGATACCATCTGAACCACACTTGGCGGTAGCTGTCCAAGTCTTCTCAGCGGGGTAGCGATCTTCTCGCCTTGCTTGACTTCAGTGTAGACCTGCCTCCACATGTTCTCATAGATAAGATTCCCGGAGATTTCCGAGGTAATCTTGAGGGTGTTAAGCATTGGTACGCCTGCGTTGACGAGTTCCCCCATCGTGTGCAGGCCTCGGGAAATATACAAGGCGCGAAACATTCTCTTGAAAATGGGCATGCGAAGTTTGAATTTGTCAAATAACAGCCGGCCTGCTGGGGTCTGAATCGCTGCATGAAATCCCCAGCCAAGAGCGACTAGAGCGGTTATGAGAATATACCAGTAATTACACATGGCGCTGCTTATTGCGAGTAGCATTTTGGTCGGCGTGGGAAGGAGGTCGTGCTTGCCCTCGAAGATTTTCATGAATCTTGGCAAAACAAACGTCAGCAGGAAGACTGTCGTTATAATGGCCATCGTGCCAATAATCGCAGGGTAAATCAACGCCCCTCGAACCATGGAACGAGTTTCCATTTGTTGTTCTAAATACTCGCTGATCCGTGAAAGCATCTGTCCGAGGTTGCCGGATAATTCAGATGCGCGGACCATATTGACGTAAAGGGGCTGGAAGGCCTTTGGGTGCTTGCCTAAGGCATTGGAGAGCGTCTCGCCGGCCTCTACATCGGCTTTGATCTGCTCGATCATTCCGCGGAATTTCTTGTTTTGGATCTGCTCTGCTATCCCGCCCAGAGCGCTGCGGATATTGATTCCTGCCCTGATCATAACGGCAAGTTGGTTTGTGAAATTAAGGATGTCCTTAAGTCCGGGGCCCATTTCGAAACTTATAGACCTCAGACGATCCAACAGGTCGACAGGGCCAGTGCTTGAAACTGCAGCGATGTGCAACAGGTATTGGCCTCGTCGTCGTATTATCTGGGTGGCCTCGCCAATCGAACCTGCCTGAACAGTTCCGGTTTTGGTTGCACCAGAAGGATTTCTAACTTGGAAAGTAAAGCTGGCCATCATTTATCCCCGAAAAACGGTTAATGATTCAGTGAACAGATCAGGTTTGGAAGCCATAGCTACAGCCTGCTGGTAACTGATCTGATCGTTTAGGTAAAGGGCTTTGATTGCATCGTCCATTGAACACATGCCCGCACTTTTTGAGGTGCTTATGATGTTTGGAATCTCATGGATTCGATTCTCACGGATGCAGTTTCGTACGGCTGGGGTACATATCATTATCTCGCAGGCTGGTACCATTCCAGTTATGTCAGCGCGTTTGAAGAGAGTCTGGCTGATAACTGCCTGGAGGGTGTTCGAGAGCATGGCGCTTATTTGGTTCTGCTGGCCTGCCGGAAAGATATCGATAATACGTTCGATGGTTTGGGAGGCATTTTGCGTATGCAGAGTGGACAGAACCAGGTGGCCTGTTTCTGCGGCAGTGATCGCTGCGGAGGTTGTCTCCAAATCCCGCATTTCGCCGACGAGGATTACATCTGGATCCTGTCTCAATGCGTGCTTGAGGCCTGAGGCGAAAGTTGGAACATCCGAACCCAGTTCGCGCTGCTCGATGAGACTCTTGTTGGATGGAATTAAATATTCAATAGGATCTTCTAGCGTGATAATGTGCTCACTACGCTGTCTGTTGATCTGATCGACCATGGCAGCGAGAGTAGTTGATTTGCCCGATCCGGTTACGCCTGTAACGAGAACCAGGCCTCTGGGCATATCGATAAATTTCTGCACGATAGGAGGCAAGAATAGCTCCGATAATGGTGGGACGGAGCTGGTGATCAAACGAAACGCAAGGGCGATAGAGTCTCGTTGAAAATGCGCGTTAACACGAAATCTTGCCTTATCTTCAAGCGAAGTGGAGAAATCAAGGTCACGTCGTGTCATTAACGACTTGCACCGTTCGGGACCAACCATCGACTCGATCGCTTCAAAAGTCTGTTCAGGGGTCAGTGGCTCGAAATCGCTTTTCATCAATTCGGTGTTCACACGAAACATCGGTGGGAGTCCGGCGATGACATGCAGGTCACTGGCCTTCTTCTCTAACATTTCCAATAGTAAATCATCAAGTAGCTGCACTTGAGAACTCCTTGCTATGATTCCGTCACTCGCATGATTTCTTCGACAGTGGTTCTGCCCTCGACGACTTTCGCCAGGCCATCAACCCGAAGGGAAAGCATTCCGGATTCGAGAGCACCCTTGCGTAGTTCAAGCAGGGTCGGATTCGAGGTTATGATGTCACGGATCACATCGTTTAATTCGAGAAACTCATAGATGCCGACTCGACCTTTGTAGCCGGTCTGGCGGCACTTATCACACCCGGCCCCGTGAAATAGTTGTTCGGCGTATACCTCTGACCTGGCCAGGTATGCCTTAACCGAATCGGGAATATTTTGAAGGGGTTCCTTACAGTTTTCGCAAATCTTCCTGACAAGGCGTTGGGCAATGACCGCATTAACCGAAGCACTGATCAAGTACGGTTCGATTCCGATATTGATGAGCCTGGTGATACTGGCTGGAGCATCGTTGGTGTGTAATGTAGAGAGCACCAGGTGGCCGGTCAACGAAGCCATGACCGCAATGCGGGCAGTTTCCTCATCACGAATCTCGCCGATCATTATTATGTCAGGATCCTGCCTTAGCAGACTTCGCAGGGCAGCTGAGAAGGTCAGACCTATCGCCTCATGCACATGGACCTGATTGGCGAAGCCCAATTCATATTCGACCGGATCCTCAACAGTTGAAATGTTGAGTGAATCGCCATCCATCACGCCCATAGCGCTGTAGAGTGTGGTTGTCTTTCCGCTACCGGTAGGACCAGTAACCAGAACAATTCCGTGTGGCTGAAGGATCTGCTTTTGGAACGATTCCAGTGTTTGGGTTTGCATGCCCAGGTTTTCCAGACCCACTGTGATTGAACGGTTGTCCAGAATACGAATGACGCACTTTTCGCCGTGCGTTGTCGGCAGGGTGCTTACGCGCAATTCAACGCTTCTATTGTGGACGGTCGCGCGGATTCTACCGTCCTGTGGCAGCCGCCGCTCGGAGATATCCATGTTGGCCATAATCTTCAGTCGAGAGATTATGGCTGCGTGTAACTGGGCGGGGGGGGGCTGTTGGTCAAATAGCATCCCGTCGATACGGCAGCGGACCCTGAGTCTGCCATCACCTGGCTCGATATGAATGTCACTCGCTCCATCAGTTACGGCAGAGAAGATCAGGTAGTTCACATATCTGATGACGGGGCTTTCCCCGGCAATCTTCTCGAGATCGGTAACATCTTCATCCTTTTTTTCGACGACTTCAACGGCATCATCAGCGATGTCTTTGATGATATCTTCGACTTGCTGCGAGGGGCTGGTTGAAAGCTCTTCGACAATCTGCTGGATGTCACTTGCTAGTGTTACTACAAGCGAGACATCTGAACCGATGCGGCGTTTTACATCATCGACCAAGAAAATGTCAGCAGGATCGGAAAGGGCAAGAATGATGCTCTCACCTTCTCTACGAATTGGCATGACATTTTTAGCTCTGAGGTATTCCGTCGGAAGAAGCAGGGCGATTTCAGTATCTACTTCTTCAGATTTTAATCGAACAAATGGAAGGTTGAAATAGGCGGCAACGGCCTGGATCGCTGCGGTTTCATCGATCGCTTCGGACTTGATAAGTGTACGCAGGACGCTGAGGCGTGGATTCTTTCGCTGTTCGGCAATAGCTTCATCGAGCTGAGATCGCGTAATTTCCCCGCGATCCAGCAGGATGCCCTCTGGACCTCGATACCCTTGGCCGCTCTCGCTGGGCCTCCAAAGTTCGGCGAAATCAATCGCGTCGTTCTGGCCATCGCCAGTGGCACGAGTTGCCTGGTTAAGTCGCGACAAGTCTAATTGCCTCCCAATCGGTTTCTCTACTTCAGGTACAGCGTTCGAGTTTGATTCTTTAACTGCAGTATTACCGACTCACCATTGATTGCTTTAATTGTCCATCCATTGAGTTGATCGCCAACATGAACAACGCGTTCATTAATTACCGCTATTCCGCCTTCGTCACCGGCAAGGATGGATTGAATATCCATTCGTCCCACTGCGGCATTGACATAGCTGTTAGGATCCTGGTCGGAAGAACCCTTTCCGGATTCGATCCGGGGTGAGGCCCAATCCAACTTGTAAACAAATGGATTTCCAGAAAGCCGATTTTGGGGGATCTGGCGGTCAGTGATCCGGTAGTTTAGCGTGTCATTGATGAGCTTCTTCTCTTTGGCATTGGCCTTTAGAGCATCGGCCGTCGAGTCCATCTTTGCCAAGGCGAGTTCTATTTTCTGCTCGGTGGCTTGCTGTTCCGGACTTGCCTCTGCAAAAGAGGTATTCATTCCAAGCAGATACATGGCCCCAAGAGCAAGGACAAACATGAGCGACAAAATGACGTTCAGGTCTTTGAGTTTCAGCTTGATTCGAGACGGCGAATCGGTGCTGGCAAGCTCATCAATTGAATCCTGATCTTGTGCTAAGGTCGATTCCTGCTGGCTTTCATCGATTGTATTTGTCTGATCTTCGATCATAATTTTGCCTTATCGCCTTTATCAAAGAAAATTGACATTGCGAATTCCGCCCGGATAAAACCCTCCGGAGCTTCCTTATTTTTGTCTTCCTTGAGGATGGCTAGTCGGTAGATTCGCATAATTCGAGGCCGGCTTTCGAGTTCCTGAAGAAATGAGTAGAAACCTATGAAATCACCGCCGACAATAATACTTACAGGCTGTTCAGCATATTGGCTGGTCGAGCCTGTAAAGATCTTGTCGGAACCCTTGTTGAGTGTCACCATGCTTACCGGCGTGAGGTTGTTTTTTCTCGCCAGGTACCAAATCTCCTGAATGACCTTGTCGATTTCCTTTTCCGAAGGCAGCTTGGATTGAAGCACTTCGATAGTACTCTCCAATGAACCTATTTCCTTCTGTAGGTCGCCGATAATGCCTGTGGCTCTATTGAGCTCATTGAACTTGGCCCTACGAATCTCGATTTGCTCGAGCATACTCGCGTTAAGTTCGTCATTAGGTTTGAATACAAACCACCATGCCGCTATCGGAACTGCAATCAGCAGCAATGCGAGTACCAATTCACGTGTGCCAATTCTCATGATCCTACTCCTAGCACTTTCTTGAACAATGTGGATATATTCGATTTTCCTTGGGAATGATCCTGAGTTGCTCTAACCGCCTTGGCGACTTCGGTCGCATCAGCGGCTGAGTTGATTTTGATATCCACCCGGAATGACCGGACGAGAATATCATCAACCTCTTCCTGCTTGGAAAAGGCAAGCTCTACCGAATTGATCAACGGACATTTACTCAGGTTGCTAATGAACTGACCAACCTCTATATCTGTCCTTGCCCAGCCTAAAATCTCAAGCGTTACGTTCTGTTGAGCCTTCTCAAGTCTTTTCCCTCTCTTCCTTTTCTTTTTCTTTGCTGCGAATTTGGCTGACTTGGTTTTCTCATTTGTCACCGCAACCATGACCCGCTTTGTTGAAAGGTAGAATTGCTTCAAGCAAATACCATTCGTTCTGGCGTTTGTAACAACTGCCAAAATTGTACTGCGTGGAATACGTTCCAGCAGGGAACCGGTGGTCTCGGCCTTGCTCATCAGTTCCTTTTTCCGCTGCTGGAGTTCCTGCATTTGCTCGAACTTCTTGGTTGCTTCCATGTAGTCGGCATTGATCCTATCCAGCACGATTTGTGTGTTGGATATCCGGTTTTTGGATGCTGCTACCCCACCGAGAACACATAGCATAACGATTCCGAACAGTCCGATGCATACGAGGCTAGCGCGGTGTTGTATCCGGCGTCGAACATAGCCTTGTGGCAATAGGTTAATGGTGCTCATAATGTTTCCTTAAGCTGCGGTGTTTGCCCCTAAAGATAATCCAACCGCTACCGCCAATGCAGGATGCGGTTTGTCGTCCCCTAGATCTAGTTCTGAGCCAACTCCATCCCCACAATTAAACCTCAATAGGGGGTCTCCAATTTGAGCTGGAAGATTCAAGCGTTGTGCAATGACCTGGCAAAGGCGTTTGTCGCAGGCCTGGCCACCTACGAAAATTGCTCTCTCGATCGACCGGTTGGGAAATGCTGACTCGTAATACCTCAAGCACTGAGTCAATTCTTCGGTCAGTAATTCAAGCTCTTCATCCATAAGCCTGTAAAGCTGTTCAGAGCTGACTTCAGGTGCACCCTTTGGCTTATTGACCATGTCCAGGCGGAGCTGGCGTGCTTTTTCCGGTGTGATATTCAGTGCCTTTACCAGAGCCTGGTCCAGTTGCATTGCACCTCTCTTTAAATTGTGTGCAAAGGCAAGGCCAGGTCCGTGTGATAAAACCACCTGGGTGCTTGAAGCGCCAATATCGATAAATAATGTTGTCCTTCCACTGTCTGCAGTTCGTTGGAACAACCTGCTGAAGCATTCAACAATTGCACAGGCTTCAATATTAACACCGACCACTTCCAGTCCAGCCTTGTTGATTGCCTTTAAATAGGCCTCAACCGTTTTGCGGTTGGCTGCTACTGCGATAATTTCCTGCTTGGCTTCGCCGTCATCATAGATCTCTCCGGCAACGACGTGCTGAAT
>SDBV01011850.1_pt1 | contig 11243 bp, 7 predicted proteins | sample 2277081 | NCBI WGS metagenome assembly SDBV01 (sample SAMN10402039, study PRJNA504765) | marine sediment metagenome | isolation source: marine sediment core GS10_PC15, 223 cmbsf | place: Arctic Ocean: Southern Knipovich Ridge | collected 2010
GCATTTAAAAGAGGCGCAAAAGAATTTGGTCTTGATACACCAAGAGGTGTTTTATTACTTGGAGTACCAGGATGTGGTAAAAGTTTATGTGCAAAAGCTATTGCCGAAGTTTGGAATTTTCCATTATTAAGATTTGATCTAGGAAAGGTTTATGCTGGAGTTGTTGGTCAAACTGAACAAAATATTCGAAATGCATTAGATATTGCTAAAGCGTTAGCTCCTTGTGTTTTGTGGATAGATGAAATTGAGAAGGGACTTTCTGGCGTTCAAAGTTCAAGCCAGACTGATTCTGGAGTAAGTGCCAGAGTTTTTGGAACATTTCTTACTTGGATGCAAGAAAAAAAAGAACCGGTATTCGTTGTAGCAACAGCTAATGATATAAGTCAACTACCCCCTGAATTGTTAAGAAAAGGTCGTTTTGATGAGATTTTTTTCGTAGATTTGCCTTCTCAAGAAGAAAGAGAAGAAATCTTTAAAATCCATTTAAAACGTAAAGAAAGAGAACCTAGTAATTTTCAAATTAAGAAATTAACTTCAAGAACTAAAGGTTTTACAGGAGCTGAAATTGAAGAAGTAGTTAAAGAAGGATTATTTAGAGCTTTTGATGAGAATGAAAATCTAAAAAATGAACATATAATTAGCGCAATAGACGAGACGAATCCATTATCAGTAACTATGGGGAAAGTTATTGCTGAATTAAGAGAATGGGCTAAATATAAAGCAAAATTTGCTAGTTCTATACAATGTGATGTTACTTTCTCAGAAAAAGACCTTGAAAAAACGGATAAGATACCTAAATTAAAGCAAGAATTAAGCAATCCATTTATGGAAGAATCTTAAAACCTTTTAAAAGATGTGGAGAAATAAGAAATATAGAAAAAATCAGGATCGTCGGCCAAGTTTCAATAATCTCTATTATCATTGTTTGGCAGGCAATAGTCGGCAAGTTCCAGCTATCATAAATGGTGCTTGGGAATCATTTGAGCCAATTAGAGATTATTTGGATAAATCATTAGAGGCTGAGAAAGAACGAGAGATAGGCTCTCAATTTGAGGTAATTTATGATAAAAAACGGCTATATTTAAAAAAAAAATCATTCAAGCTTGAAATCCTTTCTCATGGCTCTATAGGGTTTCAATTTGATTTAGAATGGTGCGAAATCATTAATTCTTCAGAATTCGATATTATTCCTAAAAATAAGAAATTGAATTATAAAGATCAAGAGATATACTATGAAATTGATGATGAAAATCTTTTTATCTATGGAAAAGGTGATGAAAAGCAAATTTTTATCAAATTCCCTAAAGAACCTAAAAAAAATGAAACAATCGAATGGAATAAACAAGAGATTATATTTAAAAAAATAATTGAAGACCATAAAAACTTGATAATTAATCAAGGAGATGAAGAGATCAATATCTCAGACGTCAATTTTAATGAAGAAAACAATATGTTTGATATTTTCTTTGAAGGTAATATCGATGAGAATGAAATTATATATGTAAATAATTTTCCGATAAAAAACTATCACATTAGTCAAAATATCGAAGAATTGGATAAAATAATTTCAGTCAATAAAGAGTATAATGGAAGTACCCAAGAAAATCAGGTGAATTTTTTATCTTATGACCCAACTAATAATAAAGTAATAATTCCGATAGTAAGTTATGAGAAATTATTCCTCTATAATAACGATGGAAAAGTATTACCTTATAGGTTTTGTTCAGATGAAGATCTTAAATTTATAACAGTGAATGGAAGAGATTTCGAAATTTACAGACAGTCTAAGGAAGAAAAATCATTTCTTTGTACAAATGATGTTTTTCCAGCCAATAATTCAACAGCAATTGGAAATAATGGTCAGCATTACTTATGTCGTATTAAAATTCGAGAAGAACAAGAATTAAGGATAAGATTGATTGATGAGGAAGAGGAAAAAGGGGATATCTCAGATAGATCTCCAATTGATTATTTCTTCGATGATGATGTAGATGATCTATTAGGAGAACCTAAGTATCATTATGCTTCGCAAAATGAATTGGTTTTTCCTATAAAAAAAAAAGATACAGAGAAAATGATAATAACTATAAAAACTAACAATAGGAATTATAACTATATATTGAAAAAACTCGAAGCTTTAGCTAAAAGAAAAAATAAGATATATCTCCATCGTAATCTCTATCAATTAAAAATGCAAAAATGGGCAATTAAACAATTAATTGAAAGGCCTTTACCAGAACATAAAAATATTATTAGATTATCAGAAAACTCAGACAGAATTAGATGGGATTCTGTAAATTCTAAGGATGATGTTGTTGAAAAAGACTGGGTTATTTTAAATAATCCTAAATTTGAGGATCTTGAGACTCAGAGAGATTTCGTAAGAATTGCATTAAACACTCCGGATTTTGCATTCTTGGAAGGACCACCAGGTTCTGGAAAAACTACTACTATATTAGAGTTGATCTACCAATTAGTTAAAAGAAATAAAAAAATATTATTAACTGGATCAACCCACGTCGCAATAGATAATGTTCTCGAACGTTTAAAGGAAAAAAAGATATATATGGATAAAATTTTACCAATTCGCATTGGAGATCCCTTTAAAATTTCAAAAAAAATTGTAGAGTTCCAAATTGATAAAGTTATCCCTAATAATGACGAGTTTGAAGATTTAATTCTAAATGCGTCTAATCTTGTATGTGGAACAATGATTGGAATCCTCAAACATCCATTATTTCAAGAGACTTTATCAAAAAATAGAAAGAAAAAACGGGTTATTCCCTTATATGATTACTTAATTATTGATGAATCAAGTAAAACAACCTTTCAAGAATTTATTATTCCTGCTCTTTTTGCTAAAAAGTGGATTTTGGTAGGGGACATCAACCAACTATCTCCATATACGGAATCAAGTTATTTAAAGAAATATCTAGAAAAAATTAAAGATAATTCTCAAAAACCTTTCCCCCCAAATTCTCAAAAAACTTGTTATTTCTTATACTTGCTATTAAACTACTATTTAGATTTTAGGAATATCAGAAGAAATTATAAATTACCCAAAAATTTTCAGCCAAAATTCTGCTGTCCTGTAAATAGTAGAATAATTCAAGTATTAATTCAAGAAATTCCTGCTCGTTATAATTCACTGGGAGTTGCAGATAAAAAAAAATTCCCTTTAATCGGAATTGTTTCTAAGTTTAATTTTAATAATCAAGGAACAGATAGTTTTTTACATATTAAAATCGAACATATCCTAAATAATGAACCCGCGAGCGTTCTTCTAAATTCATGTGATCTTATTTTTATAGATAGTGAGGAATTGAAAAAACATAATATAATTAGAGAAAGAATTCCATCTAATTTCCTAGTTGTTAATCAAGAGGAGTGGGAAACGGAACAACAACATTATCGTTTAAACTACTTTATTGAAGCATTAAAAAAATTCAATTTGGATTTTATTAATAAAGAAATTAAACTCATAAACGATGATCTAAGAGAGAAAGATTGGGCAAATGAGATCAGTTGGCGTTTGATAAGATTATATGAATTAAGAAATGTTTCGGGACACAGAAAAAATTATGAAGATCATATAAAATATTTACTTCCAAAATCAATTAATCTCTCAAATTCATTGCAAAATGCAACAAGTATAGCATTACCATCAATTCTTGAATCACTACAAATAGGTATTCAGCAAAAGTTTAGAACAAACATCAAATCTGTACTAAAAGCTGGTTTTCCAAGATATGATTTCTCTGTAAGGCATAAAAAATTATTATATCAATTTAGAATGCATCCAGATATTTCAGAATTTTCACGTAAAGAATTTTATACGGATAATAATAACATATCTGCCCTTCGAGATAGTAATGCAATTGATAGAGAGAAAAAGTGGACATATCGGCGATACAATAATAAGAGTTATAAGAGTAGAGCTGTTTGGATAAATGTAAATGGAAGGCAGCAGGGAAATAAAAATCCTAAAGAAGTAACGAGGTTAATGATGGAATTAAAAATATTCGTGAATTGGGCTAATTCAACACCAAAAACAAAAAAAATATGGGAAGTAGCTTGTTTATCTTATTATCGTGGTCAAGAGCGGTTAATACGAGACAAATTAAGGGCATATACAAACCAATTTAATCGGTATAGTCATTTTAAAAAGGGGAAAGTTAGGATTATCTTGCATACAGTAGATAAAATTCAGGGTCAAGAAGCGGATGTCGTATTCTTATCCCTTGTAAGAACCTCATCTAATCAATGGGGGGGTAATTTTGGATTTATGGACAATCCAAATAGACTTAATGTAGCATTAACTCGTGCTAAATACCAACTAATAATTATAGGACAATTGCATAATTTCAAAAATCAAAATTCTTCCATTAATTTTAAGAATCTGACAGAATCAATTGAAATTGAGTGATAAAATTGGAAATAAAATTAATAAAACGTATTGATGTTAATGTTTATGATTTAATTGCCGATTTATATGTAGATCAAGAAGCTCCGGAGTATAAAAAGATATTAGAAATTGGATTAAAAGAAGATATAAATGAAAAATCTATAAGGAAGTTTTTTGAGTCCTCGTATTCAGATAAAATATTAAGCAGTATATTAGGTAGAGTTATTGAACACTTCATTGAGGAGGATATCATAGAATCTAATGGAAAGTTAACTAAAAAAGGCAGGAAACTTATAGACGGTGGTTATTTACCCAAGTATGAAAAGGGAAAATATCGGTTTTGGTGCATTAAAGATGAATTAATTGGACAAAAGATAATTCGATATAGTAGGATTGAAGAAGAATATGCTAAAGTCTTATCTAACTTTCCCTTATATGAGTTGGAAGGAAAATACCACAGAGATCTAACTCGAGATCATGAATTTTTCCTTAAGAGGATAAATACAAATCAAGGTGGTGAAATACGTTATCAAGAAAAAGCCTCATTTGCATCAAAGTTAAATCTTACTTGGATAATCAATAAAAACTCAACTAATCTTGATTCTGATTGGAATATTAATGGGAATCTAAAAAGAGTTACTAATATCGAGTATACGGAATCATATGAAGAAACTTTATCTATTAAGGATATAATTGAGTCTATATTTCAAGATAATTATGAATATGATTCTAAATTAGAAGGGGTAATTTTAGAATTTAAACAGATCTCGAAAGATTCAATTTTAAGTTTTCAAATGAATTTACATTTCCAAAATATTGCAGTTCTAAACTATGGCAAATTTGAAGAACTTTTGATAAAAGGTATTCCGATAATTCCAAAGAATTTAGAAACGGCAAAAAGCTGGTTATTAAAAATCATAGAAATTGAGTCAAAATTAGATTATTTAACTCAAAGAGATATCAAATTGATAATAGATAATTTTAAAAATAGAAAAGAAATGAAAGATTTCCAAGATCTTTTAGTAGTCAATTCTGAAGTATTGGAGTACTTAAAATCAAATAATCTCATGGAGGAATTTTGGCATATCCAAGCCCCCATAGATTTAGAAATTTCATAATTAGAGAGGTAAAGATAAGATTGGAAGATATTCAAACAGAAAACCAGAATGAACTAATCTTACCTAAATCTTTTTCATATAAAGAAGATTATGTCGAAGATGTGTATAACGATTTCTGGGAAAAGAAAGAGATATTAGAAAAAGAAATTAAAAAACCAAACTATATTATCGACAATTTCGAAGATATATTAGATGAAATAAATCAAACTCAAGAAGTCCTTTGTATTATTACTGATGATATTGCAACCAATAAAATAGTTGATATTTTATTAGAATTACAAAAAAAGAATATCAGAATTTATCTTATTATTGAAGATCCAAGAGACAATAAGGGAAAAATTAAGGAAGAAAAATCAAAACTGTTAAAGCAAGTTGTAAATAAGATTCTTATTAGGACTTTACATAATGTTAATGGACATATTATATTAATTGATCCTCATAAGAGAAATCTATCAAAGGGATTAATTACTAATAGCCGTTTAATGGATCTTGGTGATAATTATGGAGAGGGATTTATTAAGATCAATCTTAATAGTAATCAAATAAAAGAAGGATTTGAAGTCTTTAAGAATCTGTTTTGGAATCTCGCTCAAACTGAAATGATCAATGAAACTCATTTATTAGATCCTATAAAAATTAAGGACTCACCCTTTGAATTGAGTCAAAATAATTCTAAAGATTTTTTAATCGATTATGAGAAATACAAGGGATTACGTAAAAAAATTGTAGAACTAATAGAGGGCTGCGAAAAAAATATAATTATCTCTTCAGAAAACCTATTTTTTCCAGATCCAATAAAAAATATTTTATCAAAGAAAATTCAAGTAATTTCAGGACAAAATCAAATAGTCATTCCAAGATTAATTTGGCCAGATCCCATTTTTCCAGATATAAATAATAACAGCTCTATCTACGGAACAGAAGATGTTAATTTTAATTTTATTATTACTGATAAAATGAATGGCATATTTATTTTAAATGGATTCCAAAATGATAAACTCATTCATTTTGGAATAACTTTAAATGAAACACAATTAAAAGAAATTCAGAATATATTCAATTATATTAAGCAAGCTACTGAATACGAATACTTCTATGAAAAGAAACTTAAAGATATTAGAAGAGATATTGAGAAATATAATATTAAAAGAAATAGATATGAAGTTCAAGATATTAAGAATTCTGAGATTATTTCGATTGATGATATTCAAGTTGAAAATATTGACGCATTTATGAATGAAAGTGAACAACCAGATTTAAAAAAACACAAAAAGAAAGGATTAAAAAGTATAGAATATCAATGGAATTTATTACCTCCTTATCTTCCTACTAAAGCGGAAAAAAGCAAAATATATAGTGATTGGGACAACACTCAAGCAAATTTTGAGGAAACCATTGAAAATTTAAATGCAAACCTTGAAAAATTATTAAAAAATATTGAAGATTATGAATCTGTTCGCTTAGAGTCTTTTTTTCTAGGCAAAAAACAAAAACTCAAAGAAATTAGTAGAAATACACAAAAGCTTAATGAACATGATATAAGAACTCTAAGTATGTCAGAAACTATTAAAGAAGCGAATATCCTTTCCGAACTATGTAATGAACTTAAAGTTCATTTAGGTGAAATTATTTTAGAAATTAAAAATGACAAGGGTATAAGTGTCTTAACGCAGCAAATCGATGATTTAAATAAAAAAAAGGAAGCTTATCAATCAGAAATGAATAATATTGAGAGCGACATTACTCAAAAAGAGGAAATCTTAAACGAGAAAAAGAAAATCTATGAGGAAATAACAAGTAAGAAGAGGAAAAGGAAAAAAGATAATGAACGCCAAGTAAATATTAAAGAATTAAAAGCTATTATAAAGAAAATTGAGCAAGAAATAAAATCAATAGGCAAGAAAAAATCTCAGAACTTAAAACAAATATCCGCAGTAGATAAAAATATAGAGAACAATAAAATAAAATTAAAATCATTAGAAAGCTCAATATCTTCTAAAAAAGACAAAAAAAAGATGAAAATCGATGAACTTGATGGATTTAGAGAAATTATGAAATCATCTCCAACTAAAAAGAAATCAAAATCTTCTGAAGATTCAGAAACTATTTTTAAAAACTTAGATTATGAATCGAATGTCCCAAAGGAATCCCTTCCATCAATTGGGAATTTATATGATAAGGGAAAAAACAGATTTTTAGCAATAAAATATTATTCGGAAATTGAATTGGGAAAAGAAGAAGCAAAGAGATTAAATGCTAAACTTGTTGTCTATCCTAATTAACTAAATATAAAAGCTTTAAAACAAAATGAAAGAAGAAAAAATAATTATTGAAATTGATGAGGATGGAAAAATTACCGCAGAAGCAGACGGCTTTATTGGGAAGATATGTATGAAAGAATTGGAAAAGATTTTAGAAGATATGCCCGAAATTGAGGATAAAAAACATAAAAAAGATTATTATAAAAAAACTGCTAAAGTAAGGCGTGTTAGTCAAGTTAAAAGGTGATTTATTTTTGGAAATTAATGAAAAGTTACTTAATGTTGCTGAAATTATTGAAAATTCATATGCGAATGGTCCGGGATTAAGAAGTGTTATTTGGTTACAAGGTTGTAATTTGCATTGTAATGGTTGCTATAATAAAGATTTTTGGCCATTTGTTCAAAAAAACATATTTACACCTAAAAAGTTGATTAGTAAGATAATCCAAAATGAAAATATTGAGGGTATAACTTTATCAGGTGGAGAACCATTGTTGCAATATCCAGCATTATTGAATTTTTTAAAATTAACAAAAAAAAAGGGGTTAAGTGTTATCTGTTTTACGGGTTTTAATTTTAATGAGGTTAGGGAATCTAAAATGAGGAAGATTTTGAAATATATTGACATTCTCATTGCAGGACCTTATATTGAAGATCTGAGCACATATAAAATACCTTTGGTTAGTTCATCGAATCAAGAATTGATTTTTCTAACAAAAGAATATTCTAGTAAGGATTTAAACGCTGAGGAAGTTGTAGAATTTTTTATTGATGATAAGATAATTCAAGTAACTGGATTTCCTACCAAAAAATTCCTTAAAGAGGTGTTATCTTGAGTTCTTTAATAACTCTCAGATTACCCGTAGTGGATAATGCTTGCCTCTTAAAAGCTATGGAAAACTGTGGTTTTACTTACCAAATTCAACAGAAACCATTTCAAATTACACTGAATAACAGTCAAATTTCTTTTAACAAAACTTATCTTGGTTTTATCGCAAAATTTGAACAGCTTCAAGGGAATAATGTTAACAGAATTTATAAAGAATATGAAAGTATTTACACTGAAAAAATAAAGAAAATACAAGACCAGAAAAATGCGCTTCAATATTTAGTACAACAAGAAAGAGAAAAATTGCAGAAATTACAGAATTTAAGGGCACAATTAAATCAATGCTCAAATTCAGAAGAAATTGAAGTATTAGAAGATGAGCTTATTGGTGTGGGAAAGAAAAGAACAGAAGCTGAAAATAAAGCTAAAATAATGCAAGAAGAAGAATTAAGATTGGAGAAAGAACGATTAGAAGTTCGTGAAAATATGGTAAATAATATATTTGAAAAAGCGAAGAAACAAGGTTTTAAAATTAAGAAAATTCAGCATAAGAATAAAACTCAATTAGTATTAGTTAGACAAATTCGATAATAATTTATCCCATTCCGATATTTTGCACTGCTTCAGATACTTTGCAATAGACTTTTACTTTATATCTAAATCCTTCAATCTCGTGGAATTCCACTATGAGTTTACATATTAGGAAGCTTATAAGGAAAAATTCTTAAAAAAAAAATTATTTAGATATAATAAGAATCTCACTCCAAATTATTTATTCACATTAATTATGAGTAGAGTTTCCATTCATCACTAGCAACAGCGACTCCTTTAATAGATTTAGCTAAAGGATTTATGCTTCGATATTCTGACATATAATGTTGCGCTTGTTCTTCAACTTTTCTTCTTGCTTTTCTACGTGCTACACATTGATTTCGTCCAGAAAAGATTGATAGTTTTTTCACTTCCATGACTAAATAGTGATCCTTACCATCAGTAAACAACAGATCTCCAACTCCATATTGAGTCATACCTTTAACAACGTCCCACTCATAACCGATAATATATCGATATTTCATCAATATTTCTTCCTGCCTAGTATTTACCTTTTCTGAACCATTTAATAATTTTGTTTGCCGTTTAATTATTGACTGAACTAATGTAGTATCGCCATTTGATTTCCATGAAGAAATAAATTCATTTGATAATATGAAGGCTCTATACTTTTTATCAATTTTTTTATATTCTTTGCCATTCATTCTTAATTACCTCCTTTTGTAATTTCAATAAATCAGACTGGAGATAATTAAGAGGTGGTACATTGCAAGCCCATAGAGGAAAACCTTCCAACTCATATTAATTCGGCATTATTAATACGAATTAAATGGTTCACCTACATCGGATTGCAATCTACGACATCTTAATTGGAAACTACTTTGCATATGAGATAACCGCAGACTTTCGGTACTCCCAGTCATTGCACTTATTGCCGTAAATGCGTCGAATAGGCTATAACGAAAACCTGATCATGTAGCATATTTAAAGTAGTCTCCAAGAATCAGTCTTTATTCCACTGAAGCAAACTTATGTTTGCTATAAGATATAAAGTGATCCGAATATTTAAATTTGTCTGCATTCACAAATTGGTAGGATTAGTCCTTTAGCTTATATTTACACAATTTTTCACTAAAATTTATTTAGAGTTAGATTGAAATTCAAAATTTAAAATTAAGAAATATCAAGGGAGAAATTAATGCTCTTAATAAGTATTGAATTATAAATAAGAAGTGAATGTGGAATGATTAGTAAGAAAGTTAGAATAAAGGATGCATATAAGGGGGATGCCGGAAGGGGAAGGATAAGAATAGATCCTCATATAATCGCAGAGTTGCGCTTGAGAACGGGAGATGTTATTGAAATCGCTCATTCTGCTGTAGAGAAGAAAACTGCTGCCTTGTTATATCCCGGAAAGTTAGATGATTCAGATACAAATATAATTAGAATAGATTCTTCATTAAGGAGGAATATAGGTGCCTCTTTAGATGATATGGTTGAGATCCGTAAAATTGAATGTGTTAATGCTGAAAATATCACTTTTGCAGGATTAAAGGAGTCGGTGATAATCCGTAGGTCTGAGCAATTAGTTAGAATGTTAGAAAACCGAGTTATCACGAAGGAAGATATTTTAAGCTTTAACGCGATGGGGAAAAGAATTGATTTTATAGTTATAGATTATTCTCCTAAAACAGATTCTGTGAGAATTCATTTGGACACGAAAATTACAATTTCAGAGAAAAGTTATAAAGAATTATTTGATTTAAAAAAGAGGAAAATTACTTATGAAGATATTGGGGGTTTGAGAGACGAAGTCCAGAAATTACGAGAGGTTGTGGAATTACCTCTAAAGCATCCTGAGTTGTTTAAAAGAATGGGTATTGAGCCAATTAAGGGTATTTTACTCTATGGATTACCTGGTACAGGAAAAACATTACTTGCAAGAGCGGTAGCATATGAATCTAATGCACATTTCATAACAGTAAATGGTCCTGAAACTTTAAGTAAATTTTACGGTCAAAGTGAAAAGAAACTCAGAAAATTGTTTGAGGAAGCTAAGGAAATGGCACCCTCCATCA
>SDBV01011851.1_pt1 | contig 11241 bp, 10 predicted proteins | sample 2277081 | NCBI WGS metagenome assembly SDBV01 (sample SAMN10402039, study PRJNA504765) | marine sediment metagenome | isolation source: marine sediment core GS10_PC15, 223 cmbsf | place: Arctic Ocean: Southern Knipovich Ridge | collected 2010
AGATAAACTCATTGCAAATGAACAAAAGGCAGCGAAAGAAGTTGAAATACCGGCTTTGCGAAATCCGAATGCCCCTATTACAGCTCGCGATATTGCAATACTTAAGATAATGGCAAAGAAGCCACACAACAAAAAAACTTATGGAAAAGCCAGTAGCTATTCAATTTGATTGATTTACGTATTCATTGGAAACTTAGTGACCTATTAACGTCAAAAGCCTCTTGATCCTGCTTGATTCTGATAAGCTTATTGACATTCAAAAAGAGAATTTGATGTATCTATCGAGAGTGTTTTTCATATTCAGCGATGGTATCTTTCCACTTTTGTTCAGAGCAGCTATCAAGCCATGCTTCAACTTTTGATCCAAACCACTTGCGACCCTCTTTGAATGATGCTAGTCCATACCTTGCTTGGTAATATTCACGTCGTTTTTGGAAGGCTTTGAAGGTTGTTCTATGCATACGAGGTGGCTTTAAATCAGTGCCGATATCCCCGTCGAGATTTTGAACATGCTTTGATAGCTTAATGCCCATGAGCATGCACCGTTCTGCAGGCCGTAACCGTTGTGTGTAGTAAGCAAGGTTCCCGCACTTTCGGCAGAGATACTGCCCATCAAGGCAATAGAGCTTCCTCATTCGTTTATTGCATAAAGGGCAATTAAAGAAGTAGCAATAGCCTCCATAATTGCATGGTTTGTGCTCTACAGGAATAACATAGGTCCCATTTCGGTATTCAACCAACAGGCCGTCATCTTCTTGCAGGTAGGCCTTTAAATCATACTTGGGTATATAAAGAGAACATTTATCATGGGTCTTTCTAGCGGCTTCTACCTGTTGATAGTTATTGAACATCTTGAATGAGTCAATCTCCATTAAACCCATGTTCTCACAAGATACTCTCGGTGTGTGTTGCTTCTTGATCTTCCAATACCAGCCCCAGTGCGCCATGCCTTACTCCTTATTTATCGAAATTTATAGCCAAATAACAGGTAATGTTTGGTAAAAACCCTCAATAAGGGATTTTGCGGTGCTAGTATAACACAGGTTTAAACGGGAGTAATTAAGGTAAGGAGGCTTGAAAGTCTCATATGTATTGAACCAGGACACCCTCTTGACATATAGGTTGTTGGTATATATCATGAATAGGGATGTATCAAGTATTTTATGGTACTTCTGTCCTTTGTATTTTTAACATTTTTAAAGGGAAAATTTATGAAACAATATTTTTATACTATGGTTGCTGCTGCTATCTGTATGGCCTTCAATTCTTTATCTGCAGCTGATACTGAAAAAGTATTATGTGTTGAAACCATGAAATATAGCTTTGACGTTCCGTTTACTGATAAAACAACTATTGTGCAGCTCAAAGAACTAATTCTAAAAAGCGAAGGCGTGCCTGTTGAGCAACAACTACTGAAAAAGAAAGAATGGGTTCGCGAGGGAATGATATTTCCTGCGCAAGAATCTATACTATTGGAAGATGATAAAACTTGTTCTGATTATGATTTACAAAACAAGTCTACAGTTCAGCTTTTTTTGCAATTGTTGCGTAAATAACAGCTTCTTATTAATAGAACTTATTCCCGGGCATCGTGCCCGGGTTTTTTTTCACCTTAATAAATCCATCTTGCAACAACAAAAATATCAGTTTTTAAAAATCACCAAATGAACCCTCATTTATCTTTATTTCAAAGTTTGAAAACACCAGTCATTTCACAAAGCAAACTTTAGAAACATAGTTATTGAATTGGATAGGTTAGACTGGTGGGCGATAGTCCCAAACATAAAATGACTGGCAGCCTGCCCTTCGTAGTTCAAAGAACGTAGTAGGGGCCAGTCATTTTATCTGATTTTTTTATATTAAGTTGATATTGCTTTAAAAAATTAATCAGGCAATCATTTTAGAAGCCACGGCCTTTAGGCCGTGCGAGCTTCACTTTAGGCAATTTACAGGTTAAACCGAAGAAAATATGCCAAATTCTTGCTAAATAGGCACTCATTCTGACATAATTTATATTAGTAGTAAAGCTCGCACGACCTTTAGGCCGTGGTTTCTAAACGGGCACTTTAATAATATTTAATGTTTTATCATAGGAGAGTACCATGAAAAAGCTTATGTTTACTCTTATTGTAGCAGCACTATCAGGCTCAAGCCTTTTTGGAACCAAACGAATTATGACTCAGAGCTTATCTGATTGCATGGAAAGGAAAGGAGCGGGCAACATGGACATGACAGAACCGGAAGCACAACAAGCTTATTCAGAATGCTTCAAAGAGATATATCCAGATGGTGAAGTACCTATTGGTGAATTTAGTGGAGATAACATGTATACCAAACAAAACCGGGAGCACGAGAAGCCCCTGGTAAAGTAGGGTGAAGTCTGTGTTGGCGCCTGCCGGGCGACCTGTCCGACACTCGCCTGGGCGTAGCAACGCTATGGCGGAGCCTGGTAGCTTCAGCGATGTCGGAAGCTTGCCGCGCGTCGAAGGACCCGGATCCTACTTCGCTCTACGAGCTATGAAGGACAGGTAAGCGTAGACTGGGCGGTAGAGGCGAGATAAAACAGAAGAGGTAGACCTAGAATCACATGACTATATATCAAAGATGTCGCTTAAATTCTTTATGCTTAGAGCCTATCCGGGAAATTAAATTTTTCGCAAAATGATAGCCAAACAAGCTGAATGGACCCGTCCCTAAATTTTTTTTGAAAAGCATCTCTTGTAGCATGTGTTCATTAAAATCCACTTTTGGTTTTTTGCTTGAAACTTAAGGGGAGTTTACTTCTTAAAAGTTGTTTTTTCGAATTTCCGGATAGGCACTTTGCTATACTACAGGAACTTATCACTTTGCTATGATAAACAAGGTCTTGACAAAAGGGTGCACTTTAACTAATCTATTTTGTATAGGGTTAATTTTATACAAATGGGGTTATTTTAATGCATAAATCAATAAGAGCTATAGCAATTTGCCTGCTCACGTTATTTTCAATAGGTTCGATAGAAAAAATAAAGGCAACGCTCGTCATTGCTTTAGATTTGACCCAGTCTAAGACCATAAGAGATGGAATTCCTAATCACAAAAGCTATTATCAAAAACAGATTGAACTTGAAACTAAACTACGCGATAAGCTGGGAATAAAAGGTATAATGCGTGTTCAAACACCGCATATCACTCTTTTTAGTGGTATTGCAGATACACCACAAAACAGAAATGAGCTCATTAGTGTTTTAAATACGGTTGCACCACTACTCAAGAAAAGAATCTATATCAATATAACTGATCTGAGCACATTGGGACACTGGAATGGATATTACTTTTATATTGCACTCAATGCAGCAATTCAACAGCATAAGTATAATGGCCAGCAATCTTTATCCCAACAGAAACTTTTAGAAACCATTGAAAAAGAATTAATGTGTAAAAATGTAAACTACAAAAAAGGGAGCGCTAATCATACATCTTTAGTAGAGGTTCACTCGAGGTCGGGGGGTAAAACATCTGATTATAAAAGAAATCTCATTAATGACGCAATTGGTAAATCTTCAAGCCCTTTACATTATCCTAATAATTTCAGGTTATCTTTACCAGCAAGTAACGCAATTTGGATAAACAACATAACACTTTACTGTGTTACAAGACAAGGGAATGTTGATATAGCTCAAGATTTTAATGAATTATATCAGGTTCTGTTGTAAAACGGGCCAGGATTATGATACATACTTACATTATTTCTTCCACTATCAAAAAATTTAACCCCATCCATCAGCGGCAACCATCTGCTGACGGAGGCTCTTGAGAGGATATAAAAGTTATAACGCACCGGCGGTGCCGGTGGCTTGACCAGTCATTTTAAAATTTAACTGTACTATTTTATATCAAAACTAAAATGAACCGCAAAACCGGAACTTTTTACTTTGCTATACTACAGGAACTTATCACTTGCTTAGTCTAAAATGAAATGCAATACACTTTCTGATAGAATTATTTTTTATGAAGAAATCATTCATCAAAAAGGTGTTGCACTATGCATTTATCATATCAAGAACGTGTAGAAATTTATAGAGGGATTTGTGACGGATTAAGCAAGCGTCAAATTGCCCTTTCAATCGGCAGGTATACGTCAACAGTAACCAGAGAGATTGCTAGAAATAGTGATCCAATAGGATATCTGTATCCTAAGGCGGCGCATGACAGGCAGTTGGAGAAGAAGCGAGGAAATCGTACAAAAAAGATTGATCAGAATCCTAAAGTAAGTGATGCAAGATACGTAGCTATACTCAGGGGGCTTAATGTAATTTATCCAAAATACGCTTGCGTAGTTCTTCGGCGATTTTTTTATCTACACCATCGATATGTGCTCTTTCGGTTGAAGTTTCGGTCGCAGTTGATATGTGCACATCATAGATATCAAGTAGTTTATCAACAATATCCTGATCAACGTACACATCCTGTATGCGCTTGAGAGGAACGGTAATCTCTTGAGGAGCGAAAATGCCTTTACGAATAATGAGAAATTTATCGGTCATATTATAAAAATATTTTTTTATATAATATTTTTGGTACATGTAGTCTGCAGCCAGCATGATTGTGAAAACCAGTATTATTGGGATTAATATAAGCAGGACCTCGTGGTCGTATAGTATACCTCTTAGCCCAAGCGTAATAAGTAGGTCGTATAGTATACCTGTTAGCCCAAGCATAACAAGTAGAGTGCAGGCAGCTAAATAAGCAAGTACGCCTGTGATCATCTTCTTCATTAATTTTTTTTTGTAGCTCAGTGGATATTGTTTAATAAAAGTGCTGTCGGTATAATGTTGCATTAGTTCATCCTTTTGATTTATTAGCTAAAGCTAAAGTAGTTTTCTCTTTTATATCAGCGTAACCCATTAGCAGGGCAAAATGCAATAGCTTTGATGGCATTGGGATGCATTAGAGAAGCTTTTTTAGGGGTGAGATCAGAAATTTTTGATCTGATGCATTTCTGTCCCCAGTTTGCCCCATCTAAAGGCTCGAAGTGCTTTCAATGGTTTTGGCTGTTATTGCACAGCAATGCATTGATTTTGTTATTATTGAGCTGATATCATTAAGCATATTACACAAAAAGAGAGTATAATATGCCATTTCAAGATACGCGTTTATATGAATTATGTCGGTGGATTTTTGCTGGTTTGTTGGGGTTCGCCCTTGCTATCTATTGCTTAATTGTACTACTTCCGTGGGGTATAGAGCCTTCAACAGGGCTTTTAGTTCATTCTGTTGATGATACTGAAGTGTCTTCGAGAGCGCAAGAACTTCGAAGAATGTCTGAGATAAGTGATGATCAATTAGATGAGCTTATTTCGCTTGATAAGCAACTTCAAGAGCATGTGCAATCGCATTATAAAAAGAGGATGAAAGAGCGTCGTACGCACGAATATATAGGTTTTCCTGTGTTGATTTTACTTGCTATCCTTCTTGTCTATTTGAGTATGTGGTTTGCTTTGCCAATGATAAGCCTTGTTCTTGCTGTATGGGGCGTATCCTTGCTGGCTTTTATGCTTGATTTTTCCAAACTTATGCCTGATAGTATCATCATTAGGCCGGGGGCCTATTTGTTGCTTGCAATTACGAGCGGGGCTCTATGGTATTACTATTGCAGAAAAAAAGCTGAAAAGAATCGATATATAGGGTTGCAAGTGATTGCCACCTGCGCTTTAGCCGGGTCTTTGTTTTTATGTGCAGAGGCATTAGAGCAAAGATTTTTTTTACTGAGACAATCGAAGATTGTAGATGAACTGGCGACTGTAAATGAGCTGGCAGATGCGATTGTAAAAGAAAAGAAAACTTTGTGGTATGAAAGGCAAGAACTTTTAGCGAAAGAAACGTTGAGCAAGCAAGAAAAAAGACGTTATTTTGCTATAGAGAAAGAGATAGTCAGGTTACGTAAAGAATATATGAAAGTCTACTCTGATTCTTCTGCTGCCCAAGACGCATTCGAGTATATAGTGCATCAAGAAGTAGTGTATCTAGTGCTTATCTCACTATGTGTGCTTCTTGCCAGTTTAATATCGTGCCCTATGTTCATACAATTTGGTCTTATTTTGGCAGCGGTATTCTCTGTGTTACGCTACAAGACTCTTGGACCGCCGTGGGTTTACGCAAACTTTACGATTTCTAATATATATATCGCACTTCTAGTCCTCTTTTTATGCTTCCGGTTATATCGACAGCATAGAGGGTGCTCATAATCTAACTTGAATGAAGGCAGAAGATGAAAAAAAATACTGTTAAAATGGTTACAAGTGTTATGCTTTCTTGATATTTTGTTTTTTAGTAAATGCACATATTTTTTATGAACGAGTTTCCGCAAAATCTAATATTTGAGCCTTAGCTATTCGAATAAGATCTTGAGTCTTAATCTTGAGCAGAATCATTTTGATAACTATCGCTTACCATTCAAACTGAAAACCATAAACCTTGGTAGATAAATAATAGTTGATAGTAAACACAGCTCAGTTTTGATAAAAATCCCCAATAAGGTATTTTGCGGTGCAAGTATAGCACAGGTTTAAACGGGGGTAATATTGGTGCTTTTTATGGGGTGATTAAGGGAGGGGAGGCTTAAAAATAATGTATTGAGCTGCCCATTGACTTGCAAATACTTCTGTGATATAATTTATATTAGAGAATATTTAGAATTTATCTAATTAGGAGTAAAAATATGTTGAATCGATCAATAGTACATACCATACTATTTGCAGGGGCACTAACGGCTTGCCAGACTATGCATAGCGCTGCAGGACCTAAACTATCAACCTGGTGGCAATCTGCAACAAACAGGGCCGCATTTGTGTTGCCCTATTATTATAATCCTTCTTCCCGTGCGACGCAAAAGAACTACTACATTTTTGGTAAGGAGAAGGGTGGACCAGATAAAGGAACCTATTCACCATTTGGGGGCAAAGCACAGCCAGGTGAAGGTCACCCTGTTGTTACTGCTGCTCGCGAGGCTGTGGAGGAATTAAGCTCTCAACGGACATTCAATTTCAACCAACAACAGATGCAAAATCATATCGACCTCCCAAAGGGAAATACTATATATATTGTTGCACAAAGCTCAGGAGTTGGTGGACGTAATGTGGCTGCCATATATCTAACAGGTTTCAGCGAACCGCAAATAAAACAACAGTTATTAAAGAACTTCAAAGGAAATCGCGAAATTGCCGACCTAGCAGAAGTGCGCGCCGATCGCTTGTGGGATGCTTTAAAATCTGCCCAACCAAACAGGCCGATAAAGGTTGAAGCTACAGTCTGGGTAAACGGTCAACGCGTGGGTAATCAGACGATCACCTTACGACCTATAGCATTCAGGCTTAAACCTTGGGCGAACGGAGATCTAGGAACAATCGGACAGGATAACCGAATTCATTTTTACAATTGATAGCTTAACTTTAAAATTGCAATAGAACCTAATAACAGGGCAGCCTCTAAACAATAATGGCCTAACATAAGAAACCCAACAAAAGGCCCCCTAGGCTTCCAATCGAAGACAGCCTGTTTTGACATAGATTACAGGTTTGGACCATGTTTTTTCGGAAAAACTCTTGCCTAGTCCCCCCCCCGTTTTTATTGGCGCTTTATTATATTTTTTCTTGGTAAAGCGCGCAAGATGTTAAGGACGCTTTTCGTGAAGAAGCTACTATGTATTATTAAAAGCCCGTAATACCCCATGCCTTTCAAGGCCGGGGATGTAAGGACAAAATCATTTCAGAAGCTACGGCCTTTAGGCCGTGCGAGCTTCACTTTAAATATGCATGCACCTTCTACCTGAAATCCTTTTTCCTTCCATTGCAAGGTACCGCCATCAAAAGCAAAAATATTTGAGAATCCCGCTGCGGCAAGAATTTTGAAAGCAGCTTTGCTTGCAGTGCACATTTCATTGGCGCAATAGACAATTATCGTTTTGTTTTTATCTAGGTTTGATTTTTCTTTTTCCAATTGGTCCAAAGGGATATTGATTGACCCCTTGATATGGCAATCATCGAAAAATTCTTTGGTTAGTACGTTAATTATTACGTGATCAGTTGATATCTCAAGTATTTTTCATTTGACCCTCCTTTAAATAATTGAGTACTTCATGTAAATCGTCGGTTATGATGAACCAGTCCAACTCTTCCGGTCTTATGATATTTTGTTTTATAGGGAAATCTTTGAGCCATTGAATAAATAATTTCCAATAATCTGTGCCAACGAGTACTACGGGTATTTTTTTTAATATCCCGAGCTGCATGAGCGTAATAACCTCTGTAAACTCATTCAACGTGCCAAATCCGCCGGGGAATACGGCAAATCCAATTGAGTAATCTATGAGAAGTGCTTTGCGAGTGAATAATGAACTTGCGGTAACGCGTTTTGCTCCGCAGCAATAACATTCTTTGGCACCGGGTACGCTAATTCCGAGGGTTGAGATGATCGATAATTCTTGGTGAGTAGCCCCGCAGTGAGCCGCTTCCATTATGCCCGAACCGCCGCCTGTGAGTACTGTGATGTTATTTTTTACCAAAAGATGCGCCAAATCATGTGCTTGATGCATGTATTTGTTTTCATCTGTTAGTTGAGCGCTTCCAAAGATAGTAACAGGTTTATTCTTTAAGCGTTTTATTAAAATTATACCATAAAATAAATTAACGAATGATTTGAGCAATTGCCACATGATGTCACTATAATCACATAATGTATGTATGAATTTCATGGTTATTATTTCTTACTTTTTTTAAATTTGGTTAGTAAATCATCTATTACATTCTGGAACCCAGTGTACTCCAATTCAGAGCCAGGCAGCATAGCTGGTCCCGACCAGCCTTGGGATCTTATTTCAATAGCTTTTCTTTGTGCTTCTAACCTGACAAAGTCCCATTGCTCCTTTTTCTTTTGTACTTATTTTTCCAAGCCAGCTTGGTCGCCGCTAATTATTATTAAAGTGCCCGTAATACTCCATGGCTTTAGCCTGGAGATGTAAGGGCAAAATCATTTTAGAAGCCACGGCCTTTAGGCCGTGCGAGCTTCACTGTTATCTTTACTTGAGTATTGCTTATTATTTATTCAATTTATTAGAATTATCCCAGTGAAGAAATATCTAATAACTATTGCAAGGAGTTCCTCATGCCTTTCAGGTTAAAAAAGTCTTCCGGTGAAATGGAAGTGTTTGATATAGAGAAGTTGAGGCGATCCATTGCAAGGCCCGGAGCATCCCCTGAATCAGTTGAAAAAATTATTGCAAAGGCTCAAAAGCATCTATCCAATTTTCGAACAACAGAAGATGTGTATAGATTCGCGCTTGAGCAATTGCGAGAAAAAGAACCGCATATTGCCGCACGATATAATTTGAAACGGGCCTTACTTGAATTTGGACCAACTGGGTTCCCATTCGAAAAATTTGTTGCAGAAATTCTTAAAGGATTAGGCTATAAAACGGAAACAAATTTGATAATTAAAGGGTGGTGTGTGGATCATGAAATAGATGTAATTGCCCAGAAGAAAAATGAAAGTTTTATGGTTGAGTGTAAGTTTCATAATGAGCTTGGCCTTAAAACTCATATACAGGTGCCATTGTATACTGAAGCCAGGTTCCATGATATTGAAAAAACCTGGACCCCAGACAGTCCTCATCACAAACTAATGCATACTTGGATCGTGACGAACACATCATTTACCTATGAAGCGATTAAATATAGCAATTGTATTGGCATAAAACTTACAAGCTGGAACTATCCTGAAAACGAGAATCTAGCGCAACTTATTGTACGACTTGAACTCTATCCAGTTACGGTGATAGCGTCATTGAGCGGCAAACAGAAGAATTTATTCATTCAGAGTGGGTTTGTTTTGGCAAAGGATGTTGAGAGTAATGTCCATGTGCTCAAACAGGCGGGACTCACCGATTCCGAAATTGAACTACTTATTAAAGAATGTAAGCTCATTTGCGGAAAGGAATAAAATTTAACCGATCCTGCGATCCTTGTGTAGACACAACTAACTCGTAGTACAATAAGTAGTGTTGCAGGAAGGATACTGATGAGGCCAAGAGCATATGACAAAGAATTCAAGCTAAATGCCTTGTCCTTGTTAAAGGAAGGAATGATGGGTACTAGGCAGATTTGCAAAGATTATGCGAAAAAACCAAATTCAATCAAAGATCAGAAAAAAGTGGAAACCGAACACATCTTTGGGCATAAGTATTTGACATGGGAATAAGCCAAGCAAAGTATCTTTGAATATATTGAGGTGTTCTATAATAGGCAGAGATTACATTCTACGCTTGGCTATCTTTCACCTGTTCAGTTCGAGTTAGAAAATAGGATACAGATGATATGATGATGAGTGGGGTGAAGCTTGCCTGGCCGGCAATAGAGGACGTTAAAACTTTTTATTTACAATGTCTACAAAAAGGTTGCAAGATCAAATATTCCTGTTCCTCATAATTTCAAAGAAAACTTGGATAGACTGTATGGATCTGATTGGGATAGAGTGACTTATATGCAATATAATCATGCAGAAGAAAAAAGTGTTCGAAAAATCAAGGTAGCGCTGATTGATAAAGCTTGTGTGCCTTATGAGCTTCCTAAACAATAATGGTCTAACATAAGAAACCCAACAAAAGGCCCCCTAGACTCTCAATCGAAGATAGCCTGTTTTGACATAGATTGCAGGTTTGGGCCATGTTTTTTCGGAAAACTCTTGCATACCCCCCCCCGTTTTTATTACTATTAGGATTGAAGTAGCTAATTTTTATGTAATATTATTAATGTAAAAAAGGAGAATCTCATGAAAAGACTTATATTTATGTTGATCTACCTACTTGTAACACCTTTGTGTAAAGCCGCTGATGATGAAGAAGCCCTACCGGTTCGCCACCTCGTCGATCAACCTGGAGAGCAACCTGCCGGTCAACCTCAACCTGAAGGGCAAATGGCCGGGCAATTGCATTTTGGCCACGCCCAGATTGCCGAAATCCCTGACGACCTCAATTTACCTGGTCTTGAGGGGCTGCATCTTGACGGCGTCCTGATAGAGCAGCATGACTATCTCAATCTACCTATAGCTGCTATACGAGTTGACCGCTCCAACCAAGGGCTTCTCAACATCCCTGACGACCTAGGCCTCGCCCCTAACGACGTAGTGGTGGAACTTAACTTCAATGGCAACCATATTGAGTATGTTGATCCCCAGATATTCGCAAGATTTCCTCATCTAAATGTTCTT
>SDBV01011853.1_pt1 | contig 11240 bp, 14 predicted proteins | sample 2277081 | NCBI WGS metagenome assembly SDBV01 (sample SAMN10402039, study PRJNA504765) | marine sediment metagenome | isolation source: marine sediment core GS10_PC15, 223 cmbsf | place: Arctic Ocean: Southern Knipovich Ridge | collected 2010
CACGAAATCTCGTGGTAAAGTTTCACATAGATTAAGAAAGGACGGTCGTTCCTTTTTTCGGGACTTACGGGTCGGTGAGCGATTTCGCACAGTGTAAAGCCAACTTTACAACGGGGGTCTAAGTCCCAATTATGTCCTTTCTAGAGCAATTATGTCCTTCTTTATGTCCTTCTGACGTAACCCGTTCCCAGGTAAGCAGTTCCCACCAAATCAGGGCCAGAGGAAGGACATAAAGAAGGAAAGGTTAACTCGTGTAGCAAACACAACTTACAAACGACTTGAGACTGGTAAAAGCGACGTTTCTACTTACCTTTCCCTTAAGAGAATTCTAAGAAGTGAGAATATTCTATAGAGAGTAGTGCATCCTCGTTCCTTCCTTCCTTTTTCTAGGGTATTCTGACCTAAAGCGAGTAGGAACCTCGACTTACACGGATCTCGAACACGACGCAGTCTCGACCTGAAAGACCTAACCCCTTACGCAGTCAGGAGTTAACCTTTCCTTCCTGTGGCGTGGTGGCGACTTAGCAGGCCAGCATGCTAAGGTGTGGCCATGCGTCAGTACAGCGAACTACACGACACGGGCGACGACAAGCCCTGCGAACGGGGTTGGTGCTGCGCCAGAGATCGTGAACTGATGGAAGCGGTCTCCGTTCTTGCAAAGTATCGCAAGTCCCCCCCCGACTCGGTGAGTGAGGACGCATTCCTCGCTGCCATGAAGGGAAACGACAGCACGCCCCCAGCCGTGTTGGAATTCCTCCATCTGCTTGACCACCCGTGGCGGTATCTGCGGTTGAGTGATTTCTGCATCCTGGTCGGTATTCCTCACGCCCGCCTCATGCAGTACCGCGTCAAGTATTCAGACCTGGAAGGCGTGTGCCGACTCTATCTGAGCGCACTGGCCGAAGATGAGTTCGAGTCTGGCAAGCGCAAGATGTCACCGACCGTCCTGGGCATGGCGTTGGAACGGCTCGTTCCCGCCTTCGCCAAGGTGCCCGATGAGTCCCTGACGGACGAAGATATCTCGGTGATCGTTCGAACCGTCGTAGACGGGATCAGAGTTCACATCACCGCCCTCGATCTCCCAGAGGAGAAGCAGAGCGCATTCATCCACGGTGTAGCAGCGTCCGTCGCGGCGGCGTTTGCACTTCGGATCGCAGGAGACTGAGATGGTCATGTGCAGTAGCTGTGGCATCATGTGCGTGTGCGGTCGTATTGCTCCTGGCTCAGGCCAGGCCATGTCCTTGTATCTGCCGGTGGAGGCATTCGATGAGCTTGAGGACGAAGATTGGATTGATGATAGCGGAGAGGCTAGGGGGGCAGAGGAGGAGCTTCGAGGACTTCTGCACAGAGTTTCTGAAGCACCACTTCTCTCTTCCTAGCAGTCGCTTTCATGTGGATCTGCGGGATCGTTTGGAGTTCATCACAGATCACCGCGGCAACAACGATGTGTGGATCGCTCCCCGTGGGAGCGCAAAGTCTACCCTGATCTCCCTAGCGTATATCCTGTATTGTATCTGTGAGGATCTGGAGAAGTACATAGTACTGGTCTCGGATACTCACGGGCAGGGCACTCAGTACCTGGGCGACATAAAATTGGAGTTGGAAAACAACGCCAAACTAGCCTCAGCATACCCCGATGCCTGTGGTAGGGGCATCAGGTGGTCGAACGACGAGATCGTCACCAAGAACAACATCATGCTCACGGTCATGGGCATGGAGGGGAAGATCCGAGGGAGAAAGTTTGGCGCTCACCGCCCCACGTTGATCATCATCGATGATCCCGAGAACGACAAGTCGGCTATGAGCCCCAAGCAGCGCCGGAGCAACCGAGAGTGGCTCTCCAAGGGCGCGGTGTCCGCGGGTATCCCCGGGCACACCAACATCGTGATCATCGGTACCGTCATCAACGCGGACTGCCTCGTCCAAGTCCTCAGTGAAGGCGAGCACGGCATGGGCGGGTGGCGGTCTTTCTTCTACCAGTCGATCCTGGAGTGGCCCACAGCCAAGGATGACTTGTGGGAAGAGTGGAAGGAATTATACCACACGGATCACAGTGACGGCAAAGCCCTGACCAGATCCTTCTACGATGAACACAAAGAAGAGATGGATGAAGGGGCTGTAGTCCTCTGGCCTGAGTGGGAGAGTCTCTATAAACTCATGTCCCTCCGCGCTCGCGTTGGCAGTGTGGCTTTTGAGAGTGAAAAGCAGAACCGGGCCATCAACCCGGACCAGTGTCTGTTCCGCGAGGACTGGTTCGACAACATCGAATTCATCGATGAGCCCTGGTTCGAAGACCGGAAGGACTGGTACTGCTTCGCTGCCGTGGACCCGTCTGTTCCTGGTCGGGACGGGTCCAAGGCAGGAGACTACTGTGCCATCGTAGTCATCTACTGGAGGTTCAACCACAAGAACCTGTACGTGTACAGCACGATCAAACGCATGTCGAACGGTGAGATCGCCAGCACGGTATTCGATCTCCACGCCATGCACCGGTTCGACTCGATCTGCTTCGAGGATAACGGCTTTCAGGTGCTCCTGGCTGACGCTGTTCGCGAGGAGTCTGAGAAGCGTGGGGTACGCCTCCCCATCACGACCATGACTCACACGGCTCCCAAGCCCCAGCGGATCTCCCGTTTGGGGGTGCTCTTTGAGAACCGTTTCTTCAAGTTCAAGGCCCGCTCAGAGGGGAACCGGAAGCTGAAGAAGCAATCTCAGATGTACCCCATCGGGGACTTCGATGATGGTCCCGATGCGCTAGAGATGTGCCACTGGCAGATCACAGAATTCTGCGAAGCGATAGCAGCTTAAGGGTAGTTCGAGTAAAGTAAGTTCCTGGAGAAACTGCATGCGTTTCCTTCGAAACATGACCCTTAGGTTGGAAAATCGAAATCGTCGATCCGCTTTGCGACTCGAACGTGATGGCTATCTCCTCAACCTGTACGAGCGAGAGAATGTTCTTCTGGAGAGCATCCAGTCCGATACCCGTGGTCTGAGCACATCACTTCGGTTCGGGCTCGTTCATACGGGCCAAGATTACGACACCGACACCGAAAAGGATCTCACGGACTCGAACGCGTTGGAGGCGCGCGTCCTCGCTAGTCGTGTTCTGGTCCGAGAGAACCCGTTCGCACGCAGCGCGATCACGAACATGCAGCACTACGTGATCGGCCCCAATGGCATGCGCTTCCACATCAACGACCCCTCCAAGAAGTCAGCCGCGATCAAGGTCGCCGAGGTCTGGCGTCGGTGGAGTGAGTCCGTGGACTTCGTGGGGTACCAAAATGAGTGCGTCCGGCGAGTGATGCGCGATGGAGCGGTCTACACTCGGTGGTTCGACAATGCCCAGTTCCGGGCCGTCGAGCCGACCCACATCGTCCCTCCGGCTGGCGCGCGCACTCAGTCGGCACGGGATTGGGGCATTGAAGTGGACCCCCAAGATGTGGAGAATAGGACTGGGTATTGGGTAGAGTCGTCCGAGGGAGCACAGCCCGAACTAGTACCGGCTGGGCAGATTGACTTCCTGAACTGGAAGGATGCCGACGCCAACGTGCTGCGACCCAGCCCGATGCTGTTCGACTTCCTGGAGTTCCTGGAGGGCGCGGCCAGTGTGCTCCGAAACATGCGCGAACTGGTACGAGTGCAGACGGCCATCGCGATCATCCGTGAGCACCCTGAAGGTCGTGCTGGCCACGCAATCGCGGCATGGGCCGATGGCATTGCTGACAAGACCACGAGAGATACTGACACCGACAAGGACGTCCGTCAGGTCAAGTGGCTCCCAGGTACCGTCATCGATGTGCAGCATGGTGGGAAGATCCACTTCCCCGCAGCGAAGATGAACGTTGAGAAGATGACGGCGGCACTGAGTGCCGATCTTAGAGCAGTGGCAGCCGCCTTGGGACTCCCGGAATTCATCTTCACGGCCGACGCTGGGCGGAGCAACTATGCGTCCCTGATGGCTGCTGAAGGACCGGCGGTAAAGACCTTCACCTCGTTCCAGGGTTGGGTCGGTAGGTTCTTCCTCAAAGCCTTCCGGCGCGTGATGTGGCAGGCAGCGAATGGCGGTATCGTCATCCGTGATCCGCTGACAGGGAAAGAGGAGCGTCTGCGTGTCCCGGCCAAGGTTACTAGCATGCTGGTCACTGTGAACGGTGCTAGCGTCAAGACGCGTGATCAGTTCTCTGAAGCGCGGACAAACGCAATCTATGCTGGTATCGGTGTGATCTCGCCTCAGCGCATCGCCCAGGTAAACGGTGATGACTATGGCGAGCAGATGCGCCTTATCGAGGAGCACAACGTGAACTTCCCGAACATCCCCTGGCCTCCGAACCAGACTGATACAGAAGAGACCGGATCAGAGACTCGTAACGCGGGTGGAGCAGAACAGTGACCAAACCAGAAGTCGCGCAGATCGTGGCCGCACTTGAGAAGCCCAGTGGTGACATCAGCAAACGTATCGCTACAGGACTCAGCGTCCTGGTCGCTGTAGGGACGATCTATGCTCTGTTCTTTCAACCCCAAACGTTGGCAGCAGCTTCTGAGAATGCGAAGGAAATGGTGCAGGAACACACTGCTGAGATCCATGATCGGTTGGACAAGCGTCTGGATCGGATGGAAGGCAAACTCGACAGACTGATCGAGAGGAAGTAGCGACCCCGGTGGAAAGTTTCACCCCCCGTGCTAGTCTCGGTGGGTCTTAACTTTCTCTCCTAGGAGGAGCTACTCATGAGACGCTTTCTTTCTGTGGTCGTATTCGTCATCGGAGGATTGATCCTCTTACCAAGTTGTGCTGCTACGGATCAGGGCCAGGGCCAGGGCAGCATCGACCAGAACATCCGCGGCGGCATCTTTTCGTCCTATACGGGCCAGCATGGGGGCGGCGCAGCGGGGATGACAAATGTCACGCGCACCGTGACCGACGCCAACGGTCTCGTGACGGTTGAGAAGATTGAGATCACCTCGAACGCTCCGTTCGTGATGATGTTCGATGAGTCTCAGATCCAGTCTGATACGGACGGGTCTACGACCGGTGCGTCCAACGATACGGCTGATGCGACTACCTCGACGAGTACCGAAGCCGACGCTACTATCCCTTTGAACGGTCCCAGATAGTGGCCCAAAAGATCCGACTCGGTAACATCGACGTCGCGATCATCAGCGAGGGTCAGTGGCGTGAAGCTCTGGCCCTCGCTGAACGTACTCAAGACGTCAAGACGAAGGACATCAAGGTACTCATCGTTTATCCCGACGGTGCTAGCATCGATGATATTCAGGCGCTCATCCGAGACGCCAAGGAAACAGCGAGGGAAATATGAGCGAAGATATAGAGGTGCTAATCGAAGGTGCGAAGAAGAGGGGCGGGTGGATCTTGATTGATCCTCATGTCCCGGTTGATCACACGGCTAAGAACGCACAAGCTATCTTAGATGAACTCCTTCGGGTCATAGGTGTCTATGGGGAGCCTGTTGCCCTTTCCATCATTCTCTATGAGAGAGAAGCATGAAACTCTTAGTGATCGACATCGAAACCGCTCCCAGTACTACGTACACATGGGGGCTGTTCAAACAGAACATCGGCTTGAACCAGATCGTCACACCAGGTTACACCCTGTGCTTTGCGGCGAAGTGGGTGGGTGAAGCACCAGAGTTCTGGTCGCAGTACGATAAGGACATGGTCCTTCGCGCCTGGGAGTTGTTGGATGAAGCTGATGCTGTGATCCACTACAACGGCACTCGGTTCGACATCCCGACACTCCAGAGGGAATTCGTGAAGGGAGGCATGCCGCCCCCGTCTCCCTTCAAACAGATCGATCTGTTGCGCGTCGTGCGCGGACAGTTCCGGTTCCTCTCGAACAAGATGGATCACGTTTCTCAGGAACTGGGGTTGGGAGCCAAAGTCAAAACCCCTGGCATGGAACTGTGGGTCGCTTGCATGGAAGGGGACAAAGAAGCCTGGGAACTGATGGAAGAGTACAACTTGGAGGACGTAGACATCGCTGAGCGCATGTACCTTCGTCTCCTCCCCTGGATCAGGAACCATCCGAACTGGGGCCTGTACGTGGACGAAGATCGCCCTGTCTGCACCAACTGCGCGTCCGAGCATGTTATCAAGAAGGGCACTGAGAAGACGAAAACACGAACCTACCAGCGGTACCGGTGCCGAGAGTGCCACACTTCTCTGCGCGGTACCCGGTGCATCAAGCCAAGCAACAAGAACATCCTCGTCTGAAAATCACCTGATTGCAGTCTGAGCCCTCTGAGAGTACTCTCAGGGGGCTTAAACTTTTTCAGGGAGATCACATGCCTACTCGCACCCAGGATAGACACTGGATCGCGTACGAGTCCCTCGCCCCCAAGGGCGAACGCGTCGTGCGGGAGAAAAACGAAGAGGGTGAAGTCACAGCTTTCGTTTTGAAGAAGGCTCGTTTGCTCGGGCTGGAGTCTCGGAACGACCGGGTTTATCGGCTGCCAAAAGCAGAACTCTATGAGGGTGCAAAGGTCAATATTGATCACCCCACGTGGATGAATGATACCCAGTCGCAGAACGACAAGGCAGGGTTCATCCGGAACGCTGAGGCCATTGAAGGTCGGGGGATCTTTGGGGATGTAGTCCTCAATCCTAAGCATCCCCGTGCTGAACAGCACGTGTGGGATGCGGAGAATGACCCGAACAATCAGGGCTTCTCCCATGTCGCTATCACAGAAAGAGCGGATGTTGGCGAGTCACATGATGGCGTGCCAATTCTCAACGTGGTAGAAGTGATCTCTGTAGATCTGGTCGGTCGCCCGGCCACCACGAACGGGATGTTCGAACAGGAGAACCAAACCGTGGACCTCAAAGAAGCGTTGGAGCGCATTGAAGCGCTGACGGCCGAAAAGACCAAGCTCACGGCCGACCTCGGTGTCGCAGAGCAGAACTTGAACACCGAGAAGGAAGCCCATGAGGCGACCAAGGCCGATCACGAGAAGGCCACCAAGACGGCCGAGCGCGAAGTGCTCATCGACAACATCGAAGGCGAGGTTGTCGAGGCCATGAAGACGGCGATCCATGCTGCCGCGTCCGTTGAGGACGCCAAGGCTTTGATCGAGTCTCTCACCCCGGCTGCGAACAAGCCCCAGAGCCGCTCCCAGGAGGAGCAGGGCAAGGGCGAAGACGAGCCTCAGACCTACGAGCAGATTGCCGAAGCAGGCAAGCTCGCCTACAAGGGGAACTAACCCATGCCGGACCTCAACGTTCGCAAAGAAAACAAGGTCGAGCACTACCCTGTCGCTGCGGCTGACATCATCGAGATCGGTGACAACGTGTTCTACAACAGCACGTCGAAAGCAGTCGAGTCCCTCACGGACTTCGTCTGGAACACCGACCTCGCCACCACGCAGGGTGACCTCAAGGGCATCTATGCGGGCGTGGCTCTGAGTCGGTCGCGCGGCGCGCCTGACAACGACGTAGACGACATTCGTGTCGCCGTTGAAGGCGTGGCGGAGTTCGACTGTGCTTCGGCCAGCTTCGAGCCCGACCAGTTCATCGGTGCAGCCAAGGCTTCTGGAAACGCCTTGGAGGCCAAGAAGGTGGTCGCTGTCGCGGACGCGACCCTCGCCATCGGCAAGCCCGTCAACGTCGTGGCTTCGGTCACGAAGCTGTTCGTCCGCTTCCAGTCTGATATCGGCGGCCAGCCCATCGCGTAGCGCGATCTGACCTACAACAACAAGGACACATCATGATCCACAGCAAGGCACTGGCCGAAGCGATGTACAGCGTGTACAAGGCTGCTGGTCGCGGCAGACGCGGCTCCGCCGCCGTTCGTCGGGCTTTCAAGGAAGACAAGTTCGACATGACGGACGTCTCGCTCAAGGCTCTCGCAATCGAGTGTCTCGGCGAGCAGTGGTACGAGTCCCTGACTCCTGCCGGAGCCGATAGTGGCTTGGTCGTCGTACGAGAGAGTGGCGGGGGCGCGGTGGACTCCACCGGGTTCACGAACCTACTCGCCACGATTATCGCTGGTGTCATGGACACGGAGCCCGCTGAGGCTGACTCCGAACTGGCCGACACTCTGGTGACGACCAGGCGCGTCCCGCGTGAGCGTGGTGAGCGTCGGGTCAACCTCCTGAAGGTTGGTCGTGAGGCGAACCGTGTCGTCCGAGAGGGCGAGGCGTATAGCGCTTACGGGTTCGGAGAGGATTGGCTGGACTTCCCAGACACCGAGAAGCGGGGCGGCTACGTTCTGCTGACTCGGGAGATGATCGCCGAGGACGAGACGAGCCGCGCGCTCGACGCCGCTCGGACCATCATCAGTGAGGCTCGGATGAACAAGTCCGAGCGCATCATGCTCGCCGTTCTGGGCGTCAACAACTCCATCTTCCTGCCCAGGTCTGTGGCAGAGGCAACCTACACCACCGCTACGAGTGGTTTGGACAACAACGCTCGCGTCAACCTGGTCACGTCCGGTGCGGAATTGATCGATTGGGTGGATATCGACGAGGCCCTTCAGCGTTGGGCGGACATGGAAGACAAGGTCACCGGTCGCCCGGTGAGCATTCGCCCCGCTCGCATGCAGATCATCGTCATGCCCGCTAAGGGCGCGACTGCCATGCAGATCCTGAACGCGACTCAGGTCGAGTCGGGTACAGTTACCAACCTGAACGGTGTTCGGACTGCGCCCAACCCGGCGCAGAACTTCGCGCAGTTAACCGTCAGCCCGCTGGCGTATCATTTGCTTCAGCGTTCGGCGTCCGACCCCTACCTTCCGGGTGGCGGTGTCTCGGCTGGCGATGCCAAGAACTACTGGTTCATGGGTGATTTCGCTGGTGCCTTCGAGTACTTGGAGCAGTGGCCGATGACGGTCGAGACCCTGAGTGCGAACAGCCTTCTCGGCTTCGAGCGCGACGTGGTCTTCGGCGTGAAGGTGTCCGAGAAGGGCGTCATTGCGGTCAAGGACCCTCGGCTCGTGCAGCAGATGCGCCAGGCGTAACCCAAGCATACCCTGAAAGCCCCTCGTCCACTTCGGTGGCCGGGGGGCTCTCTTCATGGTACCTTGTGAACCTAAGGAGACCCTGACTCATGAGTTTCACGTTCAATCGATCTGTCCTCAGGGGCATGTCAATCCCCTATCATCTGGGCATTACCCTGGGTTATGGCAACGGTATCTCTCACGACGCTAAGTTCGGCGCAGAAGAGGCTATTGGGGGTAGCTTTGCTGTGATCTCCCGAGGTAGTCTTTTATGGCTCCCGACGGTCGCTAGTACCATCCGTGTGAAGGCGGGTGGCAACGCCGCCGATACCGCAGCAGGTACTGGCGCGCAAGAGATCACTCTCGAAGGACTCGATGCGAATGGTATAGAAGCCACCGACACGCTCGTTACAGCAGGAGCCTCGGCTAGTGCAGTCAGCACGAAAACGTTCCTTCGACTCAATCGAGTGTACGTATCCGATGCGGGCTCTGGCGAGGTGAACGCTGCCGATATGACCCTGGAAGTTGGTGCTGGCGGTACAGATGTGATGATCATCACATCCGGTGGAGGGCAGAGTGAGACGTCCCACATCTCTGTACCCACAGGTAAAGCGTTGGTGATCTCTTCGTTCAGTGGATATGTAGATACGGCTCAGGCCGCTACAATCCGGCTCATTCACAGATCTCAGGGGGTCCGGCGAAACAAGCAAACTCACTTCGGGGTGGAAGGTCACCTTCCGGCCGTAGATGTCCCCGATATCGGTCTATTCAGCGCTTTGTCATCCGGTATTCAGGATGTCTGGGTCGAAGCAAAGGCCACCGCTGGTACGGCCGACGTTAGCACTCGGATGCCGTATCTTTTCATTACGTTTGACTAGAGGTCTGTCATGGCACAAAGTTTAACTGACCGACGGACCACTGTCCTAGCTCGCCTCGTTAACATCGACGCGATCCTCGATGACCTCACCGCATGCCCTAAGCCCACGTACACGGTGGACAGTCAGACCTTTAAGTGGACCGAGTACTACGAGATGCTCTCAAACGCTCGTAAAGACCTTCTTGCTGAGTGTGACGCTCTTACCGATATGATCGGCGGGCACGGGTTCGAGGACACTCAGGTCTTCGTGGGGAACTAAGATGGCCTGTTCTATCCTCATCCGTACAGTAGCCCGCAACACGGCTGGACCTGGCCCGGATAATGAGATTGGTGACGTTATCGATGTCGTCCCAGCGGGGCATCGGTGGAGTCCTACCGAACGCACGTTGTTTGCTGTCATCCACATCTCCGATTTGTCGGTTTCCGAGGCCCGGCGCATGTTCCTGACTCCTGTCTGGACGGGCTTTGAACTCACGGAGCCAACATCAGCACCACAGATCCAGAGGAATGGTGCGAGTTTTGATGCTCCTGTTCGGCGGCGTCGTCGCAGAGGTGTAGATCACATTTCTCTCAGGGCATCATTGTCCCAGCAGAACCGAGGGCGATTGGATAACGCTTACAATCCCACCAAAAAAACCCTACGTTCTGAGCGATTGACCATTCTGTGGAATAACTTTCGCGGACACATGAAAGATCGATTGTCAGGTGCAGGGGCATGACTACTGCAAGCATCAAGTCAGCCGGTGGAGACTTCACCTCTCTGGCTTCGTGGGAAGCTTCTCTTTCTGCTGATCCCACTGTTGAGCAGATCGCTTCAATCGATCAAGACTTTGATCCTGGGCCTGTCACGATCAACGTGTCGAACGCTAACTCTGTCACGATCAAGATCACTGTCGCAGAGGGATTTCGCTTTATCGATGGTGCAGCATGGCCTAGCATGGAAGGTGCCATCGCTCAGGGTGGGCGTTCAAATGGTCCTGGTAATCGGATCAGCGTAGATACGACAAATGTCGATGTCGAGTGGATGTCGATTGGAACCTCATCTTCCACTGATTATGCCATCCGATGGTCTTCGAACGCGGACGATTGTTCCATTCGACACTGCTTGATCCACCCAAGTGATGCTAGTAGTCGGGGCATGCGAGGTAACTATGACGCCGGGACTCCTGTGGGAGATGAGATCATCCGCGTCTGGGACGTTGTCTTCGTGGGGGATGTTGATCGACCTATTTGGGCTCTTGATGCCGCATTCAGGATCGCCCACTGCTCGGGACTCTTCACATCCGGAACTGGGGCCTTCGGGGTCAATGTACAGAAAGCTTTGGCTACGGGTACTCCTAGCGCGGAGGTGAACAACTGTCACTTCTCGGGATACACGGACTGCTACGAAACCGCGGGTGCTTCCTACACTAACTC
>SDBV01011854.1_pt1 | contig 11240 bp, 11 predicted proteins | sample 2277081 | NCBI WGS metagenome assembly SDBV01 (sample SAMN10402039, study PRJNA504765) | marine sediment metagenome | isolation source: marine sediment core GS10_PC15, 223 cmbsf | place: Arctic Ocean: Southern Knipovich Ridge | collected 2010
AAGAAAATCGGGAAAAAACCTGCGATAACTGTTGTTGCAAAGGCAGAATTTGCCCAATCGTAAAGCGCCCAGGAAAATATTCTTTTACGGTCAAAGCCTTTTGCCATATCAGTTAGTTATTTTAATTGCTTTATAGATGTTTTATACATGACGACTTATAAAATTGCGCATAATATAAAATTCTCCCAAAGTCTGTCATGCCGGCTTGTCCGGCATCCTTCCTGCTTGTCAGGAATCGTAAAGAAAGATTCCCGACAGGCGGGAATGACACAACATGCGCAATAATTTAAGACGCTGTGTATAGTTCACGTCTACGTACAATTATAGCTTTTTATACCTCATTGTCTGTCAATATTAAAAAATAGGATTATCTCAAAAAATGCTGGTAAGATTAAAAACAGATACAGGTCGCAGCGACTCTACGCTGAGACTCGTTTCGAGAAGCGTAAAGAAAGATGCCGAACAAAAATGTAACATTACTTATTTCGTTTGCTATAGTGACGGGTAACGGGTAACAATAGCGGGTATCTGATTACTCATTAGGGATTAAAGGGATGTCTATGATTTATAGAAGGGCATAACTCCCCAACTATTTTTTTGTCTGCGCAAAATATGAAAGAAGTTTTTCTACTCTTTCTGCGAGCTTGTCCGGATCCGGGTCTGAACCTTTATTTACATAATTTGCCGGTGCTAACATTTCCATTTGATTCCTTAACTCTTCATCAGCCTTGACTGCTGAGAAAAAGGCTATGGGGATGCGTGGAATGCTGTATTGCGATTCAATGCTTCTGATAATTTTTGCAGCAGTAATACCGTCCATAACAGGCATATTAATATCTATAATAGCAACATCTACCGGTTTTTTTTCTGCTACTAATTTTGCAAAGGCAGCTGTCAGCTGAAGACCGTCTTCAAAATCCAGGACCTCATCAGCAAGTTTTTTTTCTGTTATCAAGTCTTTGATTATCTTTCTTGTAAATTTTGAATCATCTGTGACTAATATACGATGCATTCGGTCATCGGATTTGACGTCGGCGCTTGGATCATCAACAGTCAGAACTTGTTCATCCTCAACTGATATCAGAAAACCGCAGTAGACACAGGTTAGTTCAATACGATCGTTTCGCTCTATCCGGTTAATACGGACATCTTCCCCGCAACATATACAATACTTTGTTTCATCCATAACTGATTTAATTATATACATAAAAGAGCAGATATTGCAAAGTTTAATGATTAACGTTACCCACTTGTATTATTGCTAAAATTGTGTTATTTTAAATAAGGTTTTTTTAGAGATTTGAGCTGGTTTATTAAAGAGTGGGACTTCCCACTCTTTTGTTTTATATGTAGATGAACATAAAAGATTTGGAAAGAGAGGTTAGCGGGCTTATAAGTCCTGTAATTAATGCTATAGGGGTAGACCTTGAAAGCATTGAGATTACAAAGATACGGGGGAAGTTTCTTTTGAAGGTATTTATTGAAAAAGAGGGAGGAGTTACCCTTGATGATTGTGAGAGAATCAGCCGTGAAATAGAGGCTGTTCTTGATGTTGAGGACCCGATTCAATATTCCTATACCCTGGAGGTTTCATCTCCTGGCCTTGACAGGCTTCTGAGAGTTCCAGCGGATTTTAAGAGATTTTGCGGAAAGACTGCAAGGGTTATCACGTCCAGGCGAATAGAAGATCAAACATTTTTTATCGGAGAGATTGTAGAAGCAGGAGATATTAATATGGTATTGCTTTTGCCCCGGGAGAGAAAGGTAACCATACCATATGAAGAAATTTCCAGTGCGAGACTGGAGGTCAAATTTTAGCTATGAACCATGAGTTAATCCAGATTATCGAACAGATGAGCAGAGAGCGGCGGATTTCAAAGGAGACCATTGTCAAAACTCTGGAATCTGCACTGTTATCTGCGGCAAGGAAGAAGTACGGTCTTCAGACAAATGTAAATATTGGGATTGACTCCAAATCAGGTAAAATTTCCATAACTGCATTGAAGAAAATAGTTAAGAAAATAACTAACTTGAAAGAAGAAATATCTCTGAGTGATGCCAGGAAACTGGATTCGTCCAAAAAGATAAATGATGAGGTTGAAGCCCCGTTGAACCTTGTCAATTTTGGAAGGATTGCCGCCCAGACAGCCAAGCAGGTGCTTTTTCAGAAAGTAAGAGAGGCTGAAAAAGAGGTTATCTATGAAGAATATAAGGATAAAGTTGGACAGATAGCAAACGGTATCATAATCCGCAGGGAAAGAGGCAATTATTTTGTAGCTATTGGGAGGGCAGAAGCAACTCTTCCCCATAAATCGACATTGCCTAGCGAGACACTTAGAAGGGGAGAGACAATAAGGGTATACATAGAGGATGTAAAGCTTACTTCCAAGGGACCTTTGATACTTCTTTCAAGGACACACCCTAATTTTGTGTTAGAACTTTTCAAAATGGAAGTACCCGAGATTTATGAGGGCCTTGTTGTTATAAAGGATATTGTCAGGGAAGCAGGAGACAGAACAAAATTGACTGTCTACTCAAAAAATCCAACAGTTGACCCTGTTGGCGCATGTGTTGGGATGAAAGGCACGCGCGTGCAGTCTATAGTAAGAGAGCTTAAGGGTGAGAGGATTGATATAATGCCGTGGACAGATGATCCAAGAATATTTTTAGTAAAAGCTCTCAGTCCTGCGGTTGTTGAGAAGATTGGAATAAATGAAGAAGAGAAATCAGCCATGGTAGTTGTTAGCGATCAACAGCTTTTAATAGCTATTGGTAAAAAAGGTCAGAATGTAAGATTGGCAATGAAGCTTACAGGCTGGGATATTGACATAATCAGCGAATCAGAATATAACAAGATGAAGGCAGAAGAATTACCCCCGCATGGAATTGAGGAAAAGCCCCCGGATGAGGGGGAAGAGGGCAAAGATGCCCGGTTTCGCGAAGATGAGCAAACGTGAAGACGTTAGTTATGAAAAAACTTCAGCTACCAGGCCTCCGCTGTCAAAAGATGCCTCTGTGCGATATGTAAAAGGGGTGGGGCCCAGGCGGGCTCAGCTCCTTGAACGACTCGGCATTGAGACCCTTGAAGATATCCTCTATTATTTCCCCTGGCGCTACGAAGACAGAAAGAATTTAAAAAAAATATGCGATCTTACCTTTGGAAATCCTGAAACAACTTCCGGTAAAGTGGTCTCTACAAGAATTATTACTACTCCCAGAAAGCGAATTAAAATCTTTGAACTCGTGGTTACTGATGATACCGGCTTTCTCAAATGCATGTGGTTTAATCAGCCCTATATGGAAAAATATTTTAAGAAGGGACAGAAGATTATCTTAAGCGGAACAGTTAAAGGAAATTCCGATACGAGTCGATTCCGACCCCCATTGCTTCGTTTTGTTGCACAAAAGCAAAGCAAAACGATGGGGGGTGCAGGTGCTAACCTTATGAATTTATCTTCCGGATTTGAGATGGAAAACCCTGATTTTGAGCATCTTGAAAATGAGGATAAATTTGTACATACCTCAAGGATTGTGCCGGTATATAAGGCTACCGAGGGTTTCACGCCTAAACAGCTCAGGGGCCTGATATTCAATACAATAAATACATATTCTTCTTTAATAAGTGATTATATGCCGGGGTATATTCTTAAAAGGAATGCCTTGATGCCCTTGCAATGGTCAATCAGAGAAACCCATTTTCCTGAAAGTTTTGATAATGTAGATGCACTGAACAAGGGGTTAAGCCCCGGACACAGACGTTTGATATTTGATGAATTTTTTCTCCTGGAGTTGGGGCTTGCTCTTATGAAGAAAAGAGAGGTATTAAAAAAGGGGATAAGTTTTTCCGCCTCAGCGGACCTGTCTGCCGACAGGCAGGTTCGCCGGGGCGAAAAAGATAAGAGCTCTCTGGTTGACAAATTCCTTAAGAGGCTTCCTTTTGAGCTTACTGATGCACAGAAAAGGGTTTTTAATCAGATAGGGTCAGATATGAAAAGTGATTTGCCCATGAACAGGCTTATTCATGGCGACGTAGGATGCGGCAAGACTGTTGTTGCCCTTATGTCCATGCTTATTGCAGTTGATAGCGGTTATCAGGCATGTCTGATGAGTCCGACTGAAATCCTTGCAGAACAGCATTACATAAATATACATAGAATGGTCAAGGCTCTTGGTTTGGCAGTGACACTGATGACTTCAAGCAGTAAGTCAAAATCCCTTGAAAAAATATCCAGCGGCAACGCGCAGATTATTATTGGAACACATTCCCTTATCCAGAAAAGATTAAAGTTCAGGAATCTTGGCCTTGCCGTAATTGATGAACAGCATAAATTCGGGGTTGTCCAAAGGGCAAGCCTGCGCAGGAAGGGGTTTAATCCGGACATACTTATTATGACTGCGACGCCAATCCCCCGGACTTTGGCTCTGACACTGTATGGAGACCTTGATATATCCCTGATAGATGAATTACCCTCTGGAAGAAAAAAAATTATAACAAAGGTCTTTTTCCCGTCACAGAAGGACGCGGTCTATTCTTTGATGGACAGGGAGCTTTCAAAAGGCAGACAAATATACATTGTATATCCACTTATTGAAGGCTCTGAAAAACTCGACCTTAAATGTGCTGTTGACGGAGCAGAGGCATTTAAGAAAATTTTCCCGGCGAGAAATGTAGGGCTTGTCCACGGGAAGATACGGCATGAGGATAGAGAGGCTATTATGGCTTCTTTTAGTTCACATGATATTGATATACTTGTAGCCACTACAGTCATTGAGGTAGGTGTAGATCTGCCTAATGCCTCTCTTATGCTTATTGTTCATGCTGAGAGATTTGGTCTTGCCCAGCTTCACCAGTTAAGGGGAAGGATTGGCAGGGGCAGTTATGAATCTTATTGCGCACTTATGGCATATCCTCCTTTCAGCGGGGAGGCAAAAAGAAGACTTAAGATAATGGAGTCAACAGGCGATGGTTTTAAAATAGCAGAGGAAGACCTTGATATAAGGGGGCCTGGAGAGTTTTTCGGCACACGCCAGTCAGGCATTCCTGATTTGAAAGTTGCTAATATAATAAGGGATGTACAGATTCTGGAGGCATCAAGGAAAGAGGCGTTTGAACTGGCTGATTCTTCCATGTCTCTGAAAGACTATCCTTTGCTTGGAGACGCCTTGCAAAGGAAGTGGGCAGGGAAACTAGAACTAATTAAGAGTTAAAAGTTAAGAGTGTAGAGTTACTAATGAGTTCATAAGTAAGACTACGTTCTATGTCATTCCCGCTTGTCGGGAATCTTTCTTGAATAAGGATTGCGGACAAGCCGCAATGACAAAAACTGCTCTCTTAATGTCGCTTTACTTATGAACTCATTTATAACTGTTAATTTCTTTATTGTGGAGGAACCATGTTAGATAAAGTAAAAAGAAGTTTTAATGAAGGCGTTAAAAATGTCAAGTGGTTCGCGGCCTTTCTTTCTGAGAGAACCAGGGCAGAAACCTCTATGGCAAAACTGCTTTATCAAAGCAGCAAAATGGAAACCAGGCTTGATGAGCTTTACCGCGATATCGGCAAAAGGGTGTTAGAGCTAAAGGAGAAAGATGAGAAGGCAGTGCTGAAGGATTTTATTGTGCTTCAGACTATAAACGAGACAATAAAACTGAGGGAAAAAATAGATGATTATAAAAGCAGGGCTAATGAGCTTGGCAAACCATAGGAATGAACATTTTTTCATTGCAAATTACAAAATTAACATTTAGCATTTCAAATATACTTCAAATACATTTCATAATAATTAAAAAATAAAACAATTTAAGATGTTAATTGACAAATGATAATTTTTACTTGAATCCTTTTTATATATGCATGATATAAATTTATATATTATAACGTTCGTAGTCGGCTCCATGGTCGGTTCTTTCTTGAATGTCTGTATATACAGGATTCCCAAAGGGATGTCGATTGTTTTTCCTTCATCAAGATGCCCTTCATGTAATAACCCTGTTCGGCCGCTGGACAATATCCCAATATTAAGCTACTTGCTGTTAAAGGGCAGGTGCAGGTTTTGCAGGGAAAAGATATCAATCAGGTATCCAGTTGTAGAGTCACTTAATGCAATTTTATACGTAATAGTCCTTTGGAGGTTCGGCGCTTATTTTTCCTGGTTTTTATTGATTTATTTTATCTTCCTCTCATCGCTGATAGTAATTACTTTCATTGACCTTGAATATCAGATAATCCCGAACGGCATAACTTTATCCGGCATTCCCCTTGCTCTTGTTTTCGGCTCTACAATTCTTCCTGACCCTTTTTCACGTGCAGATTTGCTTGGGTTTAAGGCGTCAATTATAGGCGTTTTACTTGGAGGCGGGCTCTTTTACATAATAAGAGTGCTGGGAACACTAGTTTTTAAAAAAGAAGCAATGGGCGGCGGGGATATAAAGATGATGGCAATGGCGGGAGGGATTTTAGGCTGGAAAGGTGTGTTACTGACTACCTTTATCGGGAGTCTTGCTGGTTCCATAATCGGGATTTCCCTTATTTTGAAAAAAGGCGGGGAATGGGGTTCCAGGATCCCTTTTGGCCCATATCTTGCCTTTGGCACTGTACTTAGCCTTATTTTGGGACAGGAATTATTGTCCTGGTATCTCCGTTCTCCGTAGCTCCATTCTCCGTAGCAGCCTACTTCGCCGAAGTGCTACGAAGGCTGAACTGCGAAGGATGAAACTGCGAAGGATGAAACTGTGAAGGATGAATCCATGCAAGATAATATTTTTATCAGGATTTTTACTGCATTCCTGCTTGTATTCCTCGGCTTTTTGATTGGAATTTTTCTGCGTCAATACCTGCATGGTACGGATGTCCGGTTTTTCATCGGCATAGGGATATTTTTAATAGTAGTTATAGTTTATTCAGTAATAAGAGTTTACATTGTAAACCAGAGAAAGACCCTTAAAACATCAGAGGACAGAAAGGAAAAATCTGAAGTTGGTTTTGTAGTTGATACCTTTCAGGAGCTTGTGGGAAAGCTTAAGGAGAAGGAAAAGGAGATGGACAGGCTCAGGGCGCTTGCGGAAGACAGGGCTGGAAGGATGGAGACTTATAATGAGAATATTTTGCAGAGTGTTCCGAGCGGCGTTGTAAGCATAGACAACTCGATGAAGATAAAGAGCATAAATCAATCGGCAGAGAAGATATTGGGAGTTAAAGCTGAAGATGTAATTGAGAAGGACTGTGTAGAGGTTTTTGACGAACCGCTATTAGGTATTATAAGAGAAAATGAAGCTGTTAACAGGGGAGAATACCCTTATATTACAAGGGATGGCAGGCATATCTGGCTTGGTGTGACAAACTCACAGCTGAGAAATGCAGCTGATGAAAAAATCGGCCTTATACTTGTTTTTTCGGATCTGACTGACATAAAGGCATTGCAGGGGCAGGTAGAGCTTAAAAAAAGGCTTACCCAGCTTGGGGAGATGTCAGCAGGTATTGCGCATGAACTGAGGAATCCGATGTCAGTGATTGCCGGTTATGCAAAACTACTGAACAAAAAAGCAGAGGCGTCTGATAAAACTATTGTAAATGCAATATTGACAGAAATAGATCATATGGACAGAATTATCGCAGAGTTTCTTGCATTTGCTAAACCAACTGATTTAAATAAGACGTCTTTGGATTTAAGCGAAATGATTAGAGAGACGGTTGCATCTGTTATTGGTAATAATAAGGAAATCAGGTTCTTGATAAAATCAGAACGTCCTGTTTCTGTCATGGCTGATGAAATACTGTTAAGACAGGCCATTAGAAATCTTTTTATCAATGCTGTTGAGGCAATGCCTGAGGGTGGTGATATTGAAGTGGAATTAAATTATTCGCATGATAAAGTAGAGTTAAGTATCAGGGATTCCGGGCATGGAATTTCTGAAAATACAAAACATAAGATATTCCTCCCGTTTTATACACTAAAGGAAAAGGGCATCGGGCTTGGACTGGCAATTGCCCAGAAAGTCATTGTTTCTCACGGCGGCAGTATTGAGGTTGACAGCAAAGAGGGCGAAGGGGCTACATTCAGAATAACCCTTCCATCAATTTTATAGTGCATTTACCCCTCGCCCCCGCTTCTTGCGTTCTCAAGAAAGCAGCTGGGGTGTGCGATTTATTAGTAATCATTAAATTATGGGTGGCGTAGAGGAGGGATTCTCGAAGCGAGTCTCCGCGAAGAGTCGCTCCGACCGGACATTCATCCTTCGCAGTGCTACGGAGAACGGAGCTACGGAGAACGGGAGCCAGAATGACAACAGGGAAGGATGATAAAGGTTTTTTGTCATTCCCGTTTATCGGGAATCATTCTTTAGAGATATATAATTCCACTTTTTACTGAATGTTTACATTTATTACCTCATTTGACTTGCAATTTTTATTGATTTGCAATTTTTATCCAATATTGATAATCTTTGTATGACCCCTGCAGAAAGAATGGCCCAGCCAGTTTCTATATGGGGTATTTATACAGAATAAAGTTTTACAGGTAAAGGAAGGCATTTCTGGTAAACTGAATTTTTTAATTAACTAAAGGAGGTGTAGTATGTTCAAAAAACGGGAAGCAGGCACAGAGGATATCAAAATAAATAATTATGGAACAGAGAATGATTATGAAAAAGATTATGTGAAGGAGGTTGGCAAACAGAAAATAAACAACATTTTAAAAGGGAGTAAACTGGCAGGAGATATAAATATATCTTATGATTTGGAATTAAGCGGCGAGGTTGAAGGAAATATAATCTCCGAGCAAAATTCCAATATTGTTATCAAAGGAGTTTGTAAAGGAAATATTAAGACCAAGGAAGGCAGTGTTAACATAGAGGGTGAGTTGAACGGTGGAGATATTACTGCTGGCGGTGATGTAAAAATTACCGGCAAGTTTAACGGGGGAAAAGTAGAGGCTAAAAACAGGATATATGTGAATGGCGAATTTAACGGTAGACTCGAAAGCAATGAGATAGAAGTGGGTCCCAAAGCACAGGGAAGGGGAGAAATATTTTATAAGGAATTTATTTCTATTGCCAAAGGGGCTAAAATTGAGGCCCATATCAGTCAGATTAAGGAAGAATTAAAGGTGGTAAAGAAAACTCCTGAAGTGAAAAAAGCTCCTGAAATGAAAGTAGTAAATCTTGACCTCCCTGCCGCAGAGATAGGCAAATTTAAAGGAAACTGACAGGCTTTATATACACAGTGTCATAAATTACCGCGTATGTTTTGTCATTCCCGCTTGTCGGGAATCTTTCTTTACGATTCCTGACAAGCAGGAAGGATGCCGGACAAGCCGGCATGACAGACTTTTCGAGAATTTTATATTATGCGCAATTATATAAGCCGTCATGTATAAATAGTCAGGAAATAAGAAACAGGGAATTTATACAGGGAATCAGATGGTTTCAGCTTTTCTGCTGGAGATGCCTGATTCCCTCATTTTTTTTATCAGGATTTTCAGCCTCACCTGCACTTCTATGAGTATTCAGTGACGGGTGGCATAGAGGAGGGATTCCGGACAAGCCGGAATGACAACAGGGAAGGATGATAAAGGTTTTTTGTCATTCCCGCTTGTCGGGAATCTTTCTTGAATAAGGATTGCGGCGATCCCCGACAAGCGAGGACAGGCTTAGCCGCAATGATAAAAACTGCTCTCTTAATGTTGTTTTACTTATGAACTCATTAATATCTGCATTTCTCTGAGTATTCAATCATAAAGATTTTCCTAGCGCAGAACTGTAGTCATGCCAGTAACTAAAATGGTATGATAAGTTATAAAAATTGAATGATTTCTCATCTGAGCAACCCAATTAGAAAATCTTTGCGATTCTAACGGGGTAAATCTTGAGATTCCATAAAAAGAAGTTTGTGAGGTATAGATTATGCCGGTATATGAGTATCGATGCACAAAATGCAGTAAAGAATTTGAGGTAACACAGAAGATGACGGATTCTCCTCTCACCATATGCAGTTCCTGCGGGGGAGAGCTGAAAAAACTTATTACCAAAACTTCTTTTGTTCTTAAAGGAAGCGGCTGGTATGTAACGGATTACCCTTCTCCTGAAAGGAAGAAGGCTATGGATGCAAAGAAGTCATCAGACAAAAAGCCTGAACCGGCCGGCGCTAAAAAAGAAGATAAGAAACCAGAAAAAAAGACCGATACAAGTAAAGCTAAGTCTGCCAAAGCATAGTGACAAAATTGCAGAGGAACTGCGCTGAAAACATCAGGCCTCATATTAATGTACCATTTGATGAACTTGAGAAATACCTTCCGTTTATCAGGCAGGATAAAGTCGATCTTGAGATATATTTCGATTCCAGACGTTTTGATAATCTGAGAAAATCAGATATTGAAAATATCAGAAAAAGTCTTGACCATAATCCACGTTTATCAATACATGCCCCGTTTATGGATTTATCTCCGGGTGCAGTTGACCCGAAAGTAAGAGAGATTACTGTTAAACGATTTTCTGACACCCTTGATTTTGCAGAAATTTTAAAACCAGAGGTGGCTGTCTTTCATTCAGGATATGATAAATGGAAATATGATAGCAGGGTTGATATATGGCTTGAAGAAAGTCTGAAAACCTGGGAACCACTGAATAAAAGGGCATCAGACATGGGGGTCAAGATAGCCATAGAAAACATATTCGAAGATGAGCCTTCTCATCTTAAGCTTTTAATAGATGAGATAAAATCTGAAAATTTTGGCTTGTGTTTTGATACCGGTCACTTTAACCTGTTCTCAAAGTTGACTCTGTTGGAATGGCTTAAGATTATTAAGCCCTATATTTTTGAACTTCATCTTCATGACAATGATACGCTTAAAGATAGTCACCTTGCCATAGGAGATGGAAATTTTGATTTTGAAACCCTGTTCAGGGAATTAAAAGGGAGAGAATGCGTCTATACAATCGAGGCCCATACAGTAGAGGGTGTGAGAAAGAGTATTGAGAGGTTGAAGGGGTATTTTGAATAAAAAGATTATTTTATTAATGGGGTTGCACATGTTGTGTCATTCCCGCTTGTCGGGAATCTTTCTTCCAAGAAGGATGCTGGATCCCGAAGCATCGGGAGCATGACAGACTTTGGGAGAATTTTATATTATGTGCAATTTTATAAGTCGTCATGTATAAAATTTTCAAGAGTATTTAACTTAGTGGCGTTTCACCCACGCCCGAGTTACTTTCTTTTACCACAAAAGAAAGTAACCAAAGAAAGTGGC
>SDBV01011855.1_pt1 | contig 11239 bp, 13 predicted proteins | sample 2277081 | NCBI WGS metagenome assembly SDBV01 (sample SAMN10402039, study PRJNA504765) | marine sediment metagenome | isolation source: marine sediment core GS10_PC15, 223 cmbsf | place: Arctic Ocean: Southern Knipovich Ridge | collected 2010
AGAGGATTTAGCTGATAGATATTATAATGGTTGGTTTGATGATTTAAGAATTTATAATCGTGCTTTATCAGTTGAGCAAATAGTTTTCCTTAATAATTCCCAGCCCAATAAAATTCATTCAAACGAAACTTCTATGTTTGAGGTATGGGAAGTAGAAGTTACTCCAAATGATGGAATTGAAGATGGAATAACCTTAACAAGCAATAACTTAACAATTCTTTCAACTGATATTGCAAATCCAGTAATTAATTCAATTTCTGATTCTCCAGATCCTGTTAATCAAAGCCAGAACATAACAATCATAGCAAATGTAACAGATAATATCGGAGTAAGTTCTGTTTGGGTGGAGATAGATGGAACAAGTTATACACTGAATCAAGAACAAGTTCCAGTAAATAAATCTACAATAATTAGACCTGGTAAAACAGGAAGTTATGAAACCAATTCTGCACTTGATCCTCAAGATAGTTATGATAATGATAACACTACATACGCTTGGTTAAGTGTTGGGAGATTAGCAGTTGCTACTTTAAATCAAACTGATTTGGGAACTATTAACCAGGTTTTGCTTAAAGCAATAGTTTATACAGAGGTTGGAGGTGGTAGTGCAAGTTATGGTTTACACTGGGCAAATAGCTCTACATCACAAGGAACAAGCCACCCATTTGCTGGTGTAAAAGGAGATCATGTATATCCTTCATATAATGTTACAAATGAGAGAAGTTGGTCTTTTTCTGATTTTGCTAACATGGAAATTCATCTAGACTATGTTTCGGGTAATCGTGACGGATACATATCTGAAGTCTGGTTTGAAATAAACTACACAGGATTAGAAGGAACAGATATATGGAGTATTTCCTATAATACTGCTGGGTTAAGCAATGGTTCTCATAATTATACAATCTATGCAAGTGACACAAGCAATAATCCTGCTGCACCACAAATAGGAAATTTTAGTGTCATTGATGTAAATCCTCCTGCTTCTGTAACAAATTTAACAAACCAGTCTGCAGGACTAACCTGGATATACTGGAACTGGACTAATCCATCAGATACTGACTTTAATAAAACTATTGTTTATATTAACGGAAGCAATGTGCAAAACACAAGCAATAACTATTATAATGCAACTGGATTAGACCCAAATACAAATTACACAATAACTATCCATACAGCAGATATTTATGGGAATATTAATAATACTGATGTGAACAATACAGCTTCGATACTAGATTATATACCCCCAACTGTAACTTTAATTTCTCCGCCGGATTATTATTTTAATACTTCTGAGGTTGCCAATATAACTTTTAATTGTTCTGCAACTGATGACATTAGATTAGAAAATATTAGTTTGTATATTACCAATAGTTCTGATGAAGATTTTAGTTTAAATCAAACAACAAATATTTCTGGAATTTCAAATTCAACAAATTGGACTTTGGAATTAACTGGAGGAAATTATACCTGGAATTGTTTGGCTTATGATTCTGTTGGAAATAGTGATTGGGGTGAGAATAATAGGAGTTTGATGGTTAATTATACTTTAAGTAACTCCCCACAAATAACGCAGGTCCAGCCTGTTAGTGCTATCACTTTATCTGCATTTACTACAAAAGCAGTAAATGTTTTGTTTAATGTAACTGATACTGATGGTTATGCTGATTTAAATGATTCTTTAGCTTCCTGTTCTTTATTAAAAACAGGAGAAATAACAAGAAATTCTTCTAGTTGTACTGCGCAAGATCAGTCTGGAAATGATTTAGTTTATAATTGCTCATTAAACATGCAGTTCTATGATGCTGCGGGAGCTTGGAATATAAGTTGTTATGCAGAAGATTTGAGTGCCAACAACATAACAAATAATACAGAAACAGCAACTGTAAATGATTTGCATTATGTCGCACAAAATACAACTTCATTAAATTGGGCAAGTTTAAGTCCTGGAAATACTGATGAACAAGCTTCTGCCCCTCTTATCTTTACTAATGGAGGAAACCAGGATTATTCTAATTTCAATATAACTGCACAAAATGCAACGTATAGTTTAAACACTATTCCTCGTGATAATTTTATGATTGATAATGAAACAGGCAAAAGTTCTGGACAGACTTATCTGAATGATTCAGATGTTGGCTGGGATGAAGGATTATTATCAAGATGCACTGCTCCTTGCTCATCAAATTCAACAGAATCTGCTTATGTTTATGTTGATACCCCGTCAGGAATACTGGCTGGAGTCTATACAAGTATTTCAGAATGGGTGATATCATTGTCCTAGTTTAGGATTAAAAACAAAAAGGAGGTAAAAGACATGAAAACAAAAACAATTGGAGCATTAGTAGTGCTATTAGCAGTTGTAATAATGGCATATGTCGTTACAGCAGATGTACAATGCACAAGCCAGGACTGTTCTATAAACACAACATTGACAGTAGGAAACTCTAATCCTACAATAACAGGAGTAGAGGGTGGAATAACTATTACTGGAACAGCAGAGACTTCAGTAACAACAAATGTACTGTTTAATGTAACAGATGGAAATGGATATGCTGATGTAAATGACACAACAGCGCAGTGTGTAGGCTATAAATCTGGAGAAACAAACAGAACTTCAAGTAGTTGTACTGCACAGGATCAATCTGGAAATGATTTGAGCTATAATTGCTCAGTAGATTTCCAGTATTATGACGCAGCAGCAGCAGATTGGGCATGGAATTGTAGTGTAACAGACAATGCAGCAGTGAGTGTTAATGATGACTCAGTAACATTTACAATAAATGCATTGAACTATGTTGACGTGAATGTAAGTACATTTACGTGGGCTAGTGCAACAGCAAACACAAATGACCAGGAAGCTGATACAGCTATAAATCTAGATAACGGCGGAAACCAGGATTATGGGGCTGCAACAGTTACAGCATATAATGCAACAAACGGCAATGGCTATGTAATCCCTGCAACAACATTCTATCTGAACAATGCAACAGGAACTCCAGCAGGAACACAGATGGCTGATAGTTCAGCAGTAGCAATAACAGCATGGTTTACATTGCAGCACGGAAATGGAGCAAGTGAAGACTTGTTTGCTTATGTAGATATGCCTGCTATTGAAAGCGGAACTTACACTAGTGCAAACAACTGGCTGATAGATATAACCACCTAAGGTTATTTTTTTATTAACTGAAAAAGGAAGGCAATGCAAGGATTATAATTCTTGCTAGTCTCAAAATAAATTTTGAGGTGAAGAAATGAAGAAAAATAGCTTAAAAGGCATTTTGTTAGTTTTGGTAGTTTTGTTTTTGCCAACAGTAAATGCTTTTGCAAATACATTTTTAGAGGACAAAACAATGGATTTGTGGAAAGGCGAAACAGGAGAGTATTGTGTTTATCTTCAGAATACTGGAGAGGAAGATATAAAGCAAGTGATTAAAGTGTTTGAAGGAACAGAACATATCAAAAATCTAGATGAAGTAAGTGCAGAATTTGATGTGCCTGCAGGAACAGTCAGTGATAATTTGCCTATATGCATGGAAGTTAAACTACCCAAAGAGAGTGTAAAAACTGTAAAATATATGGTAAGTTATGGAGTTGCAAATGCGCAATCTAAAGATGAACAAGGGATGGTGTCATTAGCACCAGTGCAGATAAGGGAAAAGTTCTATCTGACAGAGAAACTAGAACCAAAAGAGCAAAATTTGCCTGTTGTACCATTGGCAATTGCAGCAACCTCTAGCTTAGTAGCTGTGGGTTATGTAGTTTACCGAAAGAAAAGAAAAGCTAAACCATGAGAACAGCTAATAGGATTAAGTTTTTATTTTTGTTTTTATTAGCTTCAGCTTTCTTTAATTTTGCTTATGCAGATATAGAATGTGCAGCCATGGATTGTTCTGTTAATGTATCAATAAATGTTGTTGGAATTATGAGTATAGCTTTTTCTGGATCTGTTAAAGATTTATATGGGACCTTAATAACAAATTCGAATGTAAGTGCTTTAGGAACAGGATATTCAACTATAGCAACTGATGGAACTTATGAACTAAATGGGGGAATGCCAAGTGGAAGATATGACTTAGTAGCCTCAGCTAGTGGTTATCTAAACCAAGCCAGAACTAATCAATTGACAATAGATGGAACAACAGCGATTATTGATTTTCAATTATCATTAGTAAGTGGAGTTGGAGGTGGTGTTGTAGATTTTTGGACTGGTGCTGGAATTAACAATGCAAATGTAACCTTAAGACAGTTTGGAGAAAATATAGATTCAACATTAACAAATCCAGCTGGTTTTTATTCATTTACAGGATTAGCTCCTGGGTATTATGATATCTATGTAAGCGCAGCAGGCTATACATCAAATTCCAAGCCAAATAATCAAGTGCTTGGAGGACAAGATTCAACTGTTGATCTCTGGATATGGTAAAAATAATCTATTTTGGGATAATTGCATTGATTTTATTAATTCCTTCTGTTTTAGGAACTACTTGGTCTGCTTATGTTCTTGATAATTCAAGTGTTGCAATAAATTTAGCTAATGTTACTGCAATTAATGATAATAATAGTGTGTATTTAAATTCAACTTTAACTAATGCATCTGGATTTTTCAATATTTCAATACCAGATGCAACTTCAGTCAGGCTAGTCACAACAAAAGCAGGATACCAGAATGATACATCCATTGCACTGCCTGATGTAACAGGAGATTTTGTATTGCCTTTCAATATCACCCTTACTCAAAATTTACCAGGAAATATTACTGGAATAGTAAGAGACAATGGAAATTTTGTTGCAAATGCAAATGTTTCTGCTATACAAGGAGGAACAGTAATAGATTCTGATATAACTGATGCAAGCGGTTATTATATTATAACCAATTTAAGAGATGGAACTTATAATATTAAAATAACTATACCCAGCGGCTTAATTCAATATATAACAAATGTTGTTGTTTTGCCTGGTTCTGTAACAGGGATTAACGTGTCTATTACTACTGATATATCTGCGCCAGTAATCTCTAATATAGCAGGTTCAGTCAGCTCAACAGGAGCAGCAATAACATGGACAACTAATGAAGCAGCAAACTCGACTGTCTATTATGGATTGAATGCGGCTGCTAATTTAATTTCATCCTCATCAACATTAACAACATCCCATTCGGTAATATTAACCAGCTTGTCGTCAAGTACATTGTATTATTATAATGTAAGCAGCTGTGATGCTTTCAGAAATTGTAATACTTCTGCGCAATATAACTTTACAACATTACTTATTCAGGGTACTTTGGATGAGATTCCGGCTTATATTTATAGAGGCGGATGTTTCTTTAGGTGGGAATGCGGTAGTTGGAGCAGCTGCATAAATGGAAAACAAACAAGAGCATGCAAAAATACTGGAACCTGCCTTCCCCGTGATAAGCTAGAGGAAAGAGTGTGTGAATCTATTGCTCCAGAAGGACTTCCCGGGCAATTATATGATATCAGCCTTAACATGGATGATGCTTTTATTGTTAGTGCTGATGAATTATCAGCGGTTGTTACATTTGAAAGCTTTGGGACAGAGCCAACACCTGTTGACTTAACTTTCATTATTCTGGATGATGCAGGAAACGAGGTCTATAGAGCAAAGGATCATATTGTTGTGATAACCGAAGAAGTTCTGAGAAAGGATTTCAGTGGTTTGAATTTGCTAAAAGGAAAATACACTCTTGTCCTGTATACCCTGTATAATGTTGATGTTTTTGATGAGTTCAGGGCTGATTTTGAAGTTAGTGAAAAGAAACTCAGTCCGTATCTGCACCGGTTATTGACTGCAGCTGGCTTATTGATGGTTGTTTTATTGTTTTTTATTTACTTTTATTACTATAAAAAAAGGAGGTAAGAGAATGTTAAATTATAGCTATGCTGGAAACACGCAACCCATTATGGGTTATAATAATGAGAGGGGATCAATATGGAAAATCTTCAAATCCTGACAGAGATGGTAAAACACCATAAGAAAATTGAAAGAAAATTAAGAATAATAGAAACAACTATGAGAAAAGGCAATAATCTTAAAAGGCTGCTTGCGGATTTCAGAAAGACATTAGAACAACATTTTGATATAGAGGAAAATACAATCTTCACAATCTACAAGGCCAGAAGCAAAATCAGCCGCAATAATATCCCAAAATTACTTGACCAGCACCACCATATAAGGGTCATGACCAACTTAATCGAGAGAGAGCTCAGGAAAGGACGCATTGTTGAGCTGTTAAACTTAAAAAAACTACTTGTGTCTCATCAAAAATTTGAAGAAAATGATTTCTATCTTCAGTTGGATAAGCAACTAAACCTTGATGAGAAAAAGAAAATAATCACACAATTACAAATGAGTGGGGCATAAACTTATAATGACTTTAGCTTTTTTACTTTAGATAGCCATAGCAGAGAATTGCTGACCTTTTATCTCAACTTTTTAATTGTGATATATTTTTTGACAATATCTTCAAATTCTCTGGCTCTCTCAATAGATGTCTTTGCCTTTTTTAGTTCAGCATTAACTGTCATCTGATAGGTAAATTCATTCCTTTTGGTTCTTTCTGCTTCCATAAATTCTATAATACTTTTCGCTTTCTGCTGGGTTAATTCCTGACTTTCTTCTTTAGCATCTTCCATGAGTTCTAATGCTTTTGAAAGCCTTGATTGTTTTATGTCTTTCCATTCAAGCTCTTTTTTATTTTCCAGATTGGAGCCTTTGATTATGAAATAATACATTAAGGCTAATTCAACTGTTTTATGGGTATCCTCGGTATTTTCAGGCAGCTTTTTGTTGTCTAATGCTAAGAGGTATTGAGCTAAGAAGAAAATCCTGTAATAAGAAGCATTTATTATCCACAATGTGCCGTCATAATTTTCTGCTTCAAAAAATTCTTTTGCCCCTATATCTTCCATTATTTTAAGTATGTAGCTTGCTGTTCTTTTTGCATTCTCTGATTTGTTCAGAGTATGGTGTTTAAATATCTCTGTAGGAGTATCCCATCTGTTTTTATTGTCCCATTCTTTAAATATTCTTATTGCTTTTTTAATGTCCTCTTTTTTTATCATAAGCTTTCACCATTGAATAATATTGGTCTGCTCCATGCAGGATTATTGAGCTTTCAAGCACCTCTCTTCCTACAGTGTGCTTTTCATTAAACATTTTAATAAGCCATTCTGCTGTAATGACTTCAAACTCAATTTTGAGGTTAGTTTCAGATGTTACAGATTCTATCCTTTTCTTTGTTTTATTAATATCTGCTTCATTTTGGACAACAAAAAGAAGATCTATGTCTGAGCTTTTTTTTGCTGTTCCTTTTACGTGAGAGCCAAACAGGATCATTATGTAGATTAAATCGTTTAATTTGTCTTTAATCTCATCAATTATAAAGCTAAATTCAGCCTTGTTTAAAAGTTTTTGGGAATGTATCAGTGATGATATTGCCAATAGTTGAGGGTCTGCTGAAAGGTTTAGCTGGCAGGATAAGGATTTGCCAATCTTTTTTGTTTTAATTAGTCTTTTTTCAATAAGTTTTTTAATTGATTTATGAACCAAAGAGTAATCTACTTTTATTATTTTGCTTACACTCCTAATAGAATGGGCTTCAAATGGCATAGGAAGCAAAACTTCCATTATTTTTTGCTCGCAATTTTTAGACATTTTCTATCATATGAATAAAAGTCATAACATTATGATTATTAATCATATATTTAAATCTTTCGATTTTAGGAACCAAAGTGGTTAGTTCTATTCATAGTCCAATATCTTTTCCCCCAGCAAAGAGAACACCATTTTCTTAAACTTCAGGCAAAAAAAGGGTAATATAACTGGATTCTATTGGTTAGCATCATTAGTAACTTATGATGGAGAGCAATGGTAAATAGTTTTGTTCTCTGCTAGTTTAGGGGATAGTTCAGGAGGGGTAACTAAAGTGAGTCAGATTACTATAGGGGGGAAACAAGAGTTGTCACACCTATCTGATTCTATCTCAAATCACGAGAAAATAATTGAATTGTTAAGGATGTCTAAGTCAGGCCTTACTATTGCTGATATTTCTAAGCTTCTTAAGATTACAAGAAACACAGTTGCTATTTCTCTTGCTCGACTAGAAGGTGCAAAACAGATTGAGATAAGGAAAGTCGGAATGGCTAAGATATATTCTTTGAAGCCAGAAGTTCAGATGAAATTGGAGGCAGAATGAAAATTAAAAAATTAACTTGCCTAAAACTTTTACATAGCCAATATTTAGCTTATCCTAGCTTATACCCCCTTGATTTAAGATGTTTGACAAGTTCTTCAGTGTTAAATACTTTAGCTAGTGACTGCTGTTTGAAGTGTGGATCATTAGACCAGACAGGCATTTTATTAAGTGCTAAGGACAATGCAAGGTATTCTGTATCATCCGTATCTGAAATAAGTGAATTGGATTGCTTGAGGAATTTTTCATATGATGATAAAGGTTTAATATTTATTTTCCTGCATAACTCGCCCAAAAGTGAAGTAAACTCATCAGAAGAAAGATTGGATAATTCTTTTATTCGTGAATTATGTTCTTCTAGTTCATCGAATAAGTTTTTAGGTGAAAACAATTCTATGGCTGTGGAGAAGATTATTTCTTTAGTGACACCTTTGCCTATTAGCGCACAGAATAGTATCGAGGCATCAATTATTAATTCCATTTACAGCAATTCTGGGTGTAATTTTTTTAACTTTTTGTGCATGCCTTTGTTCACTTCTCTTCCTAGTTTTATCGCATCTTGTTCTGTTAACTTGGATTTAGAAACAATTTTTTTGAATCGCTCAAATGCTTCTCTATCCTTTTCCTGCTTAATTAACTCTTCTCTTGCCAGTTCAGACCAGTTTACCCATGAGAATCTCTTTAAATCCGCCTTTACTTCATCTGGAATCGTTAAAACGGCTGATGCCATTTACAATTCACCTCTCGCTTTCAATTCCTCAAATTTCTTTAATTCTTCCAGCCTTTTAAGTATGCCTCGCTTCATAACTTCGTTCCAGTTCACATCTGGATATTTCTTCTTTAATTCTTCCAGCTCCTTTGGAGCAGATATTGTGAATGTTGCCATGTTATCACCTTTAAAAAGTTTGTTTGTACTTCTTAATAATTCAGTATACATACAGAAATATGTTAGTATATATAAATCTTTTGGTTTTGAAGATTTTATTGATAATTCAGCTTTAGAGGCAGCTGCATGAAAATTAAAATGAGATGGAAAAAATAAAAATGCTGGAAATAAATCAAGAAAGATATGGGGAAGCTTATCGGAGTGAATGTATTAATTCCGTTGTAGAAAGAATCTTTACCTCTGATTGTTTTTTTAGCGCTTTATCGTCCGACCAAATGGAGATATTTTTTGATAAAGCCAGAGCAATATATTCAACGTCATTTGGGTCAGGACAAACTTCTTTGGCTTCTGGGATAAATTTTTCAAATTCAGAAAAAGGAATTAATTTGATTTTTGAAAATAAGAGGGCTGCTGCAAACTTAAAAGAGTCTTCATCAAGTTCTGATTTTTTAATTACCTCCCCCCTATATTTTTCAATCTCCCCCATAAGATATTCTGGAGAAAAAAAAGAGAAATTCCCTAAGAAAATCAAATCACGGGTTTTTCCACTCATTGAAATTAGCGCAGATATTACTATATTTGCATCAATAACTAATTCCATTCAGTATGCTCCAGGATGCTCTTTTTTGAATCTTTCATGCATAGATTTTTTAATCTTCCTTCCAATTTCCAATGCGTCTTTTTCAGTTAGCTTTGATTTAGCAGCAATTGAATTTAATATCCTCAGCTGGGCTACTTTCTCACGAATTGCTTCTCTAGCTATTTCAGACCAATTGATGAACTTGGATTCGTCCATCTCATGTTTCAGATCTTCCGGAACTGATAAGGTTATAGTTGGCATTTTTAATCAACCTCCATTATTTAATATACTTAATACTGTGTATACACTTAATATACTTAAATCTTTCGGTTTTGAATGTTTTGCTCCTCTGAATCTTATTCATTCAAATAGTATGTATAAGCATAATCCAGCTTTAGAGGCAGCTGCATGAAAATCAAGAATAAACTGGAGATAGAGAAATAGTGAAAGAACAATGTTAATCCATCAAAAAAAAGGGGAGAAGAAACTGCATATGCCTATTATGGCAGTTATGGCTCTTCTTTTTATAGGTGTTTTTGCTTACTTTGTTTTTGCTGTTCAGGAGATTGATAATGTTACTTTGAGTTCAAGTTCTGGGGATAATCAGAGTGGTGATAATTTGACTGCTACAGTTAGTCCATTGAATGCGAGTCAGGGTTATATTTATGACTGGAGAAAGGATGGAAATTCTATTGCTGTTTTGAACATGCCATTTGATGATGATAGTGATTGTGAGAGTGGAACCAAGGTATGTGATTATTCTGATAATGGGAATAATGGGACAATTATTGGGGCAACTTGGAATGCAACAGGAGGACATGAGAGTAATGGAGCTTATGAATTTGATAGTATTAATGATTATATAAGAATTGAAAACTCGGCAAATGGAAGTTTGGATTTTGTTACAGGTGAAGAGTTTTCTGTATCTTTGTGGTTATATGTAGATAGCTCTGAGACTGGTAATGGATATATTTTCGCAAAAAGAGAAGGTACTGGAGAGAATGCTCAATATGGTGTCTACTATAGTGGAGGTAATAAAGCAATTACTTTTGCTTTAGGTGCCTCTACTTTAATTACTTCAAATGATGCAATAACATTGGGAGATTGGCATCATATTGTGGTTATGTATTCTCCAAATAATCTTGAAAAGATATATATTAATGGTGTTCTTAAAAAGAGTGGGACAATGTCTTCTATTCCCCATAAGGATTATGATGTATTGATCGGTGCTAGATGGCAGAGTTATCCCTCATCTATTGGATTACCTATGGATGGGGCAATTGACGATTTAATTTTTTTTGATTCTTATTTGAGTGAAGAGCAAGTTTCTGCACTTTATAATAACAGGACTGATTTGATTGTTTCACATGAAACTGAAGTTGGTGAGACTTGGAGTGTTATGGCTACGCCTGCTTATGAAGGGGAGGTTGGAAATAGTGTTTTGAGTAATAATGTTATAATCCAAGTAGCTGTTCCAACAATTGACTCAGTTATTTTGAATTCAACTTTTGGAATTAATTCAACTGCTGAGGATTTAACTGCTTATGCGGTTAATAAGTTT
>SDBV01011856.1_pt1 | contig 11239 bp, 18 predicted proteins | sample 2277081 | NCBI WGS metagenome assembly SDBV01 (sample SAMN10402039, study PRJNA504765) | marine sediment metagenome | isolation source: marine sediment core GS10_PC15, 223 cmbsf | place: Arctic Ocean: Southern Knipovich Ridge | collected 2010
CAATAATTTAATAACCTCTTTTTCATCCTCTGTCAGCTCATTTGATGGCTTCTTAAGTAGATCTTTCAGCTCATCTGAAGGCTCTAATATTACTTTAGATTTATCAAACAGTAAGCTGCCCTCAATTGTTATTAATAGTGGATTCAACACCGTGTATGTCACTGGCATAAATCCTTTGGACCATACCTTCTTTTTGGCAGCTAATTCCTGTTTCAATATATTTGCTTCTGGGTTTCTGCCATCTAGTTGTGTTATTTGGGCATTTATTTTTTCTATCCGTTTCTTGTTTATACGATCAGCTCTCTCTGTAACCTTCCTAAGATCTCCTCTAGCGACCTTCTTGCCAGGCTGATTTGATAGAAAACTTATACCTGGTTCGTACTTACCGATAATTTTATAAGTACGCACCATACCAACTCTAAAGAAATCAAAAAATATCCAATCCAATATTTGTTTAAAATGCACATCAAAATTCCATGTGTCATAAAACAACTTAATAGTATCATCATCTATATCATTCTCAAATCCTTTAGACGCTAAATTAGTTAAAATATCAACATGAGTTCCATACATATCAAACTCATAATAATACTGTATAGCTCGCCTAAAAATCTCTTGAGGATCTGCTTGTGATACTGATGTTTTTACCAAATCCAGAACTGATCTATCAATAACATTCCGTCTAATAGTCGCTGCCAGCTCCTGCCCACGTCCTGAGGGTAGATGTAGATTAACAGCTTTTTCTGTGGGCAAAGCCGCCAGAACCTTCTGTGTGGGCTTTAGGAAAAATGTAGATTTACCAGTAGCTTCATCGACTTCTATTTTTTGAATGCCAATGTCTGGATATTTCTTTTTAAGATCAGCCGTTATTTTATTAAAATGCATTTCTAATACTCCTTATGTTTTATCCATCTCAGTTATACTACCATTATTACCATTTTTTCTGAATACACCAGCAGTCTGAAATGCGCCCTTAAGTGCAACAATAATGCCCAGTATAGATGCAAATTGTATATTAGTAATAAGACCCGTGCATAACAATATAGTAATAAGTGTAATGATCCAAAGCTTAACGGAGATTATTTGGGCAAATAATTTTTGGAACCATTGATCCCAATACTTGTTGGGCACTATGAAAAACCCACTACGCTTAGCTTTTAGTTGTGATTCCAACTCTTTAGCAAACTCCTCGTCTATATCATCACGCATACCATCAAGCTGTGTATATATACGATCCATCATATCTTTCACAGTAGTTGTTGGCGTTACTTGTTCTTTTTTAGGATCTTCGCCCATAGTAGCCTCCAAAATATATCCCTCAATAGATCACAGTTAGTTAATTAATTTTTTTAGTTAAAACAGCGCTTTCCAGATGGCGCTTACCTATTATACCAGCCCTGGCTACGGGCCCAAACCTAGCCCCCGCTTGGTGCTTCCTCATATAACCGTCGCCATGTAAAACTTTCTCTATCTCTTGCCCTTCTCTGACCATCTCTCGAACACCCCAGGCAGCTAATATTGTAGCGGAATACAAATCCTTATTCTGCCCCTTTTTAGGTGTATCAAAATGCCTAACACCTCTAGATGTTTGAGTAACGATAATGTTCAATAACTGGGATTTCAACTTCTTAACTTGCTCATATAGTTTTTCAGCTATAGAATTAGATGACATGGTTAAAGCTGGGAACAATAATTCCCTATGTTCAAATAACGCCAAGGTATCAAAATTAGCATCATTTATCCAAGACGTTGTTGGGTTGATCAGTTGTAATATACGCTTGCCCTTTACACCTAAAGTAGTCTCATCATCCATATCTAAAATAGGTTCGTGGTTATTGTACCCCTCCTGCAATAAATCCCTAAAAGCTTTACCGCCACCTTGTGAATCCATAAAAATACGGACTATATTAAAACCATCTACCAGGTCTTGTATTGCCATGACCATACCCTGTGTAGTTTTCTTTTTCAACTCTTTAACATATACTATTTTATGTGGGGTGCCCACCTCTATAACTATCAATCCACAAGCTGCTGACCCTCCCTGATTAGGATCGACCCCTAGCACATAGTCCTTACCCCTAGTTCCAGTAAACTGTAGATTAAATTTACTATACATTGTACAAACTTCAAGTGTAGATGCTTTAAAAAAACCATCACTGTCCGACACCATAGCAGCTTCGTATTCCATGGTGAACTCTATAGTGGACATGGTTCTACGAGCTTCTTTTATATTCTCTGCATCTAAAAACGCTTCAGGCAATAATTGGTAGGGCACTTGATGCACTGCATATTTTGTGTGCTCGCCCTCCTCATCCATGGCATGCCAATAGGACTTCATCCTATTCCACATATGATTAAATTTAAAAAACCCAGATGACGTCATAATCATCTTATTTGCATCAGCTTCAACAAAATCATGTTTAGTGGCAACCCCCTGGCTTATCAGTCTTTCCTGCCTTTCTTTTTCCCGAACCCTTCTCATAGGTTCAAGAGCAACAGCTGCCATAGGTCTAATAACTAAATCAATAATATCTGTCGGCATTTGTGCCAACTCATCTATCTGGACCAAATAAAAACGAGACCCACGAATTTTAGCACCATCAACTCCTATTGGCAGTGCCTCAATGTAGCTCCCGTTAGAACTATCAGTAGCTTTAAATTTTAAATAACATGTATCAGACCCTCTTGTAGGTCTTTTTTCAGAGGCTTCTCGTAATATAGGAGAACGTAGGTAAAGCTTATCAACCTCATTAAATATCATTTTGGATTGACGGAATGATGGGGCAATCAAACCTATTCTATACCCTGGATATAAAAGAGCATGTAGAACAGCGTTAACACCTAGTAAAAACGTTTTACCACCACCACGTCCCATCACAGTTATTACAAAATTCTTAAACCACATATCACGTAGAATAACTCGTTGTATAGGAGCTAAATCTATCCTCAAAAGATCATACGCCGCCATTACAGGATCATTACGATAGTATTCGATCATACTAATGCCCTGTTCAATGACAATGTCCATATTGTCATACAAGTCTACTAACGGCAAATGTTCTCCTTAGTCCTCGTCTTTAAATACTGAAGCATCCTCATCATGTCTGTTACCCTTTAGTAAATCTGATTTTAAAACATCGTCCTCTTCAGATGTAAAATAGGATGCCCTACGAGCTAATTCCTTCTTTTTCTCCTCGTCAAAAACTACAGCTAGATCCACTATAGAAAACCCACTATATTTTTTAGGATCTATACGGTCTTTTCTACGAGATGCTAAATTCTCTTTAAGTTTCTCCGTTTGCCTTCTGAGCTTTTCTATAGCTGTTGATGCGTCTATATGCTTTATAGTATCACCCTTACTGGCTTTTAATAATCTTATTTCTAAAACCCTGTTCATGGATATACTTAATATATCATCTACATCGTTGGCTGTAAGCTGTTCTTCATCAAAATCTTTAAGATATACAGCTACCAATCCATCATATAATATTTTCTCTTCAGGATTGAAAATATCATCAGCTGGTAGTAAATCAGATAGTATCTCCTTAAACTTAGGTGGTTTTTTGGGCCTACCCATTTTTGCCATTCTATAACCTCTATATCAATGAATAAAATTCTTTTAGTGCTTCAGGACTACATGATTTTTGTATCTGTTCTTTAAGCATCAGTAATAGCTCTGGCGTAGTATTATGCCCAAAAAGATGCTCTATGTCTGACCCCATGCATATTTCTATCTGTTTAAGGTAGGACAGTCTTTTTTCAGTCATTATGGTGGCATATTCCTCATCATCTATTTCTTCTCTATTGTCAGCTATCCACCTAGCAGCTTCGTCAGAAATATAGTTATATTCCTGCTCGATACTATCTGCCAACGAATCTCTTTTTTTAAAATATGCGCTAAGTGATTTAGATATTTTATCTTTAGTCCGGGTAGTGTGATTACTGCCTAACCTACCTATCCTAATTTTCTCTTTAGTTTCTTCACTTAGTCTATGACCCACAGGACGTCCTCGTGGATTTTTAACATTATCTCCTTCCAACTTTTACCCCTCCGCATTAATATCACTAACTAAACACTTAACCAATCTATCAGATCCAAATAACTTTACAGATACTACAAGTTTTTCGCCATTAATTTCTACTACAGTACAAATCATATCTTTAAAAATAGTATTCACTAATTTATAAGATTTACCTACTACAATGTTATCTGTAGGCATGATGTCCTCATACTTTTGAGTGGTCAGTTCCTTTATATGATCTATCTCTTCACGAGAACATGTGCCTATGTAATCTTTAATCCAGCGACAATTTTCTATTTTTGAATGTATACTATTTGTGTGTTTATATTTGATAAAAACATAATTACTATATAACGGCACATCCACAGTCTTCCAACCAGTTTTAGTGCTGTATTCTTTTACCACAGTTGGATATAGATATGTATCTATTCCATATAGTTTATCCAAAAATTCTTTTATTTTTTTAGACCTCTGTTGAGGTATCGTCCATACATGCCAAGTTGTCATTATAATTCATCCTTTCCACTTTCGTTGCTTTATTGCACTGACGGCATTCTACCATAACAGTGTTTTTAGGGGCAGAAAGTATATGCCCACATTCTACACATTCAAACCAATCGTGTCGTTTAGCTTTAGGTGGCTTAGAGAATGTAAATGGTAAATTTTTGTGGTCGTCCGCAAACTTACTTTCTTTATGTATTTTCTCATTGTGCTTGTGTAAGCCACCCTCTGGTATCCACCTTCGTGGTGTGGCCCCTGGACTTAGTTCTCCCATTCTACTAACCCTTCCTTTTGTGATCTACATGGATAAACCGCTTACTAGTAACATAGTCGGATGTGTAAACTACCATTTCTTCCATGTGATATTCAGTTAAAGGCTTTTTTATATCTGGATGACTCCAAGGCCCATAGTGATGAGCGATACATGAACATATAATATTAGCTGACTTATTACTCAATCTACCTTTAAATTTTGCCCTGTATATATCCGCGGCGAACTTCGCCATTAGTTGGGGGTGTTCTTTTACCGTGTGCCCAGCCCTACTAAGCCCCTGCTTTACCATATCATGCAAAAGTGCTGCTGCACATATCTCATCTCTATGCTGTTCTACGTCGAACCCCCTACTTAACTCATAAGCTAAAGCGAACACCTTTTTAGTATGTATAATAGTACCATCAGGCCCCAACTCTTCAATGGGATGGAACTTTCCCGATGACGAGCTTGGACAATCTACAAATACATAATCTGGAGCCTGTGTCAAACACTCCTCGACAAATTCTCTAATAATCGGGTGAATAATAAGTCCCAACTCATCCTTGAACAGTTCTAATCTTTCCTTTGTTTCCACTTTAATTCCCCTATTTTAATTACCTAGCTCGTATTATTGGTACATTCACATCTAACTTAATATTATCAGGACGAATAACTGGATCCTGAGCATTATACCCTGGTTGGGGCTCAATACGCCAATGTCGATTAGGTTGGCTAGCGTACTGTATACTCATATTATCAAATCTACGCCTATCAGCTCTAGATAGTGTCGCTTCATAATCATATCTTATAAAACGTGGGTTGCGTATATCAAACTCAGTTACGACCATTTATAGTCTCTCCTTTAAAGCGATATATTCTTCTGCGTGATCCTTTTTAGACTGATCTACTTTTTCTTTATTAGCCAGCATAATATCCATCAACGCCATAACAAATTCTGGTACCACATCGCCTTTCCATTCATATGAAACTCTTAGAAATTCACTATCGTTTACCTTAACTCCTACACTCGCATGTCGATAATCACCGCTCTTTATTATCTCTGATCCTATAATATCGTCCGGCATAATTTTCAAATTCAAAGGTTTATGTGCCATTATAAGTCTCTCCTTTCTTCATCATTCGTTCTAAAATAAGTATTGTATTTGCTGTGTCTTCTGCCGCCTGATATAAATCTTCAAGCGTACCACTATTGTCAATTTCTATATCGAAACCTGTATAATCATCCAATGCTGTCTCGGACTCATGATCCATACCATGTATTTGACTTACTTCATTGCGTGTAATCCTTATCAACAGTCCATTATTCTTCTTTATGTATTCACACTCATTTATATGGCGTGTGTCAGTTATAATAACATTATCATAAGTCTGTTTCTTAATCTCATTGTCTAAAGCTCCTACCCAATAATCACTTCTAATCCTACGATAGAAACTGCCCAATTCCTGCATTATCTCTCTCGCTGTCCAATAAGTATATTCATCCTTATCAAACCTCCTATCAGGGATTTCTTTCTCGTCGCCCCACAACTGATAATCAGTCAAACCAAAATGCATCTTGCACATCATTTTCAACTGCGTAGCAAATGCTATATGAACAAAAGTTCTATTATGCGTTTCCCCAAAACATTTTATTAAATATTCCCCGAACTGATCTTTTCCTGATCTCGCACGGCCCGACAAGCTGATGATAAATCCCATTATAAATTCTCCTTCCGTTTCCATTTAAATCCTCCAGCAGTTTTACTATAACCATTTGTAGTATTAATAATCCTACTTGAGTTAATATCGGTAACTCTCCAAGCCTCAGCAGCCGATGGATACTCTTTAATTATATCATTAGTATTAATATCCACTTGTACAACTGGCTTGGAACTACTACCATTTAATTTACCTTTTAATGTGTTTGAAATTTTTTTCTTTACTTCTTCTGAAACTTTTTGACCTTTTCTACCAGTAGTCCACCCAGTGCGTCCTTTACTCCATGGAACATGTCCTTTTTTAAACCCTGTAACAGCTTTTGCAGCACAGGATCTCGAACAAAACGTTTGCCGTTTATCTCTAGGACTAAATTCTATATTACAATGACCGCACTTTTTAACTATTTTTTGTTTTATACCATAATTCCAAGGCCTGCTTCCTTTTTTAAATGAAGTCTGATTACCAAAACTAAGCCCTTCTCCACCATCCATAAGATTAACTAATTTACATCCTTTATCCTTATAATACTTTATATAATATTTCTCCAAAAATTTCCATTCATCGATAGGAATCTCTTTGATAATCTCAAATACCGGCTTCATACCTTTTTTGCGCAGAGAATTAATCCAATTACGTTTATAGGTTCCACCATCCCTTGCCTTATTTAAATGATTCCTATACCTTTCTATAGGGCTATTAGTCTTTCCCACATACTTCACTTCGTTGGTTATAGGGCACTTTAATATATAAATATATGTGGATTTCAAATCCTAATCCTCCTTAAATCTTTTGCAGCCTTTTCCAATTCCGTACTAAACTTCTTAAACTTATATTTGCTTTCCAAAATTGATTTCTCAAGTTCTTCATGTGCTTCTTGCATTCTATCTATTGTTATTAATTTAACGATATATTCCTTACATCCTTCTTTATTACTTTTATGTAAAGATTTAATTTCACCCTCGTCGTCAAATTCTACCCAATATCTAAAAATCACTACTGCACCTCGACATGCCATTTGGCATAATTTATCTGGGAATCGAGTGTTTTTATATCTAAACGAATATTTTCTCGATCCTTGAATAATTCATCCACATCCAGGCATACCACATAATCATCATCTACTGATGTAGACCCACCTAGTAAAACCCCAGTGTTATACAACTTCAGTTGCATGGCTTGTTTAATGGCTTCAGCATCTAGTATACTCAACTCCATATCGTTCACTTTAATGACGGCTTTAGCCTTTGCCCTTTGTATAGTGACAGAAAATTGTTGGTATTTCAAATACATATCTTTCAGTTCTTCCAACCTGCCATCTATTAAAGTTTTTTGTATTTTAAATTCTGTCTTGTCTTTCACCAACAACGTATCCATTATTTGTTGTCGTAAATTGAGAATTGATGTCTCAATATAATCCTTTTCTATAATAGCCTCTGATAAAAGCATATAACTCTCCTTTACTCTACAGGGGTTACTTCCTGTGCTTGAGTGCCTTTGTCGGTCTCCACTAATGCGAACTCTACCTTCTGTCCTGCTCGCAGTGTTTTGTACCCGTCCATCTGGATGTAACTATAATGAACAAAATATTCAGTAGTCTCATCCCCATCTTGTAGTACAAATCCGTAGCCTCTCTCTGCGTTAAACCATTTTACTACTCCACTAACTCTTTCGTCTCCCATTAACCTAATTCCTCCTAATACAAAAATTTAATTCATGTGTCGGCGTTGGTTCTTTAGTTTTTACTTTTTTGCTATTATAATTCCTCTTTATACTTAGCCATAAGTAAACACCCATTACTGACACAATTCATAGGGTCTTTAGCCCTTCGTATTTCTTTAATTTTGAACGGAAATTTCTTATTTTGTGCCTCTGCTCTAAACTTCTCTGTAAAATTAGTTGCCAAAGTTAACCCACCAGAAACCACTATCGGCACTGGATTTCTAAATGATGGAAGCTTTAGTCGTTCCAATTCAAATATAATATTGTCTAATGCGTAACCAATTAGTACGCCATAGTAAACAGTTATAGCTTCTTGTATTTTGCCTACAGGCTTAAACAAATCTATATTTGATTCTTCTTTTTCTATTTGCACCATAGAGGCATTCATATCCAAAGCTTTACCTACAGATTGGTCTATCCAATCGCCTCCTTTGGTAACCGAGAACTGTACAATGGAATCTCCATCATAACATACTGATACATTTACCATTCCCGCCCCAAAACTTATTGAAAGTCCTGTCAAGTTATCATCTAAGAGTTCAGAAAATGCAATAGCAAATCCCTCATTTAAAGAAATAGGATTGAATCCCATCTCCCTCAAGTAAGTTTTTACCATGGCCTCATGATAAAATATATCAAAATTTCCATCTACTGGTTCAGATGGAATAGAAAATACCAACTTTTCACTTCCATCCCCTTTACCGATAATGCTCTTAATAATAAGCTTAATCATTGGTAGAGATCTTTTTTCCCGGGGCGATAAAACCCCTCTACTCATAGGGCGTCTGGCTTCCATATTCCTCTCGTTAGCCATCCTCAACGCATCTTCCCCCACTATTATGAAGTCATCCCCATCGATAATGAAGTTCGCTCTTCTACTTTCCAGAGCTGTTCTAATACTCTTCCTGTTTACCTCCGACCGAGGAGTAATTGTAAAAAACGCATCCCTCTGTCGTTTATATACAGGCTTACCGTCCTCACCTATTGTTGCCGCTACCAACATATTTGTACCAATATCTAGTCCGGTTCCCTTCATAATACCCTCCCTAATTTAAACTCAACAAGTTTTTCAACTTGGCTAGATCACTCTTCATATCTATATCTGATGCTTCAGGTTTAGGTTCTTCTTCCTTCACCTCTATATGTGGATCTAGTTCCGGCCCGTCAGTTTTTTCTAACGGGTCAATAAAAATTTTATCTTCCAAAGCGGGCCTATCCATCTTACTACCCACTAAAGGCTGTATAGATCCATCAGATATTTTATTATATAGTTCGTCCATTTTAGATTGTAATATAGTAAAGGACTCATTGTTTTGCTTATAATTTTCTTCCTTACCCATAAGATAAGCTTTCGCTTCTGCTAACGCAACATCTTTCTCTGACAATGATTTAGACAACTCACTGTTAGCTTGTGAAAGTTCTGTAAGTTGAGATTTTAATAATTTTATTTCTTCGTTAGATTTAGCATACCCGGAATATTTTTTTCGTACATCGTTTAATTGATCATTTAAATTCTTAAGTCCACTCTCAAATCGTTCCTTTTCTGACGCTTTTGTATGTTGTACAGCTTCCTCTATTTTTTTACGGACCTCCTCAAGTGGTAAATATCCAGATAGATCAGTAGTTGTTCTCGCAGGCATTGGTTCAGTCGACTTTGTTTCACCTTGCATTACGGGAGCTGGCCCAAGTTCTCGCCTTACCAACTCTTCTTGCATAATACGTTGTCTTAGCTGAACATCTCTAGGGCCACCACGCCCTATTCTTTTTCCAGATCCTTCCTTATTGTACTTAATTCGTGACATTTTAACTCCTCGACGTAAAAACTTTATCTATTAATCCATACCTCTTAGATTCTTCCGCGCTCATATAACAATCCCTATCAAGATCTTTTAGTATTTTTTTGGCTGGGTGTCCTGTAATAATAGCCAATTCTTTCAGCATTATCGTATTTAAAACTTCAGCCTCATTAACCCTAATTTTCATATCTTCAATGTGACCCTGAGCACCACTAGAAATCTGGTGTAACATTATCCTCGAATTTCTAAGAGCATACCGTTTTCCTTTAGTGCCAGCTGCTAAAATAAATGCGGCTGCACTAGCTGCATGCCCAATACATATCGTACTGATGTCCGGCCCTATATATCTCATTGTATCGAATATTGCCAATTCGGCACTCACAAGTCCTCCAGGGCTGTTTATATAAATAGTTATGTCCTTATCCGAGTTATCTGATTCCAAAAATAATAACTGCGCCACCACTGAATTTGCCAGATCGTCTGTAAATTCCTTTCCTATAAAAATTATTCTGTCTTTTAGAAGCCTACTGAAAAGGTCGTACGACTTTTCTTTATTCCCAGATCCCTCAATCACATAAGGTGTCCCCATAGTAATTCCCCCCATAATTCCAAAAATTTGCGCAATAAACGCATCTATATTATAGAATATTTTATTGACTTTGCTAGAAAGATTCTTAAAATGTGCCTGAAGCAGCGAGCCAAGTCCAATTATAATTAGCCGGTAATACTATAGCCCTAATGTTTCCAAGGTATCTGGATTGGTCATTGATTTATCTTTGAATTCCAATATATGGTTTAACTCATGACCAAGGGCAGCTTGGTTTATTATAATCTTGCCATCTACAACCTTACCAAGTACCCATATTTCATAAACACCATCCCTAACTCTAGCATAACCAACAATACGGTTTTCTGGTTTTCGTGCTCGTTCATAATCAAACTTACTACGGTCTCCTACTATATGGATTTCTATATTGTTTAGTATAATAGTTTTATGTAAGTATGGTGTATCTGGAATTAGTGTAAAGCTTCTTGAATACATATTGAATCCGTCTTTTCTATACTCTGTTATCAAAGAGAAACACCCTGTCAAAAATAATACTATCATAACTGTAAGTATTAGCTTCATTTGGATTCCCCCTTATCTCATTTGAACTCCTGACACTCTAATAAATATTTCGTTGAAAGTGGAGGATGCGTCAAGTTCTACATCTCCATTGGCGTCAGTT
>SDBV01011857.1_pt1 | contig 11239 bp, 6 predicted proteins | sample 2277081 | NCBI WGS metagenome assembly SDBV01 (sample SAMN10402039, study PRJNA504765) | marine sediment metagenome | isolation source: marine sediment core GS10_PC15, 223 cmbsf | place: Arctic Ocean: Southern Knipovich Ridge | collected 2010
TAACCTGAATCGAGGCGGCTTATGTGCAAAAAAGACTGCTGGGGGCGAAGATGGAACGGTGGCTGCGCCGCTGTGTTTGTGTCACTCGCGCTGCTGATCATCGCGTTGCCGGGCTTTGCCGGCCAGAAAAGCAGCAGGCAGCAGGTCATGCACGCAGGCTCCTCCCTGCGCAGTCTGATTGAGGGGGATTGGGCGGACAGGGATCTGCAATTCATCGTTGAAGCGTCCGAAGCGAAGGGCGAGGCCTTTTCCTTGGCACACACGCGCGTGGTCATCGCGCGCGGTTATGCGCTTGCCCGCCGCTTGACCGTCCCCGCCAATACCAGGCAAGTCGCGCGATTGGAGCAGGAACTAAGGCAAATCGAGAAGCGTCTCGATGCATCAGAGCCCAGGCGCTTGTCCGCGGGCATGCGGCGCGACATCCATTTCGAGGCTCGTTGGCTGGTTCGCGCCATTGCCTTCTCCAATCCGCTGCTGGATTTCGATGCGATCCTGTTCGCCAAACGCCATGATTCGCGAGGTGTGTTTCACATGTGCGACCAGTACTATGGGTTCAACGCCGTGCCCGGCGGAGGACTGTTTGTACTTTCCGATCCATTTGGCCAGCGTCCCCAACTGCGCAACCTGCTGGAAAGGTCGCTGGTGGGCAATGGGCGGCTGGCGGGCCTTCCCCTGGCGCCAGGCGCCTTTGTGTCGCCCGAGTTGTCCTACGACGGAAAGACCATTCTTTTCGCCTATACCCAGGCAAAGGGCAAGGATCTGGAATGGACCGAGGAGAGTTGCTACCACGTATTCAAGGTGGACGTGGACGGCGGGAACCTGACCCAATTGACAGATGGTCCGTGGGACGACTTTGACCCATGCTTTCTGCCTGACGGCCGCATCGTGTTTGTCTCTGAGCGGCGCGGCGGCTATTTGCGTTGCGGCCGGCACTGCCCGACCTACACCATGCACGTCATGGACGGGGACGGCGGTAGTTTGTCACGCCTGAGTTCACATGAAACCCATGAATGGCATCCCAGTGTAAACAATGACGGCATGATCGTCTATACCCGTTGGGATTACGTCGACCGCGACACGAATATCGCCCACCACCTCTGGACATGTTTTCCGGACGGCCGCGATCCGCGTTCATCCCACGGCAACTACCCGGCGGCGCGCCAGAACCGGCCGTGGATGGAGATGAGCATTCGCGCAATTCCGGGTTCGCACAAGTATGTCGCCACAGCGGCGGCGCATCACGGCCACGCATTTGGTTCGCTGGTGATGATTGACCCACGTATCGAGGACGACGGCGCAATGTCCCAGTTGACGCGCCTGACGCCGGAGGCGCCGTTCCCCGAAGCGGAGAAGAACCTCAAACCTATAAAGGAGGCCATGGCCTACGGAACGCCTTGGCCGCTGAGCGAAGATGACTATCTCTGCGTATACGACGCCAATGCGAAGAACCGGGGCATTTATTGGATTGACCGATTCGGAAACAAGGAGCTACTATACCGCGATCCCGCGATTTCGTGCCTGAGCCCGATTCCTTTACAGCCGCGCAAGAAGCCGCCCGAACTGCCGTCGCTCACAGCGCAAACCGATGAGACGGACATTGCGCAAACGGGAACCATCGCCATTATGAGCGTGTACGACAGCGACTTCGATTGGCCGCCCGGCACCAGGATTACGGCGTTGCGGGTGATCCAGGTACTGCCGAAAACCACGCCGCCACCCAACAAGCCGCGCATCGGAGTGGCGTCTCAGACTAACGCGCGCGCCGTATTGGGTACGGTCCCCGTCGAGGCGGACGGCAGCGCCTATTTCACCGCGCCAGCAGGCAAGCAGCTTTATTTTCAAGCCCTCGACGCAAGCGGCATGGCCGTCCAATCCATGCGCTCGGGAACCTACTTGCAGCCAGGGGAGAATATGACGTGTCTGGGCTGTCATGAACCCAAGCACCGTGCGCCGAGCAAGGCGACGAAGACGCCCACTGCGCTGTTGCGAGCGCCTTCAAGCATCCAGCCAGATGCCGACGGCTCGAATCCATTCAATTACGTGCGCTTGGTTCAACCCGTGCTGGATCAGAATTGCGTGGCCTGCCATGAACGGGAGGGGGCCCTCGATTTGAGCGGCGATATTGAGGGCGAGCACGGCTGGACGCGTTCCTACGCGAACCTGGCCGACCGCTACGGATTTTACTTTCACGTAAAGAATGGCTCCATAAATGACGGCGTACACGGCGGTAGCCGCAGCATTGCCGGAGCATTCGGCGCCAAGGCATCACCGTTGCTCGCCTACCTTGACGAATCGCACCACGGCATGCAACTCCCGCAGGAGGATTTTCACCGCCTCACCCTATGGCTCGACTGCAACTCAGAGTTCTACGGCTCATACGAAAACACCGCCGCCCAGGCCCGCGGGGAAATCGTTTTTCCCACTTTGGACTAACAATATGCTCCAGGTTGAATACTAAAGAGGATTAAGATTATGAAGATGTCACAGAAAACTCAAACTGTCCTGATTTGCATAGTAGCTTTGATGGGCATTGCATTAACAAGTGCAATGGCAGAAGAAATCGGCCAGCCGCCATCTCCGCCGGAGGGATGGACCGACGGCTACGTTATAGCCAACGGGATTCGCATCCACTACTGGCGCACCGGTGGAGACAAGCCGGTGCTGTTGATGGCCCACGGTTCATCGGACAACGGCCTGTGCTGGACGAATCTGGCCAAGGAACTTGTAGAAGACTACGACATCATCATGCCTGACGCGCGCGGCCACGGTTTGTCGGATCCGCCCTCAAAATCGGATCCAGCGGATTCCCAGGCAGAAGATTTGGCAGGCATCATTCGCGAACTGAAGCTGGACAAGCCTATACTGATGGGCCATTCGATGGGGAGTTCTTCCGTAGCATGGTTTTCGGCCAAGTATCCCGACGTCCCTCGCGCAGTCATTCTCGAAGACCCGCGCCTCATCCCCCGGCCTTCCGGCGATCCCCGCGCCACTCCCAGTGCCGATGCGCAGGAGAAACGGCGCGCCCATATCCTGGAACGGAACAACACGCCCTACGAAGAACTCGTTGCCCAATGCATGCAGAATTCCCCGCTATGGGGGCTCTCCGAGTGCAAGATCTGGGCTCCATCTAAGAGGCTCCATCATCCCAACACCGCATACCGCCGCATTGGCGAACGTCCGCAAACGAGTGATCTGTTTGCCAAGATCACCGCGCCGACGCTGATCCTCAAAGCCGACGCTGAGGGTGAGGTTAGGAAGCAAAACGAGGAGGTTGCCGGCATTCTAAAGAACGGCACCTTGGTTCATGTGGAAGGCGCGAAGCACAATGTACGCCGCGACCAGAAGGCACGCCTTCTCAAGGCCCTGAGGGCCTTTCTCGACGAACTGTAAAAAGGATTAAGGAAGAAAACATGCAAGCAAGAATCAAAACACTGTTTATTGCAGTATGTGCCGCAGCCTGCACATCCATGGCATTTGCCGAAGTTAAAGTACCTGCCGTTTTTGGTGACGACATGGTCCTGCAACGGGAACTGCCTGTCCCTGTTTGGGGGACAGCGTCACCTGGAGAGAAGATTTCCGTATCTTTCGATGGGCAAAATCTTTCGACTACCGCAGACGCCCAGGGCAAATGGATGGTTAAGCTGAATCCACTGAAGACATCGAAAAGTGAGAAGGAGATGACAATCCAAGGGTCGAATACCATCACCTTCTCCGGCGTTCTTGTCGGCGAAGTCTGGCTATGCTCTGGCCAATCAAACATGGCGGGGAAGTTCGTGGAAAACAAAGGCCGCAGAATCGATCCCAAAGTATTTGAGATGGATCTATCAGGGTTCAGGTCCAACACAAGGAACGGATGGGTGGTTCTGAATCAAAAAACACAGAATCAGTTCTCCTGCGTAGCCTACTATTTCGGAATCGAGCTTTACAAAGAACTCGACATCCCGGTCGGCCTGATTCAGCGGTACAACTCCGCCACGCCGATACAGGCTTGGATGCCCAAAGACGCTTCGGAAGTTATCCGCAAGGAATTGGATATACCGGCGGATTGGAATGATGAACAAGCCATTCGTAATCCGGCTGTTCAATTTGATGACAAAATTGATCCCATTGTCCCGGTAGCGTTTCGTGGTACGATCTGGTACCAGGGCGAACGAAACGCCAAAGCGTTTACAGGCTGGGAATACCGTCATCTGCTCCCCTTCCATATTAAGACTTGGCGCGAAGTGTGGGCAACGCGTGCAGGAACGCAACTGCGCAAATTCCCTTTCTACTATGTTCAGGTCCCGACACAGGAGTCTCCTGTCGATGGCGAGTGGCCTTGGCTGCGCGACGGCATGAGGCGGGCTTTGAATACGACAGAAAACACCGGCATGGCCGTTTTCTACGATTACGGACCAGGTCTTCATCCGGAAAACAAAGAACCTTCGGGACAACGCCTTGCACTCTGGGCCCTGGCAAAGGATTATGGGCGCAAGGATCTCGTTTACAGCGGCCCCCTGCTTGACGAGGTTAAAATCAAGGGACGAAAAGCAGTTCTGAGTTTCAAACACGTCGGTGGCGGCTTGAAAAACAAATCCGGGGAGAAGAAACTCAAGTTTTTTGAAATCGCCGGAAAAGACGGAAAATACGTCAAGGCCGATGCATGGATCGAAGGGGATACAGTTGTTGTTCAAAACAGAAAAATACGCAAGCCGATTTACGTTCGGTATCTTTTCAGAAAACCAGAGCCAGACCCTGAAGTCAGCCTCATAAACGCTGAAGGCTTGCCAGCCTCATCATTCATGACGGACGATTTCAAGCCAGCGCGCCAATAGATTGCCGCGATTCGCCACAGTCTATTGCATCATCTGGGATTATATGCGCTCCGTCTGCCCTAATTCGTATACGGCACGGTTCCGGTATCATCGACTTCGTAGTTCCAGCGGGCGAGGTATGTGGCGCCAGGGAGGAATTCGTCCCCTGTTTCCTTAAGTTTTTGGCGGAGCATCTTTTCGAGGCGTTCTTGGAGCTTCGCGTATTCCTTGCGATTGCAAAGGTTGTCTTGTTGATAAGGATCGGTTTCGTTATCGTAAAGGAGCCAGGGGCCGTTCAAATCGCGGGCATAGGTGTGCCGGCGCGTGCGCACACCTCGATATTCCCGGCCACCGTGTGCCACGCGCTGCCACTGGCCAAAGGGGCTGGGACAGGTAATGAGCACCGCATCGTTGTCCGGCGCTTTCGTCCCTGTGAGTACGCCAGCATAGTTCCGGCCTTGCACCGTTTCAGGAATCCCGCATCCACATAGACTGAGCAGCGTCGGCATAATGTCGGGCGTGTCGATGGGCATGTCGATGACCTTGCCTTCATCGCCGAGGAGGGCGGGATACCGCAGCAGGAAGGGAACACGGATGGATTCGTCCCAGGGCTTCTGTTTTTTCGTTTTGCCTTGGGAACGAATCATGTCCCCATGATCCGAGGTAAACACAACCAACGTGTCACGCTCCAGGCCAGTATCGCGCAAGGTCGCCAGAAGTTCACCCACACAATCGTCCAAGGCCGCAATATGGGCATAGTAGCCGCGCAACTCTTCTGTGGCCCTCGCGATGTCTTCCGCCGGGATGTTGGGACGCAAGGCGATCTTTTTTCCCTTGAGCAACGCCCGATGCTTGGCCGGAGCCGTGCCATAGGGCGCGTGGGGCGGTCCCCAGGAAAGAAAGAGGGCGAAGGGCTTCCCTGTGCGATGTTCATCAATATAGCGCTGTGCTTCGCGGGTCTGGGCAATGGCGTCATACCCGTCCCATTTAAGCTTCACGTCCTTCTCGCCATAATAGAACGAGTTGTTGTAGTTGTGCGTGCATTCCAGGGCCCTCCAAAACTCAAACCCTTGGCGGCGTTCGCGCGGAATGAATGCGCTCCGTCCATGGCCGTCGATGTGCCACTTTCCAATATAACCTGTGGTGTAACCTTCGTTGCGGAAAGCGTCGGCGATAGGTACCGCATCGTTGCTCAAGCACACGTCGTTCATGAAGACACCGTGGGTGAGAGGATAGCGTCCCGTGATCAAGCTGGCGCGGTACGGACAGCAGACAGGACACCCCGACATCGCATTGGTTAAGTTAACGCTTTGCGCCGCCAGGCCGTCGAGGTGGGGGGTGAGGGCATTCGTATCCCCCGCATAGCCCGTGGCCTGGGCGCGCCATTGATCCGCCAAGATAAAAAGCACATTGGGCTTACGCGCTTTCTTCGCGCCCAAGAGCAAACTGCCCGCCGCGGCGGTTCCCAAAAAAGTCCGTCGATTCACCCCATTCATATTCATTTCCTCTCTTATATTTTGAGCCGGTAACTAACCTTTGGACGTGTACTATGCCCTTAGCCGATATTTACCATATGGACTTGCCCGCGGCCGCCACGGCCAGGTTATCCACAATTGTAGAGAGATACACTGACGAGTTCAAGACCGGTTTTAGTGTCATGGCCGCTCATTGACGTCACCGTTCTTACCCCCCTGACAAGGGGGCAAGTAAGTATTCGTTAAACCCGTGCAAAAACCCGGAAAACTAAGCAAAACTAGGGACTGATGCAAGCGTAGCGAGTCCGCGAGCGCAGACGTGTCTGTCCCTAATTTTGCGGCCCTAGATCAAAAACACCACAGGTTTAACGAATACTTACGGGGGCAGGGGGGTTAGAAATCATCAAGTTCTTCTGCACCAATAGATTGCCGCACGCACAAGCGGCCGAATATTATTCTCATAATGGCGGACGACATGGGCTTCTCAGGGATCGGCTGCCACGGAGGCGAGATTGAGACGCCCAGCCTCGATGCGTTCTTGTACTCGCGGTCCTGAGCCTTCTTGACAGGGTGCGACACCTACGCTACACTAGTCCAAGTACTTAGCCCGCATCGCTCACCAGAACGTGGATGAAGCGTGGCAAGATGTTGGATGCGAACAGGTTGAAGCTGAGCGATGAATACCGTTGTGTATTGAGAGCGAAGTTTCAACATGTTCCGCGCCAAGAGATTGCCGCGATTCACCGCGTTGTGGTGAGCGATGCGGGCTAGGACTGATGGGGAATTCCGCGTCCCTTCGAGACACTTCGACACTGCGAAGGCTGGGGTTTTCTGGATTGGAAAAGCCCGGCGGACGGCGGCGCGGGAGAGCCCAGCGCAACCATCGCCGTTGTGTTATAGTGTTATCGTTCGAGTAGAAAACGTATCCCGCGTTTATCCCGTTAGCGGGGCTGGCGCCAACGCGCACGAAGAGGAGACCGATCACTCATGGCCGCAAAAGGACGAGGGAAAAAGAAGGAATTAGCCGCTCAGGAGTGCCCGCCAGGCTTCAAGCTCCGGCATACGCTCCGCGGACACACGGGCGTCATCTGCCGTATCGCGTGGTCGCCGGACGGACACACGCTCGCATCGCCCTCTGACGACAAAACCATCCGGTTGTGGGACGCCAACACGGGCGAGCTACGGCGCGAGCTCGAAGGACACAGCGGGAGTGTTTACAGCGTGGCTTGGTCACCGGACGGGCGCAAGCTCGCATCGGCGTCTCAGGATAAGACCGTCCGGCTGTGGGATGCGACCACGGCCGAATTGCGGGACACGCTCAAAGGACACAGCGACCAGGTCTGGAGCTTGGCCTGGTCACCAGACGGGCGTACGCTCGCATCGGCGTCTCAGGATAAGACCGTCCGGCTGTGGGACGCCGCCACGGGCGAAGCCCGGAACACGCTCAAGGGTCACAATCATGTTCTCAGCGTGGTCTGGTCGCCGGACGGGCGCACGCTCGCATCGGCGGCTTACGACAATACCGTCCGGCTGTGGGACGCGACCACGGGCGAAGTGCGGTACACGCTCGAAGGACACAGCTCATTTGTTTACAGCGTGGCCTGGTCGCCGGACGGGCGCACGCTCGCATCGGCGGCTTACGACAATACCGTCCGGCTGTGGGACGCGACCACGGGCCGTGCGGTTACCGTTCTGGAAGGCCACACAGCATGGATGAGATCCGCAGCCTTCTCGCCTGATGGCCGGCTTCTTGCCTCGAATTCCAGCGACGGCACCGTGCGACTGTGGCGGTGTGACACGTGGGACACGGTGGCTGTCCTCGACGAACCGGCCTCACCGGCGTGGTCGCCCAGTTTAGCCTTCCATCCCACTGCACCTGTTCTGGCCACGCTCGGCCGAAATGACAGGGTCATTCGGATTTGGGACTTGGATCTCGACGTGCTGCTTGGCCCCGGTGCGGCGGTGGCCGTGCCGTCGGCGCAGTATACGAACGCCAAGGTGGTCCTTGTGGGCGACACCGGCGTGGGAAAGTCGGGCTTGGGCTTGGTGTTGTCGGGGCAGGACTTCGAGGCTACGGAATCGACCCATGGCCGGCACGTTTGGACCTCGGACCGGCATGAAGTGGAGGTGCCGTCGGGCGTGCGGCAAACCCGCGAGACGCTGCTGTGGGATTTCGCCGGCCAGCCGGGCTACCGCCTCATTCACCGGCTCCACCTGCACGACGTGGCCGTGGCCGCCGTCGTGTTCGACGCGCGCAGCGAAACGGACCCATTTTCGGGTGTGGACTACTGGGCGCGTGCCATTGACCAGGCAACATCGGGGTTCCCGACAGTCAAGCTGCTCGTGGCGGCGCGGTCGGACCGCGGCGGGCCAGCCGCCAGCAAGAAGCGGATCCGCGAGGTGATCAAGAGGCTCGGATTCGATGCCTACATAGAGACCAGCGCCAAGTCCGGTGACGGTATGGACGACCTGAAACAGAAGATTCAAGACGCCATCCAATGGGACAAGTTACCTTTCGTGGTGACGCCGCAAGTCTTCGCCCGTCTCAAGGACTTCCTGGTTGAGCAGAAGAAACAGGGCCGGGTGCTCTCGTCTCGGGACGACCTCCTGGCGGAGTATATGGAAGAGCACCCGGACGACGGTGCCGCCGAGGATAAATTCGATACCTGCCTGGGCCTGCTTCAGGCCTCGGGCCTCATCCGTCGGCTGTCCTTCAATGATTTGGTGCTGCTGCAACCCGAGATGCTGGACAACTACTGCGCATGGATGGCCATCGGGGCGCGCAAAGAGCCCGAGGGGCTCGGCTCCATCCCCGAAAAGAAGGCACTCGCTGCGAAATTCACCATGGATGACGATCTCCGCGTCGAGGACAAGGCAATGGAGCCGTCCATGCTGCTGGCGACCATCCAAGAGGCCGTGGGCCGCGGCATCGCGTACCGGCAACCGACGGACAAGGGTGACATGCTCGTGTTTCCATCCGAATTGAAGCGCGACCTGCCGAACTATCCCGGCGAACGTACACTGGCCGTGGCCTTCCACTTCGACGGACCTGTCAGCGCCATCTACGCGACCTTGGCGGTGCGGTTGGTACACACACCGGCATATACAGAGCCCAAGCTTTTCAAGAACGCCGCCGAGTTCAAGGCGGTTGAGGGCTATATCTGCGGTTTCGCCGTCGACTATCCTGATAAATACAACGACGCCCGCGGCCGGTTGACAGCCTTCTTCGACGGCGACACCGACAGGAACGTCGAGTTGCTCTTTCTGCGCTACGTAAACCAGCAGTTGGATCGGCTCGCGCTCGACGGCACAGTCGTGCCCGAGCGGATCTACATGTGCCCGCATCCGAAGTGCGACTATCAGAGCCCCCAAGACGTAGTCAAAGCGCGAAAGGAACTCGGGGAGAACACGGTCGTGTGTCCCATCCACATGCTTCACATCCCACTGGACGACCTTGTGGAACAGGCCGGGCAGGCGGACGAGGCGGTCGATGAACTGGGCGTGCTGTCCGACGAGGAACGGAAGCGTCAGAAGCGCGCGACCATCGTGAAGAAACGCCTGGAGTTGCAGCAGTACCACACGTTCTTGTGCCACAACAGCAAGGACAAACCCGAGGTGCGCAAGCTCCGGAAGAGACTCGAGCACCAGGGCATTGCAGCGTGGATAGACGAGAAGAACATCCTTGCGGGGGACCAGTTTGTGCCCGCCATCGAGGAGATACTCGACCAAGTCCCGTCGGCACTCGTTATCATCGGACCGAATTCAACGGGGCGTTGGCAACAGCAGGAGTACTATGCGCTGCTGCAGAGCTACGTCGAGGGCCGTAAGGACGAAGGCCGGCCGTTGCGGCTGATCCCGGTGCTGTTGCCGACCGCGGAGAAGAGGCCAAGGCTGCCCGTGTTCCTGCGGAGCTTCAACTACGTCGATTTCCGTAAAGGCGGCCTGGACGACCGCGAGGAGATGCGGCGGCTTATCCGAGGCATCCTGACCGAGGGCCGCGGGCTGGATTGAGACGCAGGCCACATTCCCCCCAGCCTATTGCATTATCTGGTTTTAAGCTCGTCAAGATGTTGTAAGACAAGTCGCTTAGGCTATACAATCTGAATAACGATCTGTCGGAAGAAGCGGACTTGTCGCAAAAGGTGCCTGAAAAAGTTGGCGAACTTGAAACGCTTCTATTAGATTACCTGAAAGACTCGTTAAAATGAATAAAGGATGAGACGATGATGAAAAGAATGTGGATTGCGGTGCTGCTTGTGGCGATGGCGTTTCAGGTGATGGCGGCGGATAAGCGGCCGAATATTATTGTCATTCTGGCGGATGACATGGGGTTTTCGGACATCGGCTGCTATGGCGGCGAGATTGAGACTCCGAGCCTGGATGCGCTGGCGGCGGAAGGCGTGCGCTTCAGCCAGTTCTACAACAGCGCGCGTTGCTGCCCGACCCGCGCTACGCTCATGACGGGTCTGCATCCGCATGAAACGGGTATAGGCCACATGACGAATCCGCCGGACAAGACGAACCACGACGCTGGGCCGGAGTTCCCCAGCTACCGCGGTGTGCTGAACCGAAGCTGCGTTACGATTGCCGAGGCGTTAAAACCGGCGGGCTATGCGACTCTGATGGCGGGCAAATGGCATCTGGGCATGGACGAGCATTCCCTCCGTCCGTTGCAGCGCGGCTTCGAGAAATACTACGGTTGCCTGTCGGGCGCAACCAAGTTCTTTGCCCCCGAGCATCCGCGCGGCATGTTTATGGGTAACGATCCAATCGAGAATCCCAAATCGACTACCGACCGCCGCTTCTACACCACCGACGCATTCACTGATCACGCCATCCGGTTCATTGCCGAGGAGAAGGCGGAGAAAGACCGCCCGTTTTTCCTATACCTGGCCTATACCTCCCCGCACTGGCCGCTCCACGCGCATCAGGAGGAAGTGCAAAAGTATGTGGGTAAATACATGATGGGCT
>SDBV01011858.1_pt1 | contig 11238 bp, 9 predicted proteins | sample 2277081 | NCBI WGS metagenome assembly SDBV01 (sample SAMN10402039, study PRJNA504765) | marine sediment metagenome | isolation source: marine sediment core GS10_PC15, 223 cmbsf | place: Arctic Ocean: Southern Knipovich Ridge | collected 2010
GGATCAAACTCTCCATAATATATTATATCTGTCAATAAAGACAGATAATTAACTTATCCCAACACAAACACTAACGTAAATTCTTTTACTCCCATCCCTAATAATTTCAAAGAACAATTACAAGCTTAAAAAGCCTGTATATTTTTATATTAATTAAAAATAATATAGCAAAAAATTAATACATTTTTAAATAACACTTAAAAAATAGATATATATAATACAACAAAAAGCATAACTTTGTCAATGGTTATTTATACTTTTTTAATAAATATCTTATAAATAACCACAAAGATGACAATGTTTTCTTAAGTGCAGAACAGAAGATAATAAATCCTAATCTAATTGTCAATAGATATATTAGTAAATTATTAAATATTTTTTATCATAGCTCAATTTAATAATATTTTTACAAAACAAATATATAAAACGCAAAACTTGACTTATAAATCAGGACAAATTATTATTTACAATATAGAGGAACAAGCATGACTGCGGTAAAACGAAAAACAACATTTATAAGATGCAAGAACTGTAATAGAACATCAACTCTAAGCAGAGCAAATTCCGATGGATACTGTTCGCCGGAATGCAGGAGTGTTTATACACGCTGTACAACCTGCGGTAGATACTTTATACTCCTTAAACAAGAAAAAGAAGACGCAAACGAAAATATTAAGGATTTTAAAAAAATAACCTGTTCAGAAGAATGTAAAATCATTTATATTATACATAAAAAATAAAGAATACAAAGCAGCACAGCTGCAAGGTATTCTTATGTTTGCAAGGACGCAAAGCCTTAGGCTTTGTACTATTTTATATCATATCTCCGATGTCTTGTGCCCTTTGGGTGTTAAGTAAGCATCGGACATATGACTTTATAACAATAAAAGGAGAAAAAATTGAAACTAATTCTACTAGGGCCTCCTGGAGCCGGAAAAGGAACTATTGCCGCACTTATTTCTGAAAAATATAATATTACAGGAATATCAACAGGAGATTTATTCAGACAGGCAGTAAAAAACAGCACTCCATTAGGGCTTAAAGTAAAAGAAATCATGAAAAAGGGAGAACTTGTTCCTGACGAAGTGACCTGTGATCTTGTAAAAGAAAGGTTAAGCAAGGACGATATAAAGAAGGGCTACATGCTGGATGGTTTTCCACGAACTATCTCTCAGGCAGAAACTTTAAAAGGATTCGCAGAAATTGATATGGTTATTAATTTTATTTGCAATAATGACGTTGTTGTTAGCAGGCTTTCCGGAAGAAGGGTGTGCAGGGATTGCGGTAAAATATATCATATCACCAATATGCCGCCCAAAACAGAAGGCGTATGTGATGCGTGCAGTGGAGAACTGTATATTCGGGATGATGATAAAATAGAATCAATTAAAAATAGGCTGGAAGTATATAAAGAACAAACAGAACCATTAATTAATTTTTATAAAAACCTGAATTTATTAAAAGACATTGATTCATCAAAAACACCAAAAGAAGCCATGGAACAAATCTCAGAAATCCTCGGATAGATATAATACTTTAAGTACCCGGTGGTTTTATCCGGGTACAAATTTAATATTTACCGTATTTACTAATCATTATTTTCTATATTTTGCTCTTCCTGCTACGCCCCTTCCTCGTCTGCAGGCAGCTCTTCTTCTACGACTTCTGCTTCCGGTGGAAAAATATCATATTCCTTTAATAAATCCTCCACAGCTTCTTTTTCAGTTAATTCAGGATCATCAAGTAATACTCTTAATCTTGAAAGATCATTGAATCCCAAGTCAATTGCTGTTTTTAATGCTTCAAGCCCTTTTACTGGAAATTCTATTTTTGTGAGAAGCACTTCGGCTTTTCCAATCCACGCTTCTACATTTTCGTTATCCAGTTCAAGTAAAAGCTCATATCTTTCTAAAACCATATCAAAGCGCTCTAATGCTTCATACGCATCAATTAAAAAGAAAATAGCTGATATCCTGGGTTCTTCTTCTAAAATCTTAATCTCAAGGAACCTGTTAAAATATAGAACAGCATCATCCCACTTTTCGGTTGATATCATTATATCACCAAGAGCGTATAGAGAATCTCCATATAAACCGTGTATATCTGTATTCTCTGTAAATTTCAGGATCTCATTAAAGCATTCTGTTGCTTCACTAATTAAGTCCATTCTCCAGAGTACTATACCTTTATTATAAACAGCATTAAGATCTTCCTGCTGAACGGAAAGAATTGTGTTAAAAATATCAAGAGCCTTTTCGTTATCACCCTGCATATAATATGAATAACCAAGTAAATGCAGTAATGAAACATTCTCAGAATCATTAATTAATAGGTCTATGAGTATTTCGTTTGCTTCATCACTTCTATTCTCTATGATTAAAACCAGTGTAAGATTGTAATTTGCTTTTATGAGTTCCGGATTAAAAGAAATTGCTTTATTAAAGAATTCAACTGCCTCTGAAATGTTATTATTTTTATAATAATAATTCCCGAGATTGTAATATTCTAATGCAAGTTCTCTTTTTAATGCCGCCCTTGTGCTGCATGAAAAGAAAACAATGATAATAAGAAAAAAGATTACTAATTTAGTCATAGTGTTTTAATATTAAACATTTATACTAATTATGACAATATCAGTATAAATACTCAATTACAATAAAAAACAGTTAAATTTGGGCATAAAAATAGCTTTATATATAGTTAAAAAATATATAAACATATAAAAAGCTATTTAATATAATAAAACTTATTATTTTGTTGGGAGTTTAATGGTAAAACCTACCCATCCCTGCCAATGCTGAAAAGCTTCTACATCTCCTGCGATATCTACAGTTGGTGTCATTTCTGCAAAGATTTCCACTTTTTTCTCCGCAAATAATAACTGCAAACCAACTGGCGCTCGTACACCAAATATATTACCGCCTTCACCACCTTCTACTGGTAGAAGTAAATAACCGCCAACTCCTAAGTAAAAATGAAGAGGCCCCACTAAATGTAATTGATCAATTATTCTGAAATCTGTGCTGATACATAAAAAATCTTTATATTCTGTAAGCCATCCTGTAAAATCGTAACCCATACGAAAGTCAAACCTGTTCACTCTAAAGATTACACCAAGAGTTGGATTTCCAAATGATCCACCGATTCTCATATCAATAGAAAACACAGATGCCGCTGTAATAATTCCGAAAATAAGAATTAAAAGAAGGCACTTTTGTAACTTCATATACTTCTCCCTAATTTTTATTATATTGATAATAATTAATAATTTATTAATTACTCATGACTATAAAGCAGTATGTTTCTTTTTCATATACTTTTTTAAAAATTATATCATCTCCTAGGGGAGTCGAACCCCTGCTGCCGGGATGAAAACCCGGTGTCCTAACCACTAGACGAAGGAGACATAAAAATACATAGACAAATAATGTATTTCAAAAAATATTCAACAGTACTGAATATTTTCATGTAGAAGTAAAATATAATAATAAAGATGAAAATGTCAATATCTTTCTTAAAGATTTAAAATTATTTTGCAACATTTACATTTGACAAATACTATCCATTATGTATTAATATTGATTTTATACCATCATAGAAAGAAATTATGGACAAATTTATAAATCCTAGAGTATTAAAAGGCTTCAGAGACTCATTACCCGATGCAGAGATACAGAAAAAACAATTAATTACTGTTCTTGAAAAAACTTTCATGTTGTTCGGCTTTGTTCCTATCGATACTCCCGCGCTAGAATACTCTGAAATACTCCTCTGCAAAGGCGGCGGAGAAACAGAAAAACAGATTTACCGTTTCGAAGATCATGGAAATCGGGATATTGCTTTAAGATTTGATCTAACAATTCCTTTTGCGAGATACATGGCAAATAATATAAATAAACTTTATTTACCTTTTAAGAGATACCATATTGCAAAGGTCTGGAGAGGTGAAAATACCCAGAGAGGGCGGTACAGAGAGTTTTTTCAGTGTGATTTTGATATTGTAGGCACAGATAATTTTTCTTCTGATTTTGAAATCCTGCTTCTAATGGTAAAAAGTTTAAATTCCATTAGCATCAATAATTTTAAAATTCACCTTTCAAACAGAGGTATTTTTAACAGATTATTAAAGCAATTAAAATTGGAAGAGCAATCAGTAGAAATACTTCGAATTGTTGATAAAATTAAAAAAATCGGACAGGAAAAAACTATGTTACTGCTCGAATCATTTACAGATAAAAGCAGTATTTCTAAAATAATTGACTTTATTACGCCGGAGTCGGGGTTTAAAGACACACTTAATAAAATCACAGATCTTGCAGGAGGCAAAAACTCAGATACAGAAAGGTTATCAAATATAAAATTGTGTATTGATGAACTTGAACTGGAAAATGTTTTTTCACTTGATCCTTCGATTACCAGAGGATTGGATTACTATACTGGAATTGTTTATGAAACATACTTAGACGAACTGCCGCAGATAGGTTCCATATGTTCCGGCGGCAGATATAATAACCTTACTTCCCTCTACACAAAGCAGCCTATGCCGGGTGTCGGTTCATCAATCGGACTCGACAGGCTCATAACAGCAATTAATGAACTCTACAAGGATAAAACTTATAATTCCAGTACGAGGTTATTAATCTTATGCCTGGATAACAAATATACCGGATACTATCATAAACTTGCCACTCTATTCAGGAAAAACGGAATAGAGACAGAAATCTACCCGGAAAAAACAAAGTTGGGTAAGCAATTTTTATTTGCAGAGAAGAAATCTATACCCTTTGCACTTATCTGCGGAGAAGATGAAATATCTAAAAACAGAATTATAATAAAAGATTTAAGCAAAAGAAAAAGTTATGAAGACATTACCGTCAAGGAAGCAATACAAAAGATCAAAGAACTATCAGTATAAATTTTAAACTGGCGTTTTACATTTCATTACTAAGTGTTTCAAGCATATCCCTTTTTGCTTTAGTTAGTGTAGTTTGATATTTGCTCTCTATCTGCAGCATGTTATTACGAACAATAGATACATACTCAGGATCTTGCGCAGGATCTATTTTTACTTCCTTCCCAAGTTTTTTGGAAAGCTCCTCCTCTTTTTGTTTTAAATGCGGAGCATACTGTTGATTTATAAGCTCTTGAACATGTTCCTTTTCCTCAATATATTCTCCAAAAAAAGAATGTAGCTTTGTAAAAACCGTTTTTAAATAATTAATATTATTAATTATTTTATAAAATACCTGCTCGACCTTCTTAAAACCTGCTAATGCTGTTTTGTCTTTTGGAAGTATAAAATTAGATAAAAGCACATCAAGCATTCCCTGCTTCATCCATTTTTTCTGTTTATTATTTAGCCCTTTAAGTGAATCATTTATTTGATAATCAGATTCCCCGAATAATTTGGAAACAGCCATCTTGCCGATCTTCTTATATTTGTTTTCTTCCATTTTCTCTTTGTCAACGGTAAAATTCTTTGTTTTTTCTAACGCTAATTCTAAAGCTGATTTTATTTTACTCATTCAAATATCCTTGATTACAAATTTTAATAAATATTCTTTTCTGTAACAATATTATCCAGTTTTTCATCCCAGGAATCTAACGGCAGTTCTTTTACAAGCTGTTCTTCAAAAAATATGCCTACCGCCGATAGAGATTTTAACTCATGCTCCCTGAGCTCATGTATCGTCCTGTCATAGTATCCTCCGCCCCTTCCAAGCCTGTATTTTTCTTTAGTAAATGCAATCCCCGGTACAATAAGAAGAATACTATAGTTTTTTAAATTCTCAAAATATATTACAGGTAAATGTATTTTCGGCTCCAGTATGTTAAATTGATTAAATTCGAAATGTCTTTCATGATATGGATCTATATAGGAGCTGCTCAGAATAGAATCGCCCGGCAATCTGTCATATTTATCTGTATTTAGAATTTCATAGATTGTACTCATATTACATGCAGCAAAATCAAATGTAACATGATCGGAAATAAGAAAGAATACAAGTTTTTTTCCCACTATTCTCGGTACTGCTACTTTTTTATCATTTATTACAGCGCATTTAACTATTTCTACTGTTTCCACTTCATTGTCTATAGAAAGATATGTAAAAACGATATCCGCGTTTCTCCATAGGTCTGAACAAACAAGATTCTTAAGAATAAGATCGGACCTGTTTTTAACTTCTATTATTTCTTTGTTATTTATAGCTCTAATTACTTCGTTGCGAATCTCTATTTTTTTTAATTTATTTCTGGAATACATTCTTCTGCATTATAAATTAAAATAATCCCATAGACAAGTTGATAATTTACATACTTTTCAACGGTTTTTTGACTGTTCTATAATATCAAACCAATTTTCCGGTATTAGTGAGATTGGATGAATATATCCAAGCTGGCCTGCATCTTCTCCAATTACAGAACTCGGAATACCAATCAGCTCATAAAGGTCATTTAGAGCTGCTCCTCCGGAATTCCCCGAATTAATGTCTGCATCCGTTTTTAAAATTATACCAAAAGGATTCCTGTCATAACCGCTGATTGTTCCCTTTGTATAGGTAATTGTCACCCTGGAGCCGGAACCTCCGACAGAAGGATATCCCATAATTGAAACCTCTTCTCCGATATTCAATATAGGATTTTCTGCAAAATCAAAGTATGGAAAAACATAATCATCCGGAATCGGCTGGCCGTAAAACCCCTCTGTTATTTCAATTAATGCAAGATCCTCTTCAACAAGATAATCAATAACTCTTGCACGAAAAACTTCTTTGGGAGGGATTGTAGAATCCAGATTAAGATTTACAATTATATTCTCAGAAGGCATTCCGGAATATGATGATACAACATGCCAGTTTGTAAGAATTAATCCATAAGGGCTTACAAGACATCCGGAACCTCCCGCAGAATCTGTTAACAATTCTACAGTTGCTTTTAAAGCATACTCCAGCTTATCATCCGGAATAGAAAGAAGAGGAATATCAAGCAGAAAATCTGGAGGAGCTGCTGTCCAGTCCACAATAATGGAAAAATCTTCTACCATACTGTTTACTACCTGATCCAGTACAAGAATATAGTAGCGGCCGGAAGTTAAAGGTATATACGAATTATGGTCTATTATTGCACTTTCGTTTCCGTAATATCCTTCTATAATAAAATCTGCAAAATCCCACTCTGAAGGAACCTGATTCTTTTTAATTAAAAAATCGCAGTCAGCAAAAGAATTAAAAATATCAATTCTCATTTCAGATACATCTGCAGGAACATCAATATAAAAAAGCTTGAGCATAGCTTCATCCGGAAGCAATTGAGCTTCTACAGACTCACCAGGCAGAAGCTGGACGGCATCATCAAAAGTAACAAAACTGGCATTTATAGTAAAAGGAATTTCACGAATATTAACACCATTAACAACAGGGGGCCTGCTCAATCCGTAAATAACATCTATATAATAAGTACCAGGTTGCAGATTTTCATGGTTTAATCTGGATAGTAAAATCTCTTCATTATAATTAGCAGTAATTCCTATTACATCTGCAAAATCATAATTTGTTAATTCCTGGCCATGCTGCAGATAAATATCAAGGTCTGCTTCTGCATGTGTTATCCAGACCTTTACAGAAAGTGTATTTGAAGGTACTTGAAGAATAAAAGTTTTATATCCATCATATGCCACAGCTGTCTTAATCGGTTTACCCGGCAGTATTCTTATATACGAATTTCTGTTTGTCTGAGTAAAAACAGTAAATGAACATAATAAAAAAAGTGCTAATAATAGATAATTCCTGATTTTCACTGCAATACCGTCCTTTTCAATAGAATGTTATTACAATGAAATATAAATCCTTTTTAAATAATAATCCAATATATTTACAAAAAGCAATTTGCAATGTTAAAGAAAATTAAGATCTCAGGCAGAAAAACACTCTCCCGAAGCAGAGCAGAACCAGACTTGAAACGTTTTTAGATTTTGCCATTCATGTTCTGAATACCACAAGGGTGCAGACGCATATCGGAAGTATGTTTTTCCGCCTGATAACAGAATGATTATTTTAACACCATTATAATGCCCTGTGTGTGCAAAATGCTTATTTTTGGAGGGCGGAGCGCCCGACCACTAAACCGGTTTGGGGGTGGGTTAAACTAAAAGAAAATATTTAAAGAGCTGTTTTAGTGGCAGGGTACGGATCTATCCTGAAAGTTATTAGTGTTTTTATAATTTCATGCAGATTTTACAAGACTGAACTTTGCTTTTTGTGTCAAAATTTTAAAATTATTAAGTAAACAGTATAAAAAAAGGCCAAAAATAATAATTCTTAAGATAAATTGCTTCCTATTCTTAAGTTTCTTAAAAAAAAATTTTAAATATCTTTAACAAATTATTTAAAAAATATAAAATAGAAAATAGAAAAAATTACCGAACATTAAATTAAAGAAAAATGAAAAATAAAATAGACCAGTACATCAGACAATGTAAAAGATCTCTTGATAAAGACATTAGAAATGAACTTAAGATTATAAAACACAAACAAAAAATAAATAATAAATTAAAAAGAATAAAAAAACAGTTAAATTCAGATCCGGGAAAGATAAAAACAGCATTTATATTTGATAATATCATCAAATTTTTTAAAAGCATCCTGCCTAATATTAAAAAACAACTTCCTGTAATTATAAATAAACTTTCTGCCGGTATTAAAAATATTTCAAAAATTAAAGCTTTTCTTAAGAATGCAAAACATATTTTTAAGCGCATTCTAAGGGCTTTACTTTACAGAGAACAAACTATTTTTGGACTCAGCTGCTTTATTTTTCTGTTTTTAAACATAACAATAGTAAATATAGATCCTTATTCTTTTTTCGATAAAGAAGATAAATCTGCAACAGGCTATCATGTTTTTATTGATAATATAGAAGTTGGCCTGATAGATACTAAAAATACATTTTACAATATAATAAACGAATTAGATGAAGAATACAGCTGGTTTGAATATGATGCGGAATTAGAAAAACTTATAACATTTACAGCAAATTTGGATGATTATACAGCCCATTCTAGTATGGAACTGGAAAATCAACTTATAGACTTTCTTAATGAATATAAGAAATCCTGGTCTATTTTTGTAGAAGGCAATAAGATTGTAACTCTTAGGACCTCCGAACAGGCAGAACTGGTATTAGGGCAAATAAAAGAATATTTCATGCCTGCCCCAAAAGAAGAAGAAACCATAGAAAATATTTCATTGGATTTTGTAGAAAGTATACAGATTCGTTTGTCGTTTTCAAAAAAGGAAAATATTTATTCACCGGAAGAGGCCTTTAACTACCTTTTAAAAGGAACAACAGAAGACGAGATTTATAAAATAACTCAAGGTGATACAGTCTGGGACCTTGCAATTAAATACGATATTCCTGTTTCAGATATTCAGAAGGCAAATCCTGATAAAAATCTAAGCGCAGTATATATAGGCGATTTATTAAACCTTACAGTACCTAAACCGTATCTGCACATTGATGTTAAGTTTAATCACACATACAAGGAAAACATACCTTTTTATACCAGAATCATTAGAGATGATACTCTTTACAGGACAGATTATAAAGTCGAGCAGAGGGGTATTTACGGTGAAAAGCTCGTTTACTCATTAGAAATTTATCAGAATGATCAAAAAATCAATATAGAGATATTAAGTGAACAGGTATTATTCCAGCCGCAGACAAAAATTGTAAGAATAGGCACATTACGAACTCCGGATGATGTGCTGATATCCTCTTTTATTCTTCCTCCAGACACTGGTTTAATTACATCAAGGTTTGGTATGCGAAGCGGCAAATTACATATAGGAATAGACCTGGCAATCGCAGCCGGTACTCCCCTCCTATCATTCAGATCAGGTACTGTAATTTTCACTGGAAGGAAATCCGGTTACGGAAAGCTCGTTATTGTTCAGCATTCAAACGATATAGTAACATACTATGCTCATATGAGCGAAATTCAAGTAACAGTCGGCCAATATGTTTCTAAAAGACAGCAGATAGGCCTTTCCGGAAATACAGGATATTCTACGGGCCATCATGTACACTTTGAAATTAGAGTAAACGGTAAAGTAACAGACCCGCTGGCATACATTAGTCAGCCTGTTTATACTGCATCTTATGAAGAAGAACCTTCTGATTTACCTCCGGAAGAAGCAAATTCGGAAAATCAGCAACTCGGCATCGGGCCGATGGAAGAATAAGCTGGCATCAAGCATCTTATGATGTTATATAATATTGGTACATCAGGCTGCAAAACATGCTATCGATGCAAAACAGAACCAAGCCATATAACGTTTTTTGAAATATTATTATTATGTTCTGATGCATCGATAGCATGTTTTTCCGCCTGATAACAGAATGATTTAATCGACATCACAATAAGCTTGATTTTCGAAGGTGGGTAAGTACTAAAAGTTTGGAGCTACCCTATAAGTTTATAGTATTTTTATTATTTCAGGCAGATGCGATAGGAACACTTTCTATTCTGAAAGGTACATCAAAACCACAAAATTGTCTTAACTGCGGCCTTATTATGCAGCGGAGCAATCACTTCCTTGGGCATCCCTGCAGCCTTCCGCGGCTATTCGCTGCGCGCTCACTCGTTTCAAATCCACAAATGTTAAAGTCAATTTTACAACTTTCCTTGTTGCTCATTCTGTGTAATTTATTTTTAAATTTTCGGGCTGAGTGGATTTGCCCTCCATTCACCCACCTCGTATGGGCTCCTTACAGGCCGCCTCACTCACTTCCACGGACATCCATGTCCGTTCTTCCTCGCTATTCGCTCGGCGTTCGTTTGGATCAAATCCACAAACGCGTAAGTGAATTCTACTTATAGTTTTATAGCTCGTAGCATGTAAGCTATTTTATTAAATTTTCGGACTGAGTGGATTTGCCCTCCACTCGCCGGCGTCCTGCCGGCTTATTACGGGCCGCCTACGTCCCTAAATCGACATCCTGTCGATTTGCGCTCCACGTATTCGCGCCGGGACTTCGTTTCAAATCCACAGATGTTTAAGTTGTATTTTTAACTTACATGTTAGCTTAAACTTAGTAAGTTATTTTTTTTAATTATTCGGGCTGAGTGGATTTGAACCACCGACCACACGCCCCCCAGACGCGTACGCTAACCACTGCGCCACAGCCCGAATTAACTGATAAATTGATATTACACATAAGTGCAAGTATGAGTCAATT
>SDBV01011859.1_pt1 | contig 11238 bp, 8 predicted proteins | sample 2277081 | NCBI WGS metagenome assembly SDBV01 (sample SAMN10402039, study PRJNA504765) | marine sediment metagenome | isolation source: marine sediment core GS10_PC15, 223 cmbsf | place: Arctic Ocean: Southern Knipovich Ridge | collected 2010
TGTCAAAACGACAAAGAGGATCTGTTTTTTCACTAGCCGATCGCTATCTGTTCCCACCTTGCCAAAGAGGGTCGGTTTGACCAGTTCGACATAGTAGGCGCAGAAAACGTCCCAGAAGAAGGTATAGGCTAGGTGGGCCGTCTTATCAAAGGCATAGGCCTCTAAATGCGTGTGCATCTCCTTGATGGCACTATTGAGTCTTGAGAGCATCCACTTATCTTCGAGTTTGAGGTGGGCGGGGTTGATCCCAGATGCCAACTCCTCCTTGGAGAGATCCTCGAGGTTCATCAGCACAAAGCGCGCCCCATTCCATAGCTTATTGATGAAGTTTTTGTACTCCTCAAAACGGCGTCGGTCGAGGTCGATCTGGCGGGCGTGTGTTGCAACGGAGGTGAGCGCCAGGCGCATCGCATCGGTGCCGTAGGTGTCGATGATCTCGATAGGATCGATTACATTGCCCTTAGACTTGGACATCTTCTCCCATTTGGAGTGGACCTCAGGCGGGGGCGTTTTGCCCAGGTCATAGTCGAGCCGTTCTTTGCCTGTGACAAAGGCGATGTTACCATCTTCTCCATAGCGCCAGTAGGATTTGCCGTAGATGAGACCGTGGATGAAAGTTTCGGGGAAGGGGACCTCTTTGGTCGTATACTCACCCATCATGATCATGCGGGCGACCCAGAAAAAGAGAATATCGTGCCCTGTGATCAGCACACTTGCGGGATAGAATTTCCCCAAGACAGCCGACTTCTCGGGCCAGCCGTGGATGCTCATCGGACATAGAGCTGAAGAGAACCAGGTGTCGAGCACATCTTCGTCCTGGACCAATCCAGAGGGGTCTTTTTCCACCTCTGGCGGCACCCCTTCGCCATCGAAGCAGACCATCTCCTCGCCGCGATACCATATGGGAATACGATGTCCCCACCAGAGCTGGCGTGAGATGCACCAGTCGCGCAGATTCTCGATCCAGTGAAAGTAGGTGTTTTCCCAGTCCTTGGGGATGATTTTCACCTTGCCCAATTTGACAGCCTCGATGAGAGGCTCTTTAAACTGGCTCATCTTGACAAACCACTGCTTGGAGAGGTAGGGCTCGATCACCGCTTTCGAACGGTAGGAGACACCGACGCGGTGGTTATAGGGAATGGCTTGGACGACGGCATCGAGCGACTTGAGCTTTTGGAGGACAGCCAGCCGTCCCTCTTCCATCGTTAGCCCGGCAAACTCACCCGTATTCTCATTCATCTTCCCATCGGGAGTCATCAGATTGATCATGGGGAGGTCATGGCGCAGGCCGATCTCATAGTCATTGGGATCGTGGGCAGGGGTGATTTTGACCGCGCCACTTCCAAACTCGGGGTCGACGTAGTTATCTGCAATGATGGGAATGAGACGGTCGACAATGGGCAGGCGCACCATTTTACCGACCAGTGCACTATAGCGCTCATCTTTGGGGTTTACCGCAACGGCCGTATCGCCCAGCATTGTCTCCGCACGCGTTGTGGCCACCTCGATAAAGCCATCCGTCCCCTCGATAGGGTAGCGCAGGGTACAGAGCCGCGTCTCACGCTCCTCATATTCCACCTCATCATCGGCAAGGGCCGTTTGGGTGACAGGATCCCAGTTAACCAGATAGTCACCGCGGTAGATCAGCCCCTCGTCAAACATCTTCTTAAAGAGCGTTTTGACCGCTCTGCTGCGCGTCTCATCCATCGTAAAGGCCAGCCGGTCCCAGTCACATGAGCAGCCAAGACGTCTGAGCTGCCTGAGGATATGCTCCTGACTCTTCTCCTTCCACTCCCAGACGAGCTCTAAAAACTCTTCCCGTTCAAAGTCGCTACGCCGCTTTCCCGTCCTTGCGATCTGATCGCGCTCCACCACCGTCTGAGTGGCTATCCCTGCATGGTCTGTGCCCGGCACCCATAGCGCCTCAAACCCCGCCATCCGCTGATAGCGAATGAGCACATCCTGCAGCGTATCGACAAGGGCATGGCCCATATGTAATACACCGGTGACATTGGGAGGGGGTATGGGAATGCAGTAGGCAGGTTTGGGGGAATTGGCACGCGCCTTAAAAAAGCCGCCCTCCTCCCAGAAGGGGTACCACCTCGCTTCGATCTCTGAGGGACTATACTGACTAGACATAGACCACGGGATTATAGCTCATCACCCGCTAGATCACAACCCTGTACCTATCATAATCAGCTCTCTTTTTCTGATCAGAAAGAATCTCATAGGCAGCTCCAACCAATTTGAATTTCTCCTCCAAAGCGGCATCTTCCCTTGTTTTATCCGGGTGATATCTCAGGGCGAGTTTTCGGTAAGCCTTTTTAATCTCATCGTCTGATGCCGTTTTACCAACTTCTAAGACAGTATAGGGATTCTCTTTAGGTTGGTTGCCTGCAGCCCAAAAGTTAAAGCCGCCAAAGCCCGCTCCGCCAGCCCCAAAGAAAAAGTCCTCAAAGTCTGGTCTTTTCGGCTTCTCTTGCTTGAGGAGAGTGATTAGTGGCTCCTCATCTTTCAGCTCTTCGATGGTCACGTCATATTTGGAAGAGAGAAAAATCATCACCCCAGCTTTTCCATAGTCTTCATAGATACAGCGCATATTGAAATTTGAAATAACATAATACGCAGCCGTTTCACTAGGGGACAGATTGAAGAGCCAGCCATCCTTATCGATTCCCAGCTCCGTGTAGTATTCTCTATTCGAAAAGTCTTGGATCTCAAAGTGGATAAGGGCGGCGTTCATTTTCGCGGTATCTATCGCATAACTGCACCCTCTTCGAAGGCCCTTTGAGTAGGTATCAACGAAAATGGGTCTGCTCGGAGAGAGCAGGTTTTTGGCAAGGAAGATGACAGCCAGGAGTATCGATCTGAGCCCCCTCATGTAACCTTCTGCAAATTTGAAGAAGAGGGTCGGTGTCCCTTTGAAAGAGCCTTTATTAGCGATGCAGCGAGCGATATTGTAAACGTATACAGATAAAAAAAAGGCCAATCGGACGGCAGTTTCGACAAGGGCTGCAAGAGTCAGAAGGGCGATAGAGATTTCTACTCCGACTAGCTTGACAAAACCCAACTGATTGCTTAAGCAGGCCTTATCCCTATAAAGCAAACATTTTACGATGAGGTGAGTGGTAAAAGGTTTTGCGACCCAACTAGCCTCTGAAGCTGCTTCAACAAGAAGATTTGACATATACCGCCCGCGACATTCTTAGAAAACAGGCAATATATCAGATCCGTCAAAAAAAAACGAATTCAATTAAATAAAAAATTCATCTGAATCACTGCCGGAGGGATCACGGCCGCCGAAGGGATCACGGCCGCCGAAGGGATCACGGCCGCCGAAGGGATCACGGTCGCCGAAGGGATCACGGCCGCCGAAGGGATCACGGCCGCCGAAGGGAGCACGGCCGCCGAAGGGATCCCGGCCGCCGAAGGGATCAAGGACGCCGAAGGGATCAAAACTGCCGGATTTCATCATTTCGGCCATATTAGCAAAATGCGGGTCTGTCACGGCCTGTTCTAATGGAGTTAACAAGGCGATGCCGGCTTTGCCGAAGCGGTCATAGAGGGGACGCTTGCTGCCCCCATCATCTACCAGAACCCCTTTTGCCTCGTTGAGGAGCCGGATGGTATCACCCTCTCCCTTTTGCTTATCTGTATGAGAGCGAAGCGCTGCCGAGTGATAAGCTACTTTGCATTCTGCATGAGAGGCTGATTTGGTTACTCCAAGGCGTTGGTAGTATTCATCGTTAGAAAAATCTCCTTTGGCAAAGGTGCGCATGAGATCCGAGAGCGGTTTTCCCAGCCCGATACATATGAGTGGGTTTTGGATGAGGTCTGCATGGTCTGGAAAATGGTCCGCCATGGCATCAAAAAAATCGCTCAAATAGGCCTTGAGAAGGGCTGGGTTTTGGCGGGGATCTCTATTTTCTGCGACGAGGCCGGAAATTGCTTTAGAGAAGAGGTTGGTGCCCAGGTAGATGGTTGCTTTAGCGGTAGTTTCGAAGCAGGTGCCGACACTTTCCCAAAGGGCTACATGGCGCTCCCAAAGGGAAGAGGAGAAAAAGGCCACGGGGAAAAAGAGGGCATTGAAGAGGGTGCGCACGATGGCCTCGACGACACTGGCGAGGGTGATGACTACAAGTGCCATTTCAACTCCTGCGCGATGGTAGAACTTGAGCTGTCCATTCTCGGCTTTGGTATCGCGCCAGATGACTAGGTCATCCATCCACTTCTTGCTAATGGAGGTGGTATGGATGGGATCTATGGGCTCAACCTTAGTGGGATAGAAAACTGTTGAAACTGTCATACTTCCTCCTAAATGGTCCAACTATTATAGAGGAACAGCCGATAGAAATCAATTGTAAGTAAATAATTTAATGGCTAGGGCTTTTTAAGCTGCTGCTGGAGCTTGTATTCAACTTCTTTTTTGTCAGCATCATCACCGGAACAGTAGAGGTAGAGCTGCAGCTGGCGCAGGAGCTGCAATTTCTCCCATTTGAGGGCGCTATGGCCCCATTTGCCCTCGAAGTCGATCTGTCCCTGCAAGAAGTGGGAGAGAAGCGCTGTGGTGGGGGGGAAGGGGTTCCCTGAGGCGATGGAAAGGTGGTTGAGAGCGGCCTCCTCGCCCTCTTTGTGACGCAGAAAGCAGCCATAGAGGAAGAAGAGGGGGTGGTGAGGGTCTTTTAGGAGTGAGTCTGGCAGGGAGGCAAGGCGCATTTCTGCCGAGTCAAAACGGTCAAAGAGGAGGTCTCCCCAAATTTTCAGGGCGCAAATTTGGTAAGTGTCTGACTCAGAATAATTTTCGAGAATCAACTTGTCCAAGAAGGGGAGGGGGTCATGCTCTGATTTTAGGGATATTTCGAAAGAAAAAAAGATGCCCCCCATCGTCTCGGGGCGCAGCTCGTGGGGATCAAAGGGCTCGGCGAGTTTTTCATGGCCCAGCTGCATCAGCGCGCTGAGGGCGTTGGTGCGGTTGGGAGGGGGAAGACCTTTCTCGAGCATTTCGACCAGCACCATGGGCTTATCGAGCCAAAAAGCGAGTTGGATGGTCATATGGATGTGTGTCTGCTCTGAGGGGGCAAAGAAGGGGAGAGGCTCGAGGTGGTTTTGCAGGGACTCTAGGAGTAGTTTTTCGTCAGGTGAGCGGAAGATGTGGGGCAGGTGGCGCAGGGTCATAAGCGCAAAGTGGTAGGCGGCGAGGCGGTCGCTCTGCGCTGAGTTGTGGAGGCGAGAGATGATGTTCTCTTCTAAGATGTGTTTGAGGGGATGTCTGGGGTATTTCCGTAGGGCAAGTTCCAAACACTTGACCTCCTCTTCAAGGTCGCCTTGAGCCATGTAGACGAGGGATTTTCCCAGGTATTCGAGGGGAGCTCCTGGCGTCCCTCTAAGCATATCAAACTCGTCGAGGGCAGCTGTGTAAAAGGCCTCATTGTCCTCTTCTTTGGCCTGTTGGAGGAGCGCAACTCCTGCTCGAAAGATGGCTTCTCTGCCTTCAAGGCGTCCTGGGAAGGAACGGGCGATTTTGCGATATTCTGCGAGTGCTTCTTGATAATTTTTGCGGCTGAGAAAGGCGTCGGGGACCGCTAAACAGTTCACCATGGCGTTTTGACTGCCGCTGAAAAGGTGAAGTCCATCGTCTATGCGAACGTCGCCATCGCGCAGCATCAGCCCGCAGTGTGCCTCGGGCATAGGGAGGTGGTTGAGGAAAGAGAGCTTTAGGACCCCATTGAGATAGAGACGCAAATGGTTTTCAAATTTTTCGAGCCGCAGGTGGGTGCGGACACCTTTCGTCAGGAATAGTTCCGGATGTGCAGCCACTTCAACACCAGCACGGAAGAGTTGAGAGCCGCTCTCTTTGGTACCGAGCCAGAGGCAGTAGCCCTCTTCAAGACCTCTTGGAGACGGAGCGTGAGAGGCGCATAGTACGATCCCAACCCCTGAGCTTTCGCTTCCCAAAATCACATCTGTTTCTAATTTGAGGTTTCCGGGGAAGGGATCTTTTGAGAGCAGGAGGTTGACCCATTCGACAACGTCGGTCTGACGGGTGATGGCCATATGTTTGGCAAGGGCGATATTTTCCTGAAAGCCCCAATCTTCTTTCCGATCCATGAAAAGCTGTGCTGCCACGCTCCACTCGGGGAGCCCTTCAATATAGCGTTCTAGATCGGTGACCAGATCATTGAGACTCGGATAGCGCTCTTTTGGATTTTGAGCGAGGCATTTCTTTACCATATGGGAAAGCTGAGGGGCGATGTCGCGCTCTGGGGCGAGTTCCTCAGCCTCTGCAATCTCCTCTGTATCTATCTGGCTGCGGTACTCTTTTAAAGAGTTTCTCTGAAAGGGGAAGTGCAATGTCAGTAGCTGAAAGAGCATGACTCCGAGCGCGTAGATGTCTGTCTGCACGGTAGCAGGCTCTCCCATGGCTCTTTCTGGAGCCATATACATCAGCGTCCCTGGAATACCTCCTGGTCGTGTGAGTTCGGGATGGGTTTCTGCATCCACGCCCATCTCATCGCGCTTTTCTTTAGCAAAGTCGGCAAGGCCCCAGTCTAGGATGACCACCTGAGCAAACTTTCCGATGATGATATTCTCTGGCTTGAGGTCGCGGTGGAGTATTCCTTCTGAGTGTGTGTAGGCAATCGCACTGCACACGCTGAGGAAAATGCGAATGAGAGCCGGAATGGAATCGCCAATAGGATGGAGAGGATCCCCTCGTTTGGCTCTTTCGCGCGCCTGCCTCAATATCGCCTTGAGCGTTTCCCCCTCAATACGAGGCATCGTATAAAAGGTATGTTCCTCATCGATGCTATGAATAGGAATGATCGCGGGATGGGTCAGCCTTGCAGTGATGCGTGCTTCCCTAAAGAAGCGCTCTCTAAGCGAGGGTTTTGCTGCCCACTCCTCGCGCATCACCTTGAGTGCAACCTCGCGCTGGCAGCTAGGGTCATAGGCGAGAAATACTTCTCCCATCCCTCCCTGGCCCAGGAGTTCACGGATGATATATTTGCCAATTTCTTTTTTCATCTTTTAAGACTTATCCATAACTTGAAGCTATTGCGCAAGAGGTTTCTGCTTGTTGTCCCCTTGCGAATATTTTCAAGGAGCTTTAGAGTATGCGGAATGGATGTAAAGTCAGGCTCAAAGATTATCCTCACCGGGGACCGCCCTACAGGGCCTCTCCATTTGGGCCATTTCGTTGGCTCTCTTCGAAATCGCGTGGTCCTGCAGGAGTCTTGTCAGCAATATGTGATGATTGCAGATGCTCAGGCGCTCACCGACCATGCCAAAGAACCTGAAAAGGTGCGTGCGAATATTCTCGAGCTGGCACTTGACTATCTCGCCGTTGGCATTGATCCCCATAAAACAACGATTTTCATTCAGTCGCTCGTTTCAGAACTATTTGAACTTACGGCTTACTATCTCAATTTGGTGACCTGGAACCGACTTAAGCATAACCCTACCGTCAAGCAGGAGATTCGTCAAAAGGGGTTCGGCGAGAGCGTCCCGGCCGGCTTTATGGTCTATCCCGTCAGCCAGGCTGCAGACATTACCGCCTTCAAGGCCAACCTTGTCCCCGTCGGTGATGACCAGCTGCCGATGATTGAGCAGACTAATGAGATCGTCCGTCATTTCAATCGCGTGTATGGGAAAGAGGTGCTCGTCCATTGTGAGGCGCTCATTCCCGAGATGGCGCGTCTTCCTGGAATCGATGGCAGCGCGAAAATGAGCAAGTCACTCGGCAACTGCATCTTTCTCTCTGATTCTGCAAAAGAGATCGAAAAGAAGGTGAAGAAGATGTACACCGACCCCAACCACTTGCGTGTCGAAGATCCAGGGCAGGTTGAGGGAAATCCCGTCTTTACCTATCTCGACGTATTTGATCCTGACAAAAAGGCCTTAGAAGAGATGAAGGCGCACTATCAGCGTGGAGGCCTCGGAGACTCAGTGGTCAAAAAACGTCTTAATGAGGTGCTTCAAGAGCTTCTCGAGCCAATCCGGACCCGCCGCGAGGATTTTGCCAAAGAGCCCAAAGAGGTGATGGCCATGCTCCAGAAGGGGACCATCCGTGCCCGTGAGATCACCGCACGCACCCTTAAAGAGGTCCGCGCAGCCATGGGCATCGACTATTTTTGAGCAGCCACCGTTTTTTCATCGTATGACTGAATGAACTTTCTGAAATCTTTTAGTTTTCCTTCTTTTTTGGACCAATGCTCGATCTCTTTAAAGTCGATTTTTTGAGAAAGAGAAACTTCAATCGCTTGAGTCAAAGCTTGCGGGTCATCCCAATGGAAGAAACTTGCAAGACGATCCTTTACACAATCTGTCGGAGACAATAGTTGGAGTAGCCCATGCTTTGTTTTGATTTTATTAAAAGTGTGCAGGGCTTCTTTTCCGACGGCAATAGGGGGAGAAACAAACTCGATCATCCATTCGCAGTCGGAACGCTTGAAATACCCGCTCTTTTTGGTAGCCAGTTTCGTTTATTAGAAGAAAGAAGAGTATCTTTTCAATCACCTCCGCACCAAATAGACTCTCGAGTATATCTACCACCTTTTTTGGTTATATTACCAAATTACTTGGTTGATGTCAGAAAGGAACGATGAGGTGGCTTTGATCGGCGGGGTAAAGATTTAGTAAAGAGTGCTGGTAAAGGTGATAAAATACTAGTTACTTTTTTATTTCAAACTCTGTTAAACTGGATGAATAAAACGGAGGTTGATAATGAAAAAGTTTATTGCCAAGATTCTATTGGGATTATTTTCTGTCACTGCTTTCACCCCTCTACACGCAAACGAGAGCGATATCCCTGAGCCAGGTCATAAAATTGTACGTGAAGTGCAACAAGACTATCAAAATGGGAAATATGATGAATTTTTAAGCGCTCTCCATGCCGAATATGAACGCGCTGGTAAGGCGGGCGTATTGCGTGGCCTTTTTGAGAGTATGAAGTCGTCCATGCCCAAAGAGCTTCTGACGGGCCAGCTGAACCCTCTTAAGGACTCTGAGCGCAACCAAAAGCTACTAGCCATCACAACGGAACACTCAGAGCTCGCAGTCAGCAAAAAGGTTGAAGGGCTGCTCATCACTCCTCTTGATGGTGAGACTGAGGAGATTTTCGCTGAGCTCGAAGCGCTTAAATATCATCTTCCTGAAGAGGATACTGCCACCACTGAAAACAAGATCTCCGCAATCGAGACAGAATATCATATCAAGATCTCTCTTCTCGAGGTGGCAGGGATGCGCTCTGACAGCTCAATGGATGAGCGCTATAAAAAGATTGCTGCTCTGCAATTTGAGAAAATGGCAAAGCTAGAAGCTGCCGTTAAGGAGTCAGAGGACTCTCCATGGAAGGAAAAGATCGCCAGTGCGCGCGGGTCATTTGAAAACTATCTGGCAGCTCGGCTCGACTACCTCTCTTTGAAAGATCTAGCGGCAGGAAAGATCAAGGCCAGCAATCCTACTGAGGAGAAGGTCAAAGAGGTGATGAGTGGGTATCTTGCTCAGAGACAGGAGGCCATGCGCACACAGATGAGCGAAATTGCCCAAAACTAGGGCTTTTTCTTCTTGTGCTCATCCTCTTCGAGTTCCTGGTTGAGCTCCTCTTCCGCTTCAGGAGTGGTGCGTCTTTCTAGGAACTCACGAACGAAGATGTAGATCCCTCCGATCGTGAAGAGAACGGGGAGGAGAATCTCCCAGGAGATATCAAACTGGACGGTGATGAAGACCCCAAGGAAGACAAAGAGGGTAACCCCCACGTCATAATGGCGGCCGAGAAGATACTGGCGGATGGCAAGGGGGATTCCCACAACCAGCATGATGGCAGGCCACCAAGTCTGAAGATAGGTGACAATCGCCAGTGCAATCAAAAAACAGCCAAGAGAGATTACTTTTGCGGTACGTCGCGAGGTGGAGGGGTGTGCCATCGTCATGCTCCTTTTTCCTCACCCTAATCCAAACTCCCATGCGTTGTCAATAATGTCCGATTTGTCTTACACTATACGGCAATCTTCATAAGAGAGTGGTACATTTTTAATGGTCAAAGCAAAGAGATCTCGAAGGCGCGCCGAATCCTCAAGAGTAAGCAAAAAAACTAAGGCTTTTTCATTAGATGATATTGAGCCAGTTGCGCTGAAGAGTCGTAAGGGTATCAGGGAGCTATCTACTTCGAAAGAGCTTCAGGATGAGGAATTATTTGAACGGAATTTCTTGGCCTCGTTGGACAAAAAAAGGTGTTTAAAATTACTGCAAGAGGTGAACAAGCTACCAAAATGATTTAGTGAGATAGGTTCACCGTCTTCAAAGTCCTAGAAGAGGAAAAGACAGGCTTAACAACAGGAGAAAAATGAAGTTGTTTTCGATATTATTTTGGTTTGCAGTTTCAGTTTACTTTCAAATTGGATTTTCTTCTGAATATCCTCAAGCCTCGTATAAAGTTGAAAATCAAAACGTCGTAGAAAATATGCGTGAAAAAATAAGAGCGTTGGGAGAGCATAATAATTTTATTTTTGTTGATCTTGGTATTGCTGCAGATGAACTCAATTCCCTTAACAAATTTAAAGTTGAATCACCTGGCCAATATGATCGATTTGGGAGTTTGCATATATTGAACGAAGAATTGCCGAGCTTTCTGCAATCTATTGGAAATAATACAGCCGAATTAATACAAGAGATAACAGAAATTATTTCTAAAGTTGTATGTAATATAAAGGAGGCTTCTAATAAAGAAACTGCATGGGTTTCCGTCCGAGTTTTTACCCCTACTCACACCTTTGATGTGCCTCGATGGCATTGTGATGGCTACTACTATTCTCCTTACTCCGGGGCAGCCTTCAAGTTTGCAACAGTTTTAAAAGGAACTTCTACAATGTTTTATCCGTTACCTCAAAACATGAGAAAAACCTTTAGATCCCACTGTAAGGATAGAACATTCTTAGCCAATCTAATAAAGCAATGCCACATAGAATCACCAAAATTAGGACAGGGCGCTTTTTTTTTGGTAGGGGATATGAATAATGCATGTGTACACTCTGAGCCGAAAATAGACGGCGAACGAATTTTCTTTTCGGTAATGCCTGGAAATGAAAATGAAATAAATGAGCTCAAAGAACGTTGGGCTTTTTGAGGGCATTGTTGCAAAACCTCTAAATTCCGGGAACCAAATACTAGATAGTCGACCCTGAATACAGAATGGCAAAATTCATTAACAGACTTATTATAAATGGTTTAAGTAAATCATAT
>SDBV01011860.1_pt1 | contig 11238 bp, 8 predicted proteins | sample 2277081 | NCBI WGS metagenome assembly SDBV01 (sample SAMN10402039, study PRJNA504765) | marine sediment metagenome | isolation source: marine sediment core GS10_PC15, 223 cmbsf | place: Arctic Ocean: Southern Knipovich Ridge | collected 2010
CCGCAACAAGCCCAGCGACCTGATGCCCGAGTTGCAGGGGCGTTTTCCCATCCGCGTGGAACTGAAGGATCTTACCAAAGAAGACTTTATTCGCATTCTCACCGAACCCAAGGGCGCGCTGACGAAGCAATACGTGGCCTTGCTCGAGACCGAAGGGGTGAAGCTGGTTTTCGAACCCGACGCCATCGAGACGCTGGCCGATTTCGCCTTTTCGGTCAACCGCACGATGCAGAACATTGGTGCCCGACGGTTGTATACGATCCTGGAACGGCTGCTCGAAGAAGTCAGCTTCGAGGCCCCGGAGATGAAGATGGGCAAGATCACGATCAACGCCGCTTATGTCAAGGAACGTTTGGCCGATGTTGCCGACGACGAAGATCTGAGCAAGTTTATTCTCTGATACCGAACTTGTTAGCCCAGCCGCTTGCGGCGGTTTTAGAACGACGGATCCCACCACAATTCCAAGCTCAGGGCGCACTCCCGGCCCAGTACGGGTTCCTCTTCTCTGCTGGACGTGAATAGATACAAGGAACCCGTACGGGGCATCCGCATCAATCCCTGGATCTACGACAAAACCGCCATGTGTCTGTCCCTAAAACCGCCGCAAGCGGCTGGGCTAACATGAACTTCTTCGAATTTCAACTCGATCCCCACGTTCTGTCCTCTGTCCTCTTAATCACCCACTAAATCCCAGGAAGACCCGTGTATTTTTTACCGGATTCTCTCTCTTTTTGTGTATTGAAGTAGCCTTGCCTGGGGCGTAGCTCAAAGCCACTAGGAGACGCCATCGCATATATCCAGTGTCTTTGTCGGAGGGAAGAAAAAAGGAATGTCGACGGCGGGCAGTATTAAAGAAAAGCCGGGATATACGGCTCGACTGATAGGCTATTTGAGCATCTGCATGCTAGCGGCAGCTTTCGGTTCGATGCTGGGCACTATATGGTTTCCATACTGGGTGATCTTCGGCACTTTCGGCTTGGCGTCGGCGATTGGACTAAACATATTGAGCCAATCTCGCGCGCGATCTGAAGCCGTCAAAAGAAGAGAAATAGTAGCGTTACGAACGGAGAAAAATCTAAACAAAATAGTAGATATTGAAGAATCTTTTAATGAGGTCATCGGTGCCGTGCATCAGATTCAGTCGGACATCGCCGACGCAAAAAAACATCAGAGGGAGAGTGATGCCGAAACGAGGGTGCCCCTGCATAAACCGGTCACTATAACCCCTTTAAGGGGATCAACAGAGACCGCAAACGAGTCTTTCGGGGGCTCTTTGCGGAACATCTCGAGCCGAGGATTTAGCCTGGCCCACGATTGCTTTTTGGAGCGGGGGTATGTGTTTTTGGAGTTCGCGCTCGAAAACCAAGAGCCGCTTAAGTTCATTGCGGATATACTTTGGTGCGAACGCCAAGCTGCCGGCCAGTACTTTAGCGGTGGAAAGTTCTTGGAACTGGTCGCTGCAGCCGATGCCGGCTCGGCAAATCCGGATTTTGCTCAAAGCCACGGTTCTTAAGCTGGATTGGCATTCTCTTTCTGCAAACGGTTGCCATTCTATCCAGGCGGGCTCATTTCGTTGCCAATACCGCATTAAGTGACGCTGACGTGGAAGACTAGGTAAACTTTGCCGGTCAGGCGAACCTTCCGAACGCAAAATATTCCACTTAGGGAATATGTGCATCAAGTTCGGAATTAAACAGTTCCGATGATTATTTCGGATCTACCGGCCGTTCTGACGGCAGGGGGGCACGCAGTCCAAGCCGGCGGATCGTTTGTCAGTTGTAGACAGTTAGTAAAGACAGCCAATATTTTTTGCATCTTTTGGGGGGAATCCAAGATGTCAGTCAAGTTGCCAAGCTGGTCCATTGCGATGCTTCTCGCCGCAATGCTACTGGGTGCCGCCCGCCAAGCGTCTGCCCAGAATCCCGGTCGAATGGCGGTGGTCAACCGTCACCGCGTGCAGGCGATGATGAACATTGCCGAATCCGATGGATGGGTGACCGCACAAGAGCGTCAGTCCATTCTCACTTCCGCTCGCGGCGCCTATTCCGACGTCGAGTACAAGAGTTTGGAAACCCGACTGAACATGCAGGCGCCCGCCCTGGCTTCTCGCCAAAATGCGATCGGCATGGCCGACGCCAACTTGACGGCCATGATGACCCAGCCGTACACCAAGTCGTCTCGTCCCATCGAGTTTGTATCGATGGGCGATGGCCGCGAGGCCGTCGCTCTCAGAGAGGACGGCACGCCGGTCGACAGCGGATGTGACGGTTCCTGGGCAACGCCCAACTTTTGCGACCCCGACGTCGGCTGGTGCGGGAACTGCTGGGACAACGTCAGTTTTTTCACCGGTATCGACGCCTTCAAGAGCCCCCTGGACCTCGATAACCGCAACGGAAACTTCGGCGTGCGCTACGGCGTCAACGCCGGCTTCCCGCTGCTGGAGTTGAAAAACATCGGTATCCAGATCGGAACCGCGGGCGTGACGTCGAACTTCCACGGCACCGAATTCACCGGGTCCAAGACTCGCATGCAGAACTTCACCACGGTGGGTTTCTTCCAGCGTTATCCCAACCTGGCGCCCAGAATGAGTTGGGGAGCGGCATTCGATTGGCTCACGGATGATTACTACTCCAACATCAAACTCGGGCAGTGGCGGCTGAAATTCGCCTACGATATTACCTGCGACAGTCAGGTTGGGTTGTGGGTCAGCATTGCGGACCACGGCGACAACGTCAACATCGGCAGCCAGCAATACGGCTATTCGGTGAATAATTTCCGGCCCATCACCCAGGTCAACGCCTACTATCGTCGCTACTTCGATACGGGCATGACCACGACCTTCTGGCTGGGCGGCGCCGAAGAGCCGGGAAGCTTCGTGATCGGCGGCCACGGAGCCGTGCCGGTTTCGCAGCGAGCATCGCTCTACGGCGGTTTCCAGGTCATTTTTCCGGGCTCAAGCGGCGTGGCCGGACAGGATGAAGAAATGTGGAACGTGGCCGTGGGGCTCTCCTTCACGCTCGGTCCTTGTGGAAACGGCGGTCGGCCGGGTCTGTTCAAACCCTTCTTCGACGTGGCCGACAACAGCATCTTCGCGGTGCGAAGAAGGTAAGCCCGCGGGGTTGATTAAACAAAACATAACGAACTCCGACCGCCGGGTTATCTCGGCGGTCGGTTTTTTCATTTGTAGTTTCGTAGGGTGCGTCCGCGACGCACCAGGAGTGGCGATCACTACCCCCGCTAGCAAGTTGAAAGCGGATCTGGTATACTCGCGCGATTATTGTAATTGCCGCGACTGTGCCTTTTGATGGAGATTGTGGATGCCCGGCTTGGGTTCTGGATACGGACTGTTTTTCAGGGAGTTTCTTCGCAACTTCCACACTACGGGGGCCGTTTTGCCAAGCGGGCCGTGGTTGAGCAGCGCTTTGGCTCGCTATGTGGGCGAGGGGGAGGCGCCGAAGCGGATTCTCGAGGTGGGACCGGGTACCGGAGCCGTCACGCGCCACATCGTGCCACGGCTGGCCGAGGACGATCATCTGGATCTTGTCGAACTCAACGCCAGCTTTGTTAAGCGGCTGCGTTTCGATTTCGAGCACGACAGCGTCTTGAAGCCGGCTTCGCGGCGGGTCGACGTGCATCAGATTCCCATCGAGGATCTGCCTCGCCATCGGCAATTCGACGTGATCGTTTCCGGTTTGCCGCTGAATAATTTTTCGCCCGAACTGGTGGAAAGAATTCTCGACACCTTCACCTGCCTGTTGAAGCCGGACGGCACGCTGTCTTTCTTTGAATATATTGCCGTGCGGCGGATGAAGGCAATGGTCAGTCGCGGCGACGAACGACGGCGTCTTCGCCAAATCGGCGGCATCCTCTCCAGCCTGTTCGAGGCACACGAAATCCGACGCGAGTGCATTTTGGCAAATGTGCTGCCGGCCTGGGTGCATCATGTGAGGATGTCATAGTAGGCCGGGTTGCAACCCCGGCATTTGTGATTGAGATTTCAGATTTCAGAAGGCGATGGGTTTATACCTAATGGCTGAATGGCACTTACATTTCGTTTTGTATGTAATACTAACCCGAAGCGCGAGCGAAGGGGACGCCGTGTTCACCCTTGGTGTCCCGCTGTTCCCACCCTTCGCTTGCGCTTCGGGTTAGTATTATCACCGACCTTACGTTATAAGAATCAGCAAATGCAAGTGCCATTCACCTCATACCTCAAGTCTGAAATCTGAAATCTGAAGTCTGAAGTCTCTTGCCTCGCCCGCCAGCATTACCTATACTTTCGCTTAGCCCCAGCCGCACGCAAATTCCCCGGAGTTACCGTCATGTTCAATCGACATCTTCTGATCGCAGCTTTGTTGGCTTTGGCGGTATTCATCTGCGGGCTGCCGGAGATTGCCACGGCTGCTGCGCCAAAGCAGAACGAGTTGGCCGATCCGGTCTCTAAAAAGGGCGACGGCAAAAAAGATAAAGAAGGGAAGACCAAAGAAGAGAAAAAAAAATCGCAAAAACAGGACGAATACGAACTGCAGCGCGTTCTCGTGGACACCATCGATCAGGTCGAGCGGAACTACGTCAAGGACATCAGCCGGCGAGAGCTGATAGAAGCGGCCATCGAGGGCGTGCTCCGCAAACTCGACCCATATTCCACTTACATCAGTCCCAAGGATATCGAACGTTTTAGATCCGAGGTCGAAAACGAGTTTTGCGGCATCGGCATCCAAATCGACATTGAAGCCGGCCGGCTGATGGTGATTAGCCCCTTGCAGGGAACGCCCGCGTATCGGGCGGGTATTTTGGCCGGCGACCGCATTGTCGCCATCGACGGGGAATCGGCTGACGAGATTACCATCGACGAGGCCGTCCGCCGCCTCAAGGGCAAGGAGGGCACGAAGGTCGTGCTTTCGGTGCGGCACGCCGGAGGCGGCAAGCCGGTGGAGATTTCCGTGGTTCGAAAACGTATCCACGTGAAAACGGTTCTAGGCGACAGCCGCGACAAGAACGACGCCTGGGATTACATGCTCGACGGGAAAAACCTCATCGGCTATATCCGCATCACTATTTTTGGACGGCAGACGGCCAATGAGCTTCGCTCTGCCCTGGATCAACTCAAAAAGCAAAACTTCAGAGGCCTGATACTCGATCTGCGTTTCAATCCCGGAGGGCTTTTGAGTTCAGCCATCGAGGTCGGCGACATGTTCGTTTCCCATGGACTGATCGTGGCCACCAGCGGTCGAAATATCAAAGAGCGAAAATGGCAGGCGCAAAAGAAGGGCACCTTCGAGGGTTTCCCCATGGTTGTGTTGGTCAATCACATCTCGGCCAGCGCCAGCGAAATTGTGGCCGCTTGCTTGCAGGATCACAAGCGGGCCACGGTAATGGGCCAGCGTACATGGGGCAAGGGCAGTGTACAGAATGTGATTTCGTTGGAACACGGCCATTCCGCCCTGAAGTTGACGACGTCCGCCTATCGCCGCCCCAGCGGCGAGAACATACACCGATTCCCCGACGACGACGAAGACGACCCGTGGGGAGTTATCCCCAACGAGGGCTTCGTTTTGGACGTGACGCCCGCGGAAATGATCGCCCTTATTCACAAGCGGGCTCAGCGCGATATTGTTGCGCCCACGAAAAAGCAAGGTGATGAAAAGTCGTCGCATAAAAAAGATGCTGAAAAAGCAGATCAGGACAATGATCACCGCAGCGATGTCGTGGTGGAAAACAAGGACGGTGACCCGTTGGTCAAAATGGCGTTGGAGTATCTTGTGAGCGAATTAAAAAAGAAATAGGTTCTTTTCATCAATCACCCCCCCCTGCGGACTCCCCCTTTGACGGATCCGCCGAAAGACCGTAGAAATATGTTTTTGGGCATCCTTTGTCGGCATCGAACGAGGGGCCCCCGCAATGGGGACCTGCGAACCTGGTCAGGGACGAAAGTCAGCAGCCATAAGCGGTAATCCTCATGTGTGGCGGGCCTCTCGTGCGCTGCCGATCGGCCCTCTCTTGCATACCACGGACGGCCTACGTTACTGAGCCCAATGTCAAACACCACGCCAGATCTGGCCACAAACAAAGCTAATCGCGAATATCTCGTCGTGGCCCGTCGATATCGGCCGCAGACGTTCGAGGAGTTGATCGGCCAGGAGCATATCGCCCAGGCGTTGTCTAATGCCATCTCAACCAACAGGGTGGGGCACGCATACCTGTTCACCGGGTCTCGAGGCACGGGAAAGACCTCGGCCGCGCGGATTTTCGCCAAAGCGCTCAACTGCGAGCAGGGCCCCGCGCCGGTGCCCTGTAACGAGTGCGAGATTTGCCAGAGTATCGCCAGCGGCGACGATATCGACGTGTTGGAGATCGACGGCGCCAGCAACCGGGGCATCGACGAGATCCGCCAGCTTCGCCAAAACGTGGGCATACGGCCCAGCCGCGCGCGTCTGAAGATCCACATTATCGACGAAGTCCACATGCTCACGCGCGAGGCTTTCAACGCGCTTTTGAAGACGCTGGAAGAACCGCCCGAGCATGTGAAGTTCATATTCTGCACCACCGATCCCAACAAGATCCCGGTCACCATCCTCTCGCGCTGCCAGCGTTTCGATTTTGCCGGCATCGTGGCCGCTTCGATCGCCGCACGGCTCAACCAAATCGTCGAACTCGAAGGCGCCGTGGCCGAGCCCGAGGCCATCGAGGTGCTTGCCCGCCGCGCCGCCGGTTCGATGCGCGACGGGCAGTCGCTGTTGGAACAGTTGCTATCGTTCGCGCCCGAAAATATAAGTGTCGACGACGTCAACAGCATGTTGGGCACGGCCGGCGACCAGCGGATGATGGAACTCTTGCAGCATTTGCTCGAGCGCGATTCGGCCGCCGCGCTAGGGGATCTGGACGCCGCCGTGGCCCAGGGCGTCGACCATTCGCTGCTGCTGGAACAATTGTTCGGCTACCTCCGCGATTGCATGACGGCCGCCGTGGGTTGCTCGTCGGACGTGCTGCTCTACGCCTCGCCGTCCAGCCAGGAGCAGATTGCGGCGGTGGGCAATTCCTTGGGCTTGCAAACGATATTGGCGGCCATGCAGATTATCGAGCAGGCGCTTTCCCGCCTGCGACAAAGTACGCAATCGCGGATTTTGGCCGAACTGGCCCTGGTGCGGATCTGTGCCCTGGAAGATCTCGACGAGCTTTCGGACCTGGTCGCCCAAGTGCAATCCGCCGCGGCGGCCCCACGGCAAGCATCCCCGCCGCCGCAGTTAAAAAAAAAGAACGTAGCTAGCAGCCCGTTGGAAAATCATCATGGGAGGGCGAAGCTGCCGCTGAGCCGTGAGTCACGCCCGGCTCAGCAGGAGCTTCGCCCTCCCGTTCCCGTCGAGCAGCCTGACCCTGCTGGTGTCGCCACACCCCCTCCCGCGACTGGTTCCGTGATCGAATTAACCCCCGAAAACGCCGGCGACATCTGGCAGCGAGTGTTAGCAGGTTGTTCGGGCCTTGCGGTGGAAAACGCCAAGCAGTTTGATCGTGTAGCAAATTCCGCGCCAAATCGGCTGGTCGTGTCGTTTAAGCCGGGGTATACTTTTGCAAAGTCAATTTGCGAGAAGCCCGAGCACGCCGCGCGGTTCCAGGGGGTCTTGTCCGAGATTCTGGGCACGGCGGCGACAATCGAGTTTCGGCTGCTCGAAGGGGACGTCAAGCTCGAGGCGGCCGAACGTGCGGCCCGGGTAGTTTCGCCACAGCAGCGGAACATGGAGGCCGCCGGCCATCCGTTTGTGCGCCGCGCCGAAGAGTTGTTCGGGGCCCAGCCCACTCGGGTGAGCGAGGCTAAAAAACCGTGACTACTAACCAACAAAAGAAAAACACTTTTCTACAGAAGGAAACAAAGGTAACGAAGGTATTTAGGTTGATTTGTGGTTTTTCGTTATCAAAGTTTTCACTAACCGTTTGAAATAATAAAACTTCGTTTCCTTTGTTTCCTTCTGTAAATAGTAAACGGAATCAATACGCAAAAGCGTGGGAGTATATAACGTGTTCAAGGGAATCAGCGGAATCTCTTCGCTGCTGAAGCAGGCCCAAGAGATGGGCGGGCGGATGCAGGCCATTAACGAAGAACTCCGAAGCCGACGCGCCACCGGTTCGTCCGGCGGCGAAATGGTAACCGTCGAAGTCAACGGGCTGAACGAGGTTCTCGGCTGCCGCATCGACCAGCAGTTGATCGATGCAGGCGACCGCGAATTGATCGAAGACCTGGTGGCCTCGGCCGTCAACCAGGCCCTCACAAAGGCCAAGGAGCTTCATGCCGAAGCCATGCAGTCGCTAACCGGCGGCATGGAATTGCCCGGCTTGGACGAGGCCATGAAAAAACTGATGGGCGGCGAGATTGAGGACGAAGGGAAAACGGACGGGCAATAGGTTGCGAAGCCGCAAACGGCGGAAAAGATATTGAATTTAGAAAAGACTACAAGCAGCACGATAGATATAAAAAAGTGTCGGAAATCACTAAATCGGTTACGGATTTGATCGACGAGTTGTCCAAGCTGCCGGGAATCGGCAAGAAATCGGCCGAGCGGCTGGCCTATCACATCTTGCGTCAAAATAAAACCGAGGCCCTGGCCTTGGCCAACGCCATCCGTAGCGTGAAAGAAAACGTTCGCTATTGCAGCCGCTGTTTCAATCTCTGCGAGGGCGACGAGTGCCTCATTTGCCAGGACCCGCGCCGCGAGCCCTCCACGCTTTGCGTGGTACAGCAGCCCCGCGACCTCATGGCCCTGGAGCAAACCGGCGCCTACCACGGGTTTTACCACGTGCTGCTGGGCCGCATCGCACCGCTGGAGGGTATCGGGCCCGATCAGCTCACCATCGATGCCCTGGTCCAGCGCGTTCGCGGCGGAGAGTTCAAAGAAGTGATCATGGCCACCAACCCGACCATCGAGGGAGACGGCACTTCGCTCTATATTTCCAACCTCCTGGCCGAACTACCCGTCAAAATCACCAGGCTGGCGCGCGGGATCACCACCGGGAGTGTGCTAGAATATGCTAATAAGGAGATGCTCACGGACGCCCTTTCCGGGCGGCAGCAGTTTTAGTTTCATTAGAGGATAGAGGACAGAGGATAGAGGACAGAAAGTGGGAATGATGGGAATTCAAATGAAGAAAGAATTGAGAATGACAGAATACCGAATGTCGAATAATTCGTCATTCGCAAATTCGACATTCTTTCTTCATTCTGATTTCGACATTCCCCATTCCTGCCCTCTGCCCTCTGACATCTGCCCTCTATCCTCTATCCTCTATCCTCTATCCTCTATCCTCTAAAAAAAATGCGTCTTTCGCTCGGCCAAGAACTCAGGATGCTGCAGAAGCAGGTGCTTGCACCGCGGATGATCCAATCGATGGAGATCCTGCAGCTACCGATCCTGGCCCTGCAAGAGCGGATCGAGCAGGAGATGGAGGAAAACCCGGTCCTGGAGCTACAGGAAGTCGACCCGGACCTGCCCACCGAAAGCATCGAGGAGGTCGAATCGCCCGACGCCCCCACCGAAGAGGAAAGAGAACTCGTCATCGACGAGAACAACAACGAAGATGATTTCGAGCGGCTCTTGAACCTCGACGAAGATTGGCCCGAGCAGTTCGAGGAACGCACGCGGCCGTCGAGCAGCCAGTTGGAACAGGAAGGCCAGCGCAAACACGACGCCATGGCCAATATGACGGCCCGCCCGCAATCGCTGGAAGATTATCTGCACGACCAATTGAGTTGGTTCGAACTCGACGCCAAGCTCCGCGCCATGGCCGACCGCATCATCTACAACCTCGACACCAACGGCTGGCTGCCCGGCAGCCTCGAAGACCTGTTGGGCCCCGACGCCACGGCGGCCGACAAGCTCTCGGCGGAAGAGGCCTTGGCGCTTGTACAACGTCTCGATCCACGGGGAGTCGGCGCCCGCGATCTGCGCGAGTGCCTGCTCTTGCAACTTTCGCCCGGGATGTTGCTCTACGAGCAGTTGCAGGCCTTGATTTCCAGCCACCTCGCGGACATCGAGCATAACCGCCTGCCCGTCATATCGCGTCGCACGGGCTATTCCATCGAGATGATCCAGGACACGCTGGCCGAGCTGCGCAAGCTCAACCCCAAGCCGGGCTCCGAGTTCAGCGACGCCCACGTGCCCAACGTCACGCCCGACGTGTTCATCGACCGCCGCGAAGACGGCGGATATGAAGTGCGGCTCGAAGACGGCGATACGCCCAGCCTCTTCATCAGCCCGCAATACCGCCGGCTGTTGCTCGATCCCGACACGCCGGAGGAAACCCGCGAATACATCAAGCGTAAGCTCAACTCGGCCCAATGGCTGATAGATTCCATCCAGCAACGCCGCGGCACCCTCACCCGCGTGGCCCAGGCCATCGTCGACCACCAGACGGCTTTCCTGGACAAGGGGCCGGAGGCCATCGAGCCCTTGAAGATGCAGCAGATCGCCGACAAGGTCAAGGTGCATGTAACCACCGTCAGCCGCGCGGTAGACGACAAATGGATGCAAACGCCGCGGGGCATCTTCCCGCTACGGCGTTTCTTCGTGGGCGGAACCGTTGCCGCCGACGGCGAAGAGGTCGCCTGGGACGCCGTGCGTCTGAAACTGCAAGAGGTCGTGGACAACGAGAACAAGCAAAAACCCTTCTCCGACGAAGCCCTGGTCGAAGAACTCGCCGCCCACGGCATCACCGTCGCCCGCCGCACGGTGACGAAGTATCGCAAGGCCATGAATATCCCCAGCTCGCGGCAGCGACGGGACTGGAAGAAGGGATAGAAATCCCGAGTGGCACGACCCTGAACGTAGCGAAGGGTGTGTTGTCTACGGTCTACTATAAAGTCCCGACGCAATGAATCCTACGCTCGACTTATTGATTGAAAATTTTCGAATGGACAATCATCCCGAGGTCTCCTGTACGCACGAATCAATAATTGGCTGGCTATATGACGCCATGGCCGATGGTGAATTGCTGTAAAGTGGCAATCTGTGCTTTGACCCAAACAGAAGAGCGGTGTCGCCATCCTGATAATCCGGTGGATAGCGTTTTGAGATTTCCTGAGTTTACGGGTAGGCCCGTTGACAAGCCTTTGGGTTTTCGGTTCTTCGCCCATTTTAGTGGGTAGAAATGCAATTAGCTTGCCTATCGCAAGTAGGTTTTTTAAGGCATGGGCTAACAAAAGTATAAAAAACAGGCGGTCGGAGGACAGAAATCCCCCCACCACCTCGA
>SDBV01011861.1_pt1 | contig 11237 bp, 6 predicted proteins | sample 2277081 | NCBI WGS metagenome assembly SDBV01 (sample SAMN10402039, study PRJNA504765) | marine sediment metagenome | isolation source: marine sediment core GS10_PC15, 223 cmbsf | place: Arctic Ocean: Southern Knipovich Ridge | collected 2010
CCCTGCGGCGCGTCGCCCAGCGTCAACTCGGCGGCGTGACCGTCTTTGTCCAGCAGGCGCACGGCCAGATCCTGACCCTGGCCCTCCGGATTCAGCGGATCATCATGGACCTGGAGGATGCGGAAGGACAGCGCGTGCCAGCGGCTGGCGTCGAACTCATCGACATCGCCGTCGTCGTCCAGGGTCTCGATGAGGCCGGCGAAGGGGTTGTCCCAGGCGTACTCCAGCCCCCAGGTGGGATGATAGAGCGTGCGGTCGGGGTCCAACATGTAATGCTCGTCGAAAGTCACCATGCCGACGGCGAAAACCGGTAGGCCGAGCGAGTTCTGCGACGGGTCGTGTTCGCCGCTGCTCACTTCCGCGTACGCCGCGTACGTCACCGCGTCGGTCTGGAGGCCATAGGTCCAGATTCCCCAGCCCGGGTTCTGCAACTGCAACTGGCCGGTGAACAGGTCGCTCGTGGACGTCATCGTGGCCCAGTTCGTGCTGCCGTCGAAGTCCGTCTGGGCACACAGCAGGGCCTGGTCGGCCGTCGATGAGTCGACCCGGAAATCGGAGATGATCGTCTTTCCGCCGTCGCACACGTAGTTGGCCAGCGGCGTGTCAAAGGGATGGGTCGCGCTGCTGCTGCCATCCTGGTTGGCGGCCACGATCAGATCCCAGCTTTGCGAGCCGATCAAACCGGCGAATTCGCTCTGGCTGGCGGTAAAGACCGGTTCACAAACGAGCCCCGTGGCGACTTCCGCGGCCAGCGCTTCGGCGTAGACGTCCGGACCCAGGGCGTTATCTTCGTAGAACAAGACGGAGTGGCACCCCGGCCCAACCGTCAGCAGCGCTTGAATCTCCGCGCGGACCAGCGCCACGCCGGCGTCAAAGTCGACAAACGTGTCGCTCAGAAAACCATTGATGAAGGTCTGTCCCGGAACACCGGCGATCGCGGCCACATACGTCGGTTCGCCGCCCGACCCCTCATCCTCAAAGTCGTCCACCACGAGGCGCTGCGTATCAAGGAACTGGTAACGCGCCTCGGGCCTGTCAACCAGCAGCGGCAGGTCGCCCCGCAGGTATGGCAGAGCCGATCCATCGCCGTTGAGCACCCACGCCAGGTAGGCCGCCAGGGCGGCCCCGGAGGCGCGAAAGGCCTCCTCACGCGTAATCGTCGCCTCGCCCATCGCCCCCGCTTCGTCAAACACGTGATGACTGGCGCCGATGACGTAGGAGAAGTGCTTGGGCCGCGCGCCTACCTCATACATGGCAGTGGACTGGCCATGCGCGCAACAACCGTCCTGGTCCTTCGAGCCGTAGATCACCTGGAGCGGCGGCATGTTGGCGTAAACCGTCGCGAACTCCTCCAGGGAGTAATAATAATCGGGGCAAGGCGCGAGCAGACTGACACAGGATATCTCGTAGTCCCCCTCCGGGTCCATCGGCCGATACTCACGCATCGCGACGAACGCCGCTCCGTGCGAGTGCCCGGCCAGACCGATCCGATCGGGATCGAAACGCTGGTACAGGAAGTGGTCCGTCGTTTGGTTCCAGACGTCGAAGATCACGTCGATCGTCGCGGTGTAGAGCTGACCGTGGCATTCCCAGCTCTCGCCCGGACAACCTACGTGATCGTGCGCCATCGAGACGACGATGATGCCGTGGGTGGCCAGGCGGGAGAACTGATAGTCGTACCAGGTGTAGTACGATCCGCCGGCGTGCTGGAAGAAGACCACCGGGAACGGCGCGCCCTCGGTCGCGGCCGGGACATCCTGGCCCTCCGTTTCCGCGGGATACCAGACCTGAAGCCAGTGTGCATAGGGCTCCCCCTGGATCTCAACCGTCCCCTCGTACTCGTGTACCCCCCAGGGATACGGCCCGAACTGTAGCCAGTATTCCTCATCGTCCCGCGCGCCCAGCGCTCCGTATGGCGTGCCCAGGCGCTCGCCATCCGCCGGCGATATGGCCGGCTGCAGATCGGTGGGCAGGGGCCTCGTCGGGCGCTTCGGGCCCAGTTCATTTGGTGGGAGCTGCCCCAGGGATGGCTGCGCGAGGGCGGCGATCGTCACCACGACAGCAGGGAGCAAACGTCGGGCAATGAGCATCGATCAGCACCTCGTTTCCCCGGCAGACGCGTGGGCGCGGCCGGACTCCCGCCGCCACCCACTGATAGCATGGTAGCAGAACAGACTGCTTGGACAGAACCGAAATCCGGGACACCACTGTGGGCCACGCGCAAGCAGATCACGACTGAAAGTGCTTCGGACTTCCACGTCATCCCCAGTCTGCCCGCTAAAACCGGCCTCAGCGCTCACGAATCGGGGCTTTCTGATTGCGGATTTCGGATTCGGGATTGCCGATTTGGCGACGGCGGCGGACGTCGAACTCCCCGACACGCCGGTGGGGTATGACCTCGCCGAGCTACTGATGTGGCTTGAATAGCGGAACCGGAGGTGCGAAAAGAGGTTCCCGCGCCAGCGAACTCTATTGACCAGCCGAGGGCCGGCGCGCGAGTTTGGGCGCCGCCCCTTGCAATCCCCCGCCCGCCCGCTACCGTGCGGTATTATCTGGGTTAGCGAGGCGGGAGCATGAGCATGGGCATTCCCTACCCCCCCGGCGAAGCACTTACCTGTCAGGAAATCCGCGAGCTCGACGTCCTCGCCATCGAGCACGTCGGCATCCCCGGCGTCGTCCTCATGGAAAACGCCGGCCGCGGCACCGCCGAGTTCATCTACGACACCCTCATCAACCCCGCCGCCGGCCGCGTCACCATCCTCTGCGGCCCCGGCAACAACGGCGGCGACGGCTTCGTCGTCGCCCGGCACCTGCACAACGCCGACGTCAAGGTCGACGTCGTCCTGGCCGCGCCGCCGGAGAAATCGCAAGGCGACGCCGGCGTCAACCGCGCCATTCTCGAGCGGATGGACCTGGAGTTCGTCCATGCCTTCGAGCCGGCCGGTCTCGACGCGGCCCGCCGCGCTATGCTCGGGGCCGACGTCATCGTCGACGCCCTCCTGGGCACCGGCTCCACTGGCCCCCCGCGCAAAGCGATGGCCACGCTCATCGAATACGCCAACACCGCCCCGCGCGCCCGCCGCGTCGCGATCGACGTCCCCTCCGGGCTCGACGGCGACCGCGGCGACGTTCACGAGCCGTGTTTCCGCGCTGCCGCCACCGTCACCATGGTTGCCCCCAAGGTCGGCTTTCTGACGCCGTCCGCCCGGGACGTCGTCGGCCGAATCGTCGTCGTCGACATCGGCACGCCGCGGGCCCTGATCCCCGGGCGAAAAAGCGCGGCTCCCGGGGTTGACAGTTAGGTATTTGTTTGTATAATGGCGTCCCGTTTGCCGCGCGCGGCGGGCGCGCCGCACGCAGGTTCACTCGGTCCCCCGCGGCCGCGGCCTGGACCGGGTCTAGCCCGAATGGCTCACCGCTGAGCACGCAGAGAGTGCAGAGCAATGATACATAAGGACTTACGAGGATTAGCGTCAGATCGGCGACAAACGTACTGTCGAAACGAAACTCGACCCAATCAGCCATAATACTGTCTGGATTACACTCTGCGATCTCCGCGATCTCCGCGGTGTGAAAAACGCAGGCTAGAGCGAGGACCGAATCATGGCCAAAACCAGGGGTACGACCAAAGACGTCAGTGTGCAACAGCAGCGCGAAGAGAGCCGTCAGGAAGCCCTCAGCCGCGCCGTCCAGCAGATCGAGAAGTCCTTCGGCAAGGGCAGCATCATGTTCCTCTCGCAGGATCAGGCGCCCACGGTGGACGGCATCTCCACCGGCTGCCTTTCGCTCGACCTCGCCCTCGGCGGCGCCGGCATCCCCCGCGGCCGCGTCATCGAGGTCTTCGGTCCTGAATCCTCCGGCAAAACTACCCTTACCCTGCACATCCTCGCCGAAGCCCAACGCGCCGGCGGCGGCGCCGCTTTCATCGACGTCGAGCACGCCTTCGACCCCTCCTGGGCCAAGCGGCTGGGCGTCGATCTCGAGAGCCTCCTGGTAAATCAGCCCTCCTGTGGCGAAGAAGCGCTGGAAATCTGCGAGTTGCTCGTGCGCTCCAACGCCCTGGACGTCATCGCCATCGACTCCGTCGCCGCCCTCGTGCCCCGCGCCGAGCTGGAAGGCCGGATGGGCGATACCCACATCGGCCTCCAGGCCCGCCTCATGAGCCAGGCCATGCGCAAGCTCACCGGTATCTCCGCCAAGTCCCGCACCAGCGTCGTCTTCATCAACCAGATCCGCGAGAAGATCGGCGTGATGTACGGCAGCCCCGAAACCACCCCCGGCGGCCGCGCCCTGAAGTTCTACACCTCCATCCGCATCGATGTCCGCCGCATCGGCCAGCTCAAGGACGGCGAGCAGGTTATCGGCACCCGCATCCGCGGCAAGGTCGTCAAGAACAAGGTTGCCCCGCCGTTCCGTCAGGCCGAATTCGACATCCTGTTCGAGTCCGGTATCAGTCGCGAGGGGGACGTCCTCGACCTGGCCTGCGAGTGCGGCATCATCTCGCGCGCCGGCACGTGGTTCAGCTTCGGTCAGACCCGGCTCGGGCAGGGACGCGAGAACGTCCGACAATTCCTCTGCGATAACCCCGACCTCGGCGATCAGATCCGCGCCAAGATCCTGGAGGTCAAACTCCCCAAGCCGCAGCCCGATACATCCGGCGACCACAAGCCCGAAAAGCCCCCGGCCACCACGGACCGCAAGCCGGCGGCCGCAACGTCTCGTAAACGCTAGCATCCGAGCCCAGCCTTCCACGGCCGCGCTTCATTCATACTGGTGGCGTGAAGCCCCGCGCAAATCCGGCCGAAGAAAATGGCATCGTGCGCGCTGGGTCGTTCCAGCGGGTACACTTTCGCTGGTAACCGTAGCGAGCCCGTGAGGAGTTGGGCGGTATGACCGGGGCAACAGCGCGATCGCATTCACCGGCAGCCCGCCGGCGGCCCTGGCCGCTCTGGCTGGTCGCGGTGGTATTGTTCGCCCTCTCTACCGTCATCGCCCCCCACGCCACGGCCGACGACGACCCGCCCGCGGCCGGTCCGGAGGGCGTGACCTCACTCGACGCGCTCGAGCGCGCCTTCCAGAGCGTGGTCGAGCGCGTGGCGCCCAGCGTCGTCGGCATCCGCGCGCTGCGCCGCCACCCGAACATCTTCCCCGGACTCGGCCGGGAAGGCACCGGCGAAGCAAACGAACAGCAGCTCGTCATCAACGGTAGCGGAACTATCGTCTCCGACGACGGGCTCATCCTCACCAATGAGCACGTCGTCCAGGGCACCAGCTCCATCGACGTCCACTTTCACGACGGCCGCAGCCGGCGCGCCACCATCCTGGCCGCCGACCCGCGCAGCGACCTGGCGGTGTTGCACGTGCCGTGCTCCGGCCTCCAACCGGTGACTTTTTGCGATTGGAGCTCCGTGACCCGCGGTCAGTGGGCCATCGTGCTCGGTAACCCCTTCGGCCTCGGCGCCGACGGCCACCTCAGCGTCTCCGTCGGTATCGTCGCCAACCTCGGCCGACAGCTCCCCGGCCTCGGCGCGGTCGACGACCGCTTCTACAGCAACATGATTCAGATCACCGCGCCGATCAATCCCGGGAATTCCGGCGGTCCGTTGTTCAACGTCCACGGTGAGTTGATCGGCATCGTGACCGCGATGCACACCCGCGCTCCGGCCGACGAAGGCATCGGTTTCGCGATCCCTCTGACCCCCGCCAAACGCCGCGTCATCGAGACCTTGTGTCGCGGCCAGACGGTCGCCTACGGCTACCTCGGCGCCACCGTCCGCCAGCCGGACCGGGCCGAACGCGATGCTCTCACCGTGTCTCATGGCGTTATCATCCAGCGCCTGGAGCCCGACGGTCCGGCGCAGCAGGCCGGCCTCCAGGTCGGCGACGCCATCCGCGAATACGATCACCAACCGATCACCGGCCCCGGCCACCTGGCCGAGCTCGTGGGTCAATCCACCGTCGGCGCCACGGTGCGCCTCGACGTCCTGCGCGACGGCCGGCCACTGGTGCAGCATGCCATCATCGAGCAAAGGGACATTAACCGCGTGAGTTGGATGCGCGGCGGCGCCATATCCTGGCGCGGGATGCGCCTCGCCGACCTCACGCCCGACGCGCGCCAGCGCATGCGGGTGGACGGCGAGGCCGCCGGCGTCGTCGTGATCGGTGTCGACGAAGACACCCCCGCCCGCCGCGCCAACCTCCGGGTCGGCGACGTCATCGCCCGCGTCGGCGGGTCGCCCGTGGCCGACACGCTGGATTTCTTGCTGCGCGTCCGCGACGTGAAAGGCACGCTCGAACTGTCCCTACACAACGAAGGCCCGCGCTTCATCAGCCCGTGAACCGACGCACACCCCCAATGCAAACAACGCCCCGGCCGAGTCCGACCGGGGCTTGCACTACTACACATCGGCCTGTCACGTTCTTCAGTTCGCGCCCCGCACAACCTCCTCGTACAGCCGTGCCACCACCACGTCGATCTTGTTCGGCGTGATGTACGTATCGTCAGCAATCCGGGCGCGGATCCCCGCCATGCGCTCCTCCACCGCGCGGGCCGCTACCAGCTCCGCGTCGTAGTTCAGCGCCGATTCCGAAAGCTCCACCCGGTCCGCCGGGTCGGCCACAACCGCCCCGAGTTCGTCCCCGGCACGGGGTCGCGCGCGCTCTGGCCCGGGACGCTCCGTCCGCGCCGCCAGGTCAGCGGGTCGATAATAGACGGATCCAACTTCTGCCATGACCACCGGTACCTCCAGCAACCACCCTGCGTCAGGGCGGCGTCTCCAGCGAAAAGCCTTCCAAGTTGGCTGTGGTATTAACAGGCGGCGTGCTGCTCGCCGGTCCGTCAGCGGCCTCTGCACGCCGAGCGCCCACTCACTCGTTAGTATGTATCGGCCGTCCGCCGATAAATCTTTTGCGAAAGTGCAAGAATTCGCGTGATTCGCGGGCCCTGTCACACGGCCCGGTCCCAGCCGGCGCTAACCCACGACTTATCGGGCGAACCCCACATCACAGCCGACATCGACCCGCACACCCGGCGCCCCGTCCTGTCAATCCCGGAACCGCCTGTGCCGTAGCCAAATCATCCCGTCAACGTCGTCATGTCCGCCGCTTCCGCCACGCCCTCCACGAATCGCCGCACGTGCGGGTCCTCCGCCCGCATCACTTCTTCCGGCGTCCCGTCCGCCACGAAGTTCCCGTCCCACAGCATCAACACGCGATCCCCCACTTCCGCCGCGGTCTTCATGTCGTGCGTGACGACCACCCCCGTCACGTGCATCCGTGACTGCATCTGGCGAATCAGCTTGTTGATCACGTCCGCCCGTTGTGGGTCCAGCCCGGCGGTCGGCTCGTCGTACAGGATGACCTTCGGCGCCGGGTCCATTGCGATCGCCCGCGCGATCGCCACCCGCTTCTTCTCGCCGCCCGAGAGCTGCCCCGGCCGCTTGTCCTCAAAGTCGGTCAACCCCACCACCGCCAGGCACTTGCGCGCCAGCTCCCGAATCTCCCGGATGTTCGTGCGCCGCGCCGCGTTCTCCCGCATCGGGAAACACACGTTCTTCAGCACCGTCATCGAGTCGAACAACGCGTTGAGCTGAAAGACAAAGCTGATCTGCCGGCGGATCGGCACCAGCGCCCGCTCACCAAGCTGATCGATCCGCCGCCCCTCAAAAAACACCTCGCCCTTGTCCGGCCGCAGCAGCCCGACGATGTGCTTCAGCAGCACGCTCTTCCCCGTGCCCGAGCGGCCGATGATGACCGTCGTCTTGCCGCGCTCGACCGCCAGGTCCACCCGGTCCAGCACGCGCTGCTGCCCGAAGGACTTCGTGACGCCGCGTAACTCCAGGACCGGCTGCCCGTTCTCCACCGCTAGCGACCTTTCAAATCAACGACCGGAACCCATACCACACTTCGTACAACCCGTTCAGCAGGAACCCGAGGAACAAGTCCAGCAGCAATATCAGAATGAAGCTGGCGACGAAGCTCTGCGTGCACGCTTCGCCCACGCCCTGCGCGCCCGGCTTGCAGTGGAACCCTTTGTAGCAACTGACCAGCCCGATCGCCCCGCCGAAGAACAGCGCCTTGAGCAGCCCGCTGTTCACGTCCCACATCTCCACCGTTTGCCGCGTCCAGTACCAGAACGGCTCCGAATCGCCCTGGTACACTCCCACGTACACCGCCCACGCCCCCAACGCGCCCACCAGGTCCGCGTACGCCGTCAACAGCGGCGTGAGCAGCAGACAGGCCAGAAACCGCGGCGTCACCAAATAGCGCACCGGATCGGCCCCCATCGAACGCAGCGCCAGCAATTGCTCGGTCACGTTCATCGTGCCCAGTTCCGCCGTCAGCGCCCCACCGGCCCGCCCGGCCAGCATGACCCCCGCTAACACCGGCCCCAGCTCCGACGCCACCGAAATGTTCACGATCCCGCCCAGCCGGTCCGCCATGTTCGCCGCGTCAAACTGTGCCCACCCCTGGACGACCAGCACCATCCCGATGAACGCCCCGGTCAGCATGATCACCGGCACCGAGCGCGTCCCGATGTAGTAGCATTGCGGCAGCAACCGCCGCCAGCCGCGGATCGACAACAGCTCCGCCGGCACAAACGACAACGCCGCGAAGTTGAAGGCCCAGAAGCGCCCGAAGCCGGCCAGCACGCCGACCACGCCGCCCCCGACCGCGGCCACCGAATGCGTCAGTAGGTTCGCTCGCGCCATCTCTCGACCTGCTCTCGCCGGCCCGCGACCCCGGAGCCCGCGCCGCCAAATATCTCTTTCGCGACGGGTAGATTATCGAAATCTCACCCGGAATGCGATATGATAAACCGTCGAGAGGTTGGGGCCCGACAGGGACTGTCGGGCGCTGGAGCGAGCAAGGATGGTTCGCGCTGCACGTACCGACGAGCGCCAAGCGGCGCTGCGATTCTGCTTGGTGGCATTCGGCTGGCTGGTCTGCCTCTTCGCCTGGGCCAGCGTTCTCAGCTTCGATGTCGCCGATGCCCCCTCCGCCTCCGTCTGGCCCCCTCCCGCCCCCCCGCACAACCTCTGCGGCGCCGTCGGCGCCCGCTTGGCCCACACCGCCTTCTGGTACGTCGGCCTCGGGGTCTATCCCCTTCTCTTCCTCGTGCACGCCGCCGTCGTCGCCTGGTCGAGAGGCGTCCGCCTCAACGGCCTCTGGCTGCGCGCCATCGGCCTCGGCCTCATCACCACCACCTGCGCCGCCTTCGCCACCATCCTCATCGAAAGCTCCGACAAATACCTCATGAGCGGCCCCGGCGGCATCCTCGGTACCGCCACCGCGACGTTCCTCCTGGTCCAAACGCAGATGCTCGGGACCACCCTGCTGCTGGCACTCTCCCTCGTCGTCGGCCTGGTCCTGGCCGCCGACAACCTGCTCGTCAGCCTCTTCCGCACCCTGCGCTGGGCCGGACGACGTTCGCGGCCCGTGATCATCCGCGGCGGAAACGTCATCACCGGCACCGGCGTCGTCGTGGCCAACGGCGTGGCCAGCTTGTCGGACCGCCTCAGCCGTGCCGGCACGGTCGAAGAAGACGCCGAACCGGCGGAATCCGCCGAGCCGCGGGCCCGCCCGCTCCCCTTCCGGCCGCCGACGGATGCAGAGACTGAAGACGACGATCAGGTCGAGCACGAGCCGGCCGAATCGCCCGCCGAAGCCGAGGCCACTGAGCCGAAAACCCTGCCCGAAACGGCCATCGCCGCGCGCGAGCCCGCGCGGCCATTCGAGCCGGAGGTCCGCGAGATCGGCCCCCAGCGCCCGCCGCCCAGGCCGGCCACGCTGCCGTTCCCGCGCTCACCCGATGATGACGACTACGAGCTGCCGGAAGTCAATCTGCTCGACCGCGCGATCGCCATCGACAAGGCGGCGATCGAAGCCCGCTGTCGCGAAAAGGCCTACATCCTCGAACAGACCCTGAATGAATTCCGCCTGGCGGTCGAGGTCGTCCGCATCGACACCGGCCCGGTCATCACCATGTTCGAGCTCAAGCTGGCCCCCGGCATCAAGGTCAGCCAGATCCAATCGCTCAGCAACGACATGGCCCGCGCCCTCAAGGCCCCCGCCGTGCGCGTCGTCGCCCCGCTCCCCGGCAAGAACACCATCGGCATCGAAGTCCCCAACATCGACAAGGAAAAGGTCCGCCTCCGCGACCTCATGGAAATGTCCGCCTCCCAAACCGAAAAGCTCGGCGTCCCGCTGTTCCTCGGCAAGGACGCCGGCGGACAACCCCTGCTCGCCGACCTCACCGACATGCCCCACCTGCTCATCGCCGGCACCACCGGCTCCGGCAAGAGCGTCTGCATCGGCAGCATCATCATGTCCATCCTGATGACCCGCACCCCGGCCGAGGTCAACCTGATCCTGGTGGACCCCAAGGTCGTCGAACTGGCCATGTACAAGGACGTCCCCCACCTGATCTGCCCCATCGTCACCGAGGTCCCCAAGGCCGAGGCCATCCTCGAATGGGCCTCCACCAAGATGGATGAACGCTACGCCCTGCTCGCTGAGGCCGGCGTCAAGGACATCCGCTCCTACAACCGGCTCGGTGAAGACGGCCTGCGCGAGCGCCTCAGCATCTCCGACGACGAGGAGCTGGAGCGCATCCCCGCGCACCTGCCCTACATCCTCATCATCATCGACGAACTGGCCGACCTGATGATGACCTCCGCCAAAGAGGTCGAGTTCTACCTCTGCCGCATCGCGCAAAAGAGCCGCGCCGTCGGCATCCACCTCATCGTCTCCACCCAGCGGCCCCAGGCCAACGTCGTCACCGGCCTCATCAAGTCCAACATGCCCTGCCGCATCGCCTTCCGCGTCGCCTCCCGGCTCGACTCGCGCATCGTGCTCGACCAGAACGGCGGCGAAGTGCTCATGGGCCAGGGCGACATGCTGTTCCTCCCGCCGGGTCAGTCCAAGCTGGTCCGCGCCCAGGGCACGTTTGTCGACGACGGCGAGCTGCGCAGCGTCGTCAAACACTGCAAGGAGCAGCGCGACGCCGAGTTCCATCCCGAGTTGGTCCGCATCCCCGGCAACGACGCGGCGTCTGCCGGCGAACGCGACGAGTTCTTCGACCAGGCCGTGGACATCATCGTCCAAACCGGCCGCGGCTCGGTGAGCCTGCTGCAACGCCGCCTGACCGTCGGCTACAGCCGCGCTTCGCGCCTGGTGGACCAGATGTACGAAGCCGGCATCGTCGGCGAATACAAAGGCAGCCAGGCCCGCGAGGT
>SDBV01011862.1_pt1 | contig 11237 bp, 11 predicted proteins | sample 2277081 | NCBI WGS metagenome assembly SDBV01 (sample SAMN10402039, study PRJNA504765) | marine sediment metagenome | isolation source: marine sediment core GS10_PC15, 223 cmbsf | place: Arctic Ocean: Southern Knipovich Ridge | collected 2010
GGGTGGCAGTCATGGCCAGTTGTCCATCGTCCGTTGTCCGTTGTAGTTTGGCACTTCGATTCACCCGGCAGTGGAGTTCCTGTTCCACGGGCACCGGCGATTAGGCGGAGGGTGGAGGCGCTGGGGAACTAAGGTGGGCTGGTCACCCCGCTACTGCCTTTCCGCCGATCCTGACGCGGTCGCCCAGGTGCTCAACCTCCACGTCCCCGCCCCGGACCGAAGCCTGGTAGGCCGACACCGCGGCCTCGTGCTCCCTCAAAGCCAGGTGTCCCGCCCTGTCCAGCGTCTCCCCTAGAGCGAGAAAGCCATGATTTTTCAAGACAATGTATTCATGGCTGTTAATCACGTTTATAACCTCGTTCATCAGCTCCAGGGTACCATGGGGCTGTTCCTTGGCCGTGACCGGAAGATGCAGATCACTGTGATACTTCAGGACCAGCTCGTCATGGCCATGGATAATAGCGTTGATCTCCGGCCGGCATTTATAGACTGCGTTATGCAGGAAGGATTCCGATGAGGGTTTGGAGCGGCCGGCAACTACTATGCACCGTTCTTCAATTTCAACGTCCAGGACCTGGATGAAGTCCTCATTTTGCATATTGCATAATTCGGCCCCGGCGGCTGATATGATAAACCCTGTGCCCCGGCGAACACTGATATTCCCGGCGAATCCTTCGGGACATCTGGGAGCCAGGCCGCTCTCACAGATCCGTCGGGACCATAGCGCCAATTCTGCGGTCAGTTCGGCCGGAATTGGTAGCCGGCGTTTGAAGGTCGCTATAAACCTGGCGCCGGTATAGCTCTCAGGCCTGCCGGTCACCAAAACCTTCCAGATCTTCCGGCTTGATAATTCCCTTTTCGGTTATGATGCCCCGAATGTACCGGGCCGGGGTGACATCAAAGGCGGGATTCTCGGCCCCGCTACCCGGGGATGCAACGCGTTTGCCATCGATAACCAGAATTTCAGCTGCCTCCCGATGTTCAATAGGGATATTATCTCCCGAGGGACAATTAAAGTCAATGGTGGAAAAGGGGGCGGCAATATAGAACGGGATTCCATTTTCCTTCGCCAGAACCGCCTTTTCATAGGTCCCGATTTTGTTCGCCGCATCGCCGTTGGCCGCGATTCTATCAGCCCCGGTGATGACTATGTCGATATCACCCCGTTGCATAAAATGCCCGGCGGCATTGTCTGCGATTATAGTATGGGGGATGCCTTCCTGATGCAATTCCCAGGCGGTGATCTTAGAGCCTTGCAGCCGGGGCCGGGTTTCATCCACATAGACGAAAATCGACTTGCGATCATAATGCGCCGTGCGGATTACCGCCAGGGCTGTTCCGTAATCGACGGTGGCCAGGGCGCCGGCGTTGCAATGGGTCAAAATTCGATCGCCATCCTTGATCAGGGCATTCCCGAAAGTCCCGATCTTTTTGCAGTCTTCCACGCTGCGATCGGCGTAGGCTTCGGCTGCCGTGAGGGCTTCGGCTTTCATTTCCTCCAGCGTTTCCGTCTGTTGGAGGCGATCAGCCAAGTACTCCAAGCCGTAGGATAGATCGTAAGCGGTCGGTCGGGCTTCCTCAAGCAGCTGCTTGATATTGTCGATTTCATTCATATCCCGCCGATCCATCCGGCTAACTGCCAATGCCAGCCCGTATACACCCATGGCCCCGATGGCCGGGGCGCCGCGTATAACCATATCCCCTATCGCTTTGGCGACATCGTAATGATCATTTATCGTCACGATTTCGAATTTCTCAGGCAGTTGCGACTGGTCGATCGCTTTGATCGCTCCGTCTTCCATCCACACAGTCCGATATTGCCGGCCTTTAATTATCATGGCACGCTCTCCGAGCGACGAGAGGTTTATAATTGTTTTCAATCGGATCGGCTCCCACTAGATCCCAATCTACTATGATCCGTCTACCTTCGTCTTATTCTCTTTTCCTTCCACCAAGAATTGATTCCAACCTTCCTGATCCGGCGATCCAACCAAGTTAAACTCTACTCAGATCATATAACTTTTTCTGCATCCCTTGAAAATTCAGTATCCCTCTCTTCGTTATGTTCCGTTGGCCCTAAAACACGTTTCTGGCCGTTCCAATACTTTGGCAGCGTAAAATCCCCGAGGATTTTTCTGACGATCGCCTTGGGAATATACCTTATACCTCTAAAAAGTGCCACTTCAAACTTTCTATGAAAGCTAATCCAACAACCATTACAATATTTCTGCTCCTTTTGCAGCGCAATACTGTCAGGCGCTGCTATAGTATCATCCAATGTTCTTTCATTCAGGTTTCCTAGAATGATTTGCTTGTTCTGGCAGATTGGTATATCTCCGTTTGGGTACACAACCAGTTCTTGACGTATACTATAACACGGAAGTAAAACATCTCCGTTTTGCCAGTGCTTATATAAGTCTAGAAATTCCTGGTTTTCCGGAAAAGTGCTAATATCAACATCAGTTTCTATCTCGTAGTCATTCTCATGCATTCTTTTAGTAGTATCGAAGAATTCCATATTGTTGTAAATGCCAATACGCAAATCAAGATTACGCTCTTTACAAAATCCTATTATTTGATCTAAATCCTTTTGGTCATTCCATGGATTAATAGTATATATAATAGATATCTTCGTCATATTTCTTATTAATTCAATAGACCTGAGTACTAAGTCATATCCGTCTATACCCCTCACATTGATATAGGTATCCTTAGCACCATCTAGCGATATATATACCCGCGGTACAGAATATTTCTTGACGACATCAAACAATTTATCCGGCAATAATCCATTGGTTAGTAGTTCATAATTAAGCTTTTTCCTGAACGCATACTCTAATATTTCATCAACTTCAGGGTGCAACAGGAATTCACCTCCTTCGAATCCCACCCGTGTACGTTTATCTATGCATTTTGATTCCAAGGTCCTTTTTATAACTTCAAAACTCAAATTCTCTTTAGGTTGCTTACCCCAGATATTGCAGATATTGCATTTTGAATTACATTTGCTGGTAGCATAAAACATTATTACCGACAATCTTCGATTGCCGAATAGATTAATATGAATAAAATCCGAAAGATATTTGTAATAATCGCCTATATTATACATTACTTATTTTCTCGAGCAGTAAATGAGTTTGATAGGCGTTATCCAAATTGGAGACTTCGTTTGATCGTCTTTTAATGATAGAACTAACGAAATATTGGATTTCCGGGTAAAATCCGCTTTGAGCTAAGGATGAGTTCTCCAGCGTACCGGAAATATAGTTCGGGTACCAATTCCTGTGATAAATACGTTTCTTTCTGACTTTTTCTAATGGTACGTTTAAAAGGGTCCTGGAATTTGATGTCATCCTACAATCGACAAGATTATGGACCTCGATATTCATCTTTTCAAAATTAGCGAACACCCTTTCATGGCAATTACTCCAATCAAAATTCGAGGATAGTAATAAATTCCCAATTGCCCCCTCCGCCGAATGAAAGGAAACGGAAATGTTCATCCGGCCATTTCCAGAAGTTATTTTCTTAACATCTGAAATAATCACTCCAGGAATAAAATATCTTAATAAGTCAATAAAGTGAATCCCTACCTCAAGTAAAAATATGCCCATAGCTGAAGGGTAGGCCCCAACACCGAACTCCAATTGCAAGTAATTCAACTTTCCATATTTATTTCCTTCGATTTGCTCTCTGATGAATCGATAATTAGGCACAAACCGCTTTTGAAAACCTACCATTACGCCATTGTTTCTATTCAAAGCCAATAAATCATTAAGAATTTCAGATTTAGTTGCGGCCGGTTTTTCAATAAAAATTGGGATATTGTTCTCCATCGCGTGTCGAATCACCGCAGGATGCTCGGAGGCATTGATAGAGCACAATAAAAGATCTAATATTTCATTCTCAATCATCTCTTCATAATTGCCGTAAAAGCTTGTTGCACCATATTTGCTCCCGTAATAGGTCGCATTTTCAATATGGCCGGAACATACACTTACCACCTTTACAGGCAGAAAGGGGAGGTTCGGCAGTAAATTGTTTCTCATATGATTGCCGGTACCGATAACACCAACTTTCAAAACTTCTTTTTTTCCAGTGACCATTCTCATTAAACCCCATTCATTAAACTGATTACTTAGTCTCTTACCCGTGGATATAATTCTATTCATATAAATAACACAAACATGAACACCAACAAATTAAGTGACGGTCTTCAAAACAAACAGGACATAACGAAAGAGCAAAATGAAACATCCCGTTTCCGTAAGAATTAATCCCAGTCCACAGCGCTACACTCGCCTTCACGATTCTCCTGCCGATTCAGAATATATTCCTGGAGGCATCGAAAAACCAACACTTTGGGATTGTTGCGAAATTGATTGGGCGCTTGCATTGCTGCCCTCGATATATGCGGAGATCCCACGCCCTGATAAACCTGCTATCCAAGTGGCACTCCTTTACCATTATAACCAGGGGGAAAATACAACCAAAATCAGAAGATTACCGATGCTATTCCAGGAATCTGGAGACGTATCACCGCTATAGTCGGGGAATTCTTCAATCTGTCTTCTGAAACCCTTGAACGACGGCAGGAATAAAACCAATGACGTGTTCAATTTGTGGTGGGTACGCCCCGACTACGGCGGAGTTCCGGCGCGGACGGGAATTTCAGTCCCTCCAGGTGTAGCAACGGCTAGCAAGGCCCGTACACACCTCTGTGGCCCTGGGCCCAAGATACTATATTAACCTTAGGGCATGTCCTAGATAGCGGTAGTAAGATAGTTCTTGCGCCCATAGCCCCCTGATAGTAAGTTGTACCAGCGAAAGGTAGTACAATGAACATCATTCAAATCTACAAACAGTTCCCCACTAATGAAGATTGCCTTCGGTACTTGGAAAAGGTTCGGTGGGGCGGAACGCCGGTTTGCCCCTATTGTCATGCTGCCAAATCCACAGCCGTAGACAAAGAATTAAGGCACCATTGTAATAACTGCAATACTTCTTTCAGTGTGACTGTCAATACCATCTTTCACAAGACCAAAGCCGACCTCCAGAAGTGGTTCCTGGCAATTTCCCTGATCCTAAATGCGAAAAAAGGAATCAGTGCACGGCAGTTGGGTCGTGATATTGAAGTTAATAAGAATACCGCATGGTATATGGCAATGAGAATCAGAGAAGCCATGCTTCAAGATCGGGAATTACTTACTGGTATCGTGGAAGTGGACGAAACCTATGTCGGCGGCAAGTCTCGCAAAGGCTCTAAGAAAGGTCGCGGAACTTCAAAGCCACCTGTAGTGGGCTTGGCCCAGCGCGGAGGCAGGGTAAGCGCTTTGAGAGTTTCTAATGTCAACGCAAAATCATTGTCCCGTGTCGTGAGAGAAAATGTAGATGTTACCAAAACTACGGTATTCACAGATCAGTTCAAGGGCTATGCAAAGCTAAAAACATTCGTGAAACACGAAAGCGTTAATCATTCTGTTAATTGGGCCGTCGGCGATATTCACACAAACACGATTGAGGGATTTTGGGCGCTCTTGAAACGCGGCATGGTTGGACAGTATCATCAAGTAAGCGTCAGACACCTTCAGCAGTACGTGAATGAGTTCTGCTACCGCTACAATAACCGGGACAATGAATTGGCCTTTGAACAAACACTCGAATTTGCACTGAGGATAAAATAATGAAAGAAGATTACCCGAAAGCAATTAGAGACGGTAGGCTTAAACTCGGAGGGACGGAACTAAGATGTGCTGTTCTGGAAGATGGCACGCGTGTTCTCTCTAGAATCGATGTTTTACGAGCAATGGGTAGACGGGGCAAGGCTAAGGGGGGCCGCAGCTATGAGCGAGAATCCAACTTGCCCGTATTTTTGTCCGCAAATAATCTTATGCCTTTTATTAACAACGAGTTAAGGGAGACTTCAACTCCAATATATTACAAGCCCATTAAAGGGGGCAAATATTCGATTGGATATAAGGCCGAAATATTACCCTTGATCTGCAATGTCTTTCTGGATGCGGAAATGACACCAGATGTGATATTGCCAAATCAGAGACACATTGTTGAGCAATGCAAAATTCTCATTCGTGGACTGGCAACGGTTGGCATTATTGCTCTTGTAGACGAAGTAACCGGCTATCAAGATATCAGAGCACGTAGAGCACTTGAAGAAATACTTGAAAAATTTATCGCAAAGGAACTTCGGCCCTGGGCCAAAACATTCCCGGACGAGTTCTATAAACAAATGTTTCGGTTGCGCGGTTGGCGATATGACCCATCCTCAGTAAAGCGCCCCCAGGTCATTGGACACCTAACCAATGACCTCGTTTATAGTCGCCTCGCCCCAGGTGTATTGAAGGAATTAAGGAAAAAAGAGCCAAAAGATGATAGAGGCAGGCGCAGACATCAGTTTCACCGATGGACAACAGAGGATATTGGGCATCCCAAGTTAAGGGAGCACCTTGCATCTGTTATCACCCTAATGAAGGTTGCTCCAGACAAAGCTTGGAGGAAATTCATGTCTATGTTGAACAGGGCATTACCCAAATATGGTGATACTATCTCGCTCGAATTAGATCAGTCTGATGAAGAATAGCTTTTTCAACTCGAAGAGAACTTATTCCTCCTCTTACTCAAGTATATCTTCATGGTCACCGAGATATTTATCCCTCAGATGAAAGGAACCAACAAACATAACTGATTCTATTTTCATTTCTGAGTTATCGTATAGATAATTCTTTATTGGCTTCATGGCGTCAGCATTTTCTTTCAATTTTATTACGGCGTAGAATGCTGCATTCTCTACATCAAGTTTCGTCGTGAGGTCATGTTCCTCCATGTCCTTGATTAGACTATCATAATGCTCATTAATTATTTGGTCAATGGTGCTTTTCTTAAGAATCTTCTTACCAAGATCATTGAGAGATTTTGGACTTTGGGACATCCAAAGTTTCTTATAGATAACCGCATTCCACTTCTTCAGAATGCCCTTTGGTGCGAGCTCCGCGTTCTCGAAGCCTTCAAGTATATCGGGTAAGATGTCACCCGCAAATGCATTCCCAGTAGATGCTAGTTTATTTATTGGCGTAAGCCATTTCTGCCGCCACGCCTTCCAGGCCACAACAATTGCAATGAGTGAGGCAATGCCTCCAGTTATAAAGATAAAGCCACGCGCATAATCTAAAAATTCAGGATAAGTCATTGTTAATAGTGCTCTTATATTAATATGTTCGCGTGTTTGTCAACTCTTTTAGAGCGCATTTGTTCCGATCCCGGTTAATATGAACGGGCCTGATCTACGAAAGCTGCTACCATTAAATGCCCCCAGCACAGATTTGGGATTACCACAATATAAGCCCCAAATCGGATAAAAACCTCATTTCTTTAACCTCAATTGTTTGACGCGCCAGAAGCCAAAAGGTTACCATTCGTTTCTATGCTCACTACCTTTAACTAAGACATCCCCTAACCTTATCACTCCCGGCCCAATACCATCCCTACCTGACATCTCTCATGCCGGGCGGTTTTTACTGCAGCCCTCCCACACCTCCTGCGGGTAGATTATGCTGCTGGTCCCAGGAATTTTCGGGACACCAATGCCGGTGTTTAAGTCTATGCCATGCTTCAGGTACGCCACGTAAGCCAGCTGGCTGCAATAAAAGGCCTGCTCTGTCGAGGAGTTGAGGAAATTAAAATTATAGGGCTTGCGCGCTTTGGCCTGTGCCAGGCAGTACTTTGCCACGCTCTCCCTGATCTCGTTCTCCTTGGTCCTGGACAGTCCTCTACCGCTCAAGGGATCGGCGATCCCGTAAAGCCGGTCATCGATCTTGCGCCGGGCCAGCATCTCGCCGGCTTCCCATTCGGTTGAGGCCATTTCGAAGGTGATCACCCGCCCTCTGGCTCCCGCTTCAACACACCGGCCGTCGGGACCGACGTAAATGACAATATGGTCCACGTCGCCGGGGATGATCTTCCCTACCAGCCACCAGAACTGCCCGGCCAGAATGCTGTCTCCCCCGTCGACCGTGCAGATCAGGTCACCGGTCTTGACCGACAGACCGTTTACCTTGTATGAATAAATCATGAAAACCTCCTTCGCATGTTAAATTCTTTATCAGGGCTTCCCCACTGCCAGGACGGCCAGGGATGGGCGATGGTGTATCGTTAGCCTCCGGCCCTCTGCGCCATATTCCCTCCACTTCGCGAGATGAAAAGCCCATCACCGTCCCTTATCATTGCGATCCCCAACGCTTTGGTTGGGGAGTGGCAATCTCTCCGGCTGACCGCAAGTCCCGCCAACCCCGCCATAGGCGGGGCTCACCGCTGACTGCTCACGGCTATTACGCGCACCAGGCGAACGACAATGCCCCTCCTAACTCTTATATTCCCGGCGCTCTTTGAAAAGCGAGTCGATGCTCTTTCCCTCGCCTTCAGGCTTGTCCCGCAGCATGCGGGGAGAGGGACCTCGCGCAGCGAGAAGGGTGAGGTGAAAAGCAAGCTTGAACCAAAGCCCATTTTTCATTTTGCACTTTTCATTTTGCATTTCCCCCATGGATTCACCTCCCCCGTCGGTGAGGGTGAACCTTTTGATAGCCTTTAGCTATCCTTTTGCGATCCTTTAGAGGGCCTTTTGTTAACCTATCGGTAGCCTGGAGCTAGCCTATTGCGGACCTATGACGCTCCCCTTCGGCTGCCGATACGGCCACTGCCTAGCAGCTCCCCCCGCAGCACCGTCACGGCCTTTCCGCCGATCCTGACGCGGCCGCCCAGATGCTCCACCTCCACTGTCCCGCCACGGGCCGAAGCTTGGTAGGCCGACATCCGCCGCTTGCCCAGACGCTCGCTCCAGTAGGCCGCCAGCGTGCTGTGGGTCGAGCCGGTGACCGGATCCTCGGGGATGCCCACTGCCGGCGCGAAGAAGCGGGAGAGGAAATCATATTTGCCTTCGCCCCGGCAGGTGACGATTACCCCGACCACATCCAGTTGGACCAGCCGGGCCAGGTCGGGCTGCAACCCCTGGAGGGCTGTCGGTGAATCCACTTCCACCAGGTACTGCATGCTGCTCAGGCCTACCCAGCGCAGTTCAACGCCCAGGCCCTTGGCAAGCGGCTCGGGCGGCTCCACCGGCTTGGCGGGGGTGGCGGGGAAGTTCATCCAGATAAGGCCGTCCTCCAGCCGGGTGGTGAGGCGGCCGCTAAGGGTCGCGAATTGGGCTTCGCTGTCCTGGGGTAATATACCCAGCTCGAACAGGACATGGGCACTGGCCAGGGTGGCGTGGCCGCATAGGGGCACCTCGGCGATGGGGGTAAACCACCTGAGATGATAATGGTCGTCCCTGGGATACAGGAAAGCTGTTTCAGAGAGGTTCATCTCGGCGGCCACCTGCTGCATCCAGCCCTCGTCGGCGGGGCCGTCCAGCAGGCACACCCCGGCAGGATTTCCGGCGAAAGGTTTAGCAGTGAAAGCATCGACCTGGTATATAGTCATAGACATGCTCATTACTCCCATTCCAGCAAATGCACTTCCCTGAGAGTCTTCAGCGACGGCACATCGTCATCCACCCGCCCCGCGATAGTGCCTTCCTGAAGATAGTACAGTGCCGGCCAGGTGTGAAAGGCGTCGAAAAAGGATTTCTGGTCGTAGCGGTAAATAGGGAAGTCGATGTCGAATTCCCGCCGAAAGCGGTCGATCTCGTACTGCCGGCTGTGGGTCACGCCCAGCATGGGCAGCCCGGACCGGGCCGCCAACTCCTTGACGTTGTTCACCGCGTTCCAGCAATGTTCGCAATTAACGGCAAAGACAAACACCAGGCTCTCCCCTTTCAAGGGGAAGTCATCGTCCAACAGGCCATCAACAGGAAACAGCTCCCCCACCTGCGCCAACGAGTCGTCCTTGGCCGGGGCTTGGATGGTATAGCCGGTGTGGGTCCCCGCCAGCAGCAACAAAGCCATGAGCAGCCCCACCTGCCAGGCCCGCCAACTGTGTTCCTCCCGCCGGTGGTGATACCATACCGCCAGGGCCACCAGAGTCAATATCAGGTTCCGCACCAGGGCCAGTTGGGGGCTGGTCTCGAGGTAAGCGCCAAAACAACCGCAGGTTTCCAACTCGCCACCTAGTATACCTGCCACCAGTAAGACCGAAAATGCCGCTAGCAGAGCAACAGTACTCACTGCTATCAGGGCCGGGGCCATGCCGGCCAGGAGCGCCACTCCCAAGGCCACCTCAACCGCCGGCATCAGCGCCACCGGCACGCTGGTCCAGCCCGGCACATGATACAGGGGCAGGGTGTTAAGGAAGGTCTGGGCGTCGGTGACCTTCGCCAGGCCTGAGAAGATAAACATTATCCCCAGCAATAGCCTGCCGGCCAAAACCGGCCAACGCGCCCATCCGGGAAAGGGCGGCAGGGAGTCCAGGCGATTCTGCAGGCGATCTATCCGGGACATGGGCGTTTCCTCCGTGCTAAGAGTCGGTTATCGGTTATCGAGCAGGGCCTGGTAATGCTCCGGACGGCGGTCGGCCAGCAGGTGGTTGTAGGGCGTAACCTGCTTGTTGTCCGCCTTGGCCGGGTCGATATCAAGCCAAAGTAACTGAGGCTCGTCGACCCCGGCGGAACATAACCGTTGGCCGTCAGGGGCTATCACCTGGCTGCGGCCGGTGAATTGCAACTGTTCACCGCTTAATTTGGTGTCGATGCCTACCCTGTTGGCGGTGGCGGCGAACACGCCATTCTCCAGGCACCTGGTGATCATGGCCTCCTGGCAAAAGGGCTGCACCAGGTTGGCCGGGTGCAGTAGTAGTTGGGCTCCCTGCAGGGCCAGGCCACGGGCCACTTCCGGGAAACGCCAGTCAAAGCAGATCATCAGGCCTACCCGCGCGAAACCCAGGTCGTGTACTACCGGGGACCGGTCACCTGGGACGAACCAGAGATTTTCCTCGAAAAACAGGTGCAACTTCCGGTATGTGGTTACTATTCCCTCCGACCCCACCAGCACCGCCGAATTGTATAGTTGGCCGCCGGACCGCTCCACCAGTCCGCCGCAGACGAAACCGCCCCGACTGGCCGCCAACTCCTGCAAGCAGGTGGTCGTCGGGCCATCCGGAACTTCTTCGCTTATCCCCTCCACCTGATCTCGGTTGTTGAAATAATAGCCGGTGGCAAACAATTCCGGCAATACCAGCAGGTCGAAGGGTGTCTCTCCCACCATCGCCCGCACCGCTGCCAGGTTCTCTGAAAC
>SDBV01011863.1_pt1 | contig 11237 bp, 9 predicted proteins | sample 2277081 | NCBI WGS metagenome assembly SDBV01 (sample SAMN10402039, study PRJNA504765) | marine sediment metagenome | isolation source: marine sediment core GS10_PC15, 223 cmbsf | place: Arctic Ocean: Southern Knipovich Ridge | collected 2010
AGGTTTCACCCGGTAATAGCCCACCACTTTGTTCTTTACCAGGAACTGATCGTCCATGAACTCCTGGAAGGCGGTGGTGGCTTGCAGCACCAGCTCACGGGCCTTCTTTTGCTCGTCGGGGTCAGTGATGATAGTGCATCGGCCGTCGATCTGCAATTCACGGATACCCTCCTGCCCCTCAGGCCAGACAACGGCCTGCACCCGGGGATTGGCGCGGATCTGCTCGGCCTTGCGGGTGGGATTGAAGGTGAAAAAGACCAGGTCCTGCCCGTCACGGGCAAAGAATACCGAGGCCCCGGAACTGTTGCCATCCACCGAGGTGGCGATGAACATGCGGTCGGCCTCATCCAGCAGGGCGTCGATTCTCCGGTCCAGGTCGGTCGTGGGGGCGATAGTTGCATTTTCGGTCATAGTACTTTGGTACCTTTGAGTAAGTAGATAGTCTTTTGCCGATAATCTTAGGGATTGAAATTAGGGAGAGCGGGCAGCATTCTGCCAGCCGCTAAGGGTATTGGCTGAAAGCCCGGCAGCACGGGCGGTCGCTGCCGCTCGCCTGACCGATTACCTGTTAGTAAGTTAGCCTATGGCCGCACCCCGGATAGTGAAGCAACTGGTGCGACGCTTCGAAGACAACCTGGAGGCGTACCGCTCCGGCCATTATAATGAGGCCCAGGTGCGCCTGGAGTACATTGATCCCTTTTTCAAAGCATTGGGGTGGGACATCCACAATGAGCAGGGAAACGCCGAGGCCTACAAGGACGTGGTGCACGAGGCCGCTGTCAAGGTGGGGGGCCACACCAAGGCCCCCGATTACAGTTTCCGCATCGGCGGTACCCGCAAGTTCTTCCTGGAGGCTAAAAAACCCTCCATCGACATCAAGGGCGACCCCCATCCGGCATTCCAACTACGCCGCTATGCCTGGTCGGGGAAACTGCCGCTGTCTATCCTTACCGACTTCGAGGAGTTTGCTGTTTACGACTGCCGCATTCGGCCGGTGCAGACCGACAAAGCCTCCCAGGCCCGTATTATGTACATGACTTTCCGGCAATACTATGAGCAATGGGACGAGCTCTATGGGCTGTTCTCCAAAGACGCCATCCTCAAAGGGGCCTTCGACCGCTTCGTCGAATCCAGTAAGAAAAAGCGTGGCACCGCTGAGGTGGACGCTGCCTTTCTCAAGGAGATCGAAACCTGGCGGGTCGCCCTGGCACGCAATATTGCCAACCGCAACCTCGGGTTATCCCTGCGGGAGGTCAACTTCGCCGTAGGCCGTACCATCGACCGCATTATCTTTCTGCGTATCTGTGAAGACCGGGGCACTGAGGAGCCTAACCGCCTTATGGCCCTCCAGAACGGGACCAACATCTATCGACGGCTGATTGACCTGTACCACAGGGCCGACGAGAAGTACAATTCCGGTCTGTTCCACTTCCGCAAGGAGCGGGACCGCCCTTTGCCGCCGGACGAACTCACCCTCACGCTGACCATCGATGACAAGGTGCTGAAAGACATCTTCAAGAGCCTGTACTACCCCGAAAGTCCCTACGAGTTCTCCGTCCTCCCGGCGGACATCCTGGGACAGGTTTACGAACAGTTCCTGGGTAAGGTCATCCGCCTGACGGCGGGCCACCACGCCAAAGTGGAGGACAAGCCCGAAGTCAAGAAGGCGGGCGGCGTCTACTATACCCCCACCTACATCGTGGACTACATCGTGGAGCACACGGTAGGCAAGCTGCTGGAGGGCAAAACACCCAGGCAGGCCGCCAAGCTGCGCATCCTGGACCCGGCCTGCGGCAGCGGGTCGTTTCTCCTGGGGGCCTACCAGTACCTGCTGGACTGTCACCGGGACTGGTACGTTGAGGACGGCCCGGATAAGCATAAGAAGCAAATCTACCAGGCCGGTGAAAAGGAATGGCGGCTCACCACCGCCGAGCGCAAGCGCATCCTGCTGAACAACATCTACGGTGTGGACATCGACGAGCAGGCCGTGGAGGTGACCAAGCTCTCCCTGCTGCTTAAAGTGCTGGAAGGGGAGAGCAGCGAGACCATCAACCGCAACATCCAGCTCTTTCACGAGCGGGCCCTGCCTGATTTGGCCGGCAACATCAAGTGCGGCAACAGCCTGATAGGGCCGGACTTCTATGAAAGTAAGAACCTGGAGATGTTTGAAGATGAGGAGCGCCTTCGGATCAATGTATTCGACTGGGAGGCCGAGTTCCCTGAGATTATGCAGGGAGGTGGTTTCGATGCGGTGATCGGAAACCCGCCGTACATCCAGTTATCGATGGCCGAGTATTATAACAGTGAGGTTAATAAATATCTTACGGCCAACTACTCGTCATCTATGGGTCGGCTCAACACTTTTGGATTTTTCATAGAACAGGTGCTTGATTTGTTACTCGGCAAAAATGGATACATAAGTTTTATTGTGCCCAATACAATCTTGACACAGGAGTACTATAAACATTTACGACAAAACATATTAAAGAATCAACTATGTGATATAACTACTTTTATTTTTCCAGTTTTTCATAATGCCGTTGTTGAAACAATAATCCTTGTAATAAGAAACGCTTCCCCTAGTGGGAACCAGGTCAGAGTTGTTAGCTATGACAATAAACAAATGAAATATAAGCAATTGAAGATTCCCCAGGAAATTTATCTAAATACACATAATTCTGCGTTTATTGTTGGGGTCGATCAGCAGCACCTAGCTTTAAAGGATAAAATAGACGCACAAGGAGCCTTCTTAAAAGAGCTCGTGTACATTCACCAGGCTATTGCGCTTAAACACGACCGAAGTAAATGGCTGTTTGAGGAGAAGAAAGCCGATAACTATAAGCCAGTCTTGGATGGTCGAAATATCCAGCGCTATGAATTGAATTGGACTGGTACTTATTTGGCCTATGACGTAAATGCAATTCACTCGTGCAAACGTACCGATATTTTTGAGATAGAAGAAAAAATATTCTTCAGGAGAGTCGGAGATCGAATTATTGCGACATACGATAATTCTCAATTTTATGCATTGAACACATTAATCGTTATTACACTTAGACAAAACACAGATTTGGCAAGTAAGTACATACTTGGACTATTGAACTCAACGCTAATGAATTATTATTACGTTAACTTTTTAAAATCGACAAAGAAAGTATTCTCTGAAATTCAGGCCCGGCAGTTAGCTCAACTCCCCATCCGCACTATCGACTTCTCCGATCCTGCAGATAAAACCCGCCACGATAAAATGGTCCAGTTGGTGGAGCGCATGCTAGCCCTGCACAAGGAGCTGACCGCCGCCCGCACCGAGCACGACAAGACAGCGCTGCAGAGGCAGATAGATGCCACGGATGGGCAAATTGATGGGCTGGTGTATGAACTGTACGGGTTGACGGAGGAGGAGATCAAGATTGTGGAGGGTAAGAATGGGTAAAGCTAATTGAAGAAATTGAGCGGGATGAACAAACCCAGACCAAGTATCGCTGAATTAGAATTGGTTGAGTATAAACAAAGGATGTTATGAATGGGGCTTATTTTGCATAGAATAGCGATCAAGTATCTCCTGCGAAAAATGGGTCCAGAGAGTTTTTCAATTTCAGGGCCTGAGAGCCAGAAAAACAATTTTATATATATTTGGCTAATACAAAATAAATCTGATGAAAAGAGTGAAAAACCAAGAGTCATCGTGGAGGATCTTCAAGGCAATACGTTGTCAGGAACAGAATATAGAAGCGGGGAGAGCAAGACTACTGTAGCCTTCCCGGTGACGGATCTGGGTGAATATTCTATCGAGATTAGTCACAACTATCGATCTTGGACAATTATATACCGTAGTCTCTTTATAGCTTATATTTCGGTAATATTTAGAAGACATATCTTCATTTGGATGAGCCAAAGCTATTATGATCGTAGTCTCAAGATTTCGAGAGAGAGAATTAAATTTCTGCGCCAAGCTATTGAAATGAGTGAATACAACTCTCCAAATGATACGATAGATATTTCAGAGTTCGCAGTCAAGATGTATGGACCCAGCGTTGTCAATTCTGCAAGATATGTTGACGTGTTACATTACATTAATAAAATGATGTATTCATATGAGAAGGAGTTCGAAGTTGAGGGTGATAATATGGTGTTGGGTAAACGATTCAAAATCAAACCAACAGCATTTGCAACCCTATCGGACTATGAGGAGAGTTATAATCGACATAAATCCTTAAAAAATATATTCTTGTTACAATTTCTCGCCGCTCTTATATTGGCTGCTCTCTATCTTTTCGAGATATTGAAGCGGTAAAGCAATCTTGAGGGACGCCCACCAGCGGCAGATTGATGCCACGGACTGACAGATAGACCAGCTGGTGTATGAGGTAAAAACCTCACCCCCGTCCTGAAACCCCGCTGGAAGCGGGGCGGCCGTCCCCTCTCCGCCTGCGGAGAGGGGCTTCGCGGAGCGAAGGGGAGAGGGGCAGACACGCAGTGTCGGGGTGAGGTCGCGCACCAGGCGAACGACAGCACTCCTAAAAATCCCTATATTCCCCCTGCTCTTTGAAATGTGAGTAGCAACTCCCCCTCGCCGTTGAACGGAGAGGGGGTTGGGGGGAGAGGTTCCCAGTTCCGGTATCCGCAAACGGGCTCCGGTATCTAACAGATATTAACCCTTTCATTCTTAACGCCTTATGCTAATTTTCCGCCCATTTTGCACTTTTTATTTTGCATTTCCCCCCTGGGCTCACCTTCCCCGTCGGTAAGGGTGAACCTTTAGTGATCCTTTAGTGGTCCTTTGGTGGTCCTTTTGTGGACCTATCGTTAGCCTGAAGGTACCCCACATAGGCCCTATCGTGACCCCATAGGGCCTGTCCTGAGCTTGTCGAAGGAGCGCGGTATCGGCCCCGCCTTGCCTCACACCTGCAGGCGGGTCTTCAGGGCTGTGTCGGCGGTCTGGATGGACACGTTAGCGCCGGAGCGCTGCAGTTTCTTGAGGGTGGCGTGGATGCGGTCGATGATGGTTCCGGGATAGTTGACTTTATCGGGAAACTGCAGGACGATCCTGGGACTCTCCAGGACGTTAAGGTCCTCCAGGGCCCGCTGGAAGGCGGTAACTCCCGGCAGGTCCAGATCGGCCTGGACCCGGATCACGAAATTATCGTCCTGCTCCTCTACGGCGAAGGAGGCGGAACGGAGGGTATCGATATCGGCGCCGGAACTGTCGGTGCCGGACAACACCTCGGCAATGACTTTACCGGCGCGTTCCGCTGTAATGGGCTTGACCAGGAAATGCTTGGCGCCCATGGACATGGCCTGCATGACCATTTTGGCGTGGCCGTAGGCGCTGACCATGATGATTTTGGCATCGGGGTGTCGTTTTACGATCATCCGCACGGCAGTGATACCGTCCATCACCGGCATGGTGATGTCCATGGTCACCAGGTCCGGCGTGTGGGTCTCATAGGCGGCAATCGCCTCCTGGCCGTTGGCGGCCTCAGCCACCACCTCATGGCCCAGTTCCCCCAGCAGCTTGCGCATGATCAGCCGCATGGTGCGGGAATCATCTACCAACAGTACCTTTGCCATCCCCGTCTCCTCGCTTCGCCGGTTCCGCCTATGGTCAGGCTCAGACCTGTAGGCTAATATTGAAATTTCCAATTGGCGTAGCCGCTTCCGCCGACCACAGATCGGTCCCGCGGTTGTGCAATCGCACATTCTGACTCCGCCAGGCCTTGGGCGCTTCGATGGTGACTTGATCGTAGCCCCGGGGAAATTTTTGGATGCTGTTTGCCACGATCACGTTAGCCACTTCCCGTATTGTGTCGTAGAAGTAGTCTTCCACCTGCTCCTCGGGAGTGCCGTCCGGCAGGTAGCCCCGAACTATCTTTTGGGCCAGGGAATCATCGAAACTCAGGATGATGGTTCCCTCCAGCTGCCCGGCCAGCTTGACCATCGCCACCACTTCCTTGAGGGCCACTTCGTCGACCCGGGCGATCTGGCCCACCGGCTTGAGGCGCTTGGTGAGCTGCAGGTCCTCCTGCAGGAAATCGGCGGTCCGCTGCATGAACAACCGGACCAGATTACGCAAGGTCATGGCCGAGCGCGTGCGGGCGTTCACCTCAAGGCCTTCTTTGCTTAGCCGGTGAAGGGGGAGGCATCATAGGCTCTAAATTTATAGTATCAAGCAGGGTTTGCCGACCATAATCTGCAATTGGTCAGGCGTGCAGGAGACAATCACCACATAGCGAATATCCTGAGGGTGGGGGTATTGATGTGAAGCGGTCGTGCGGAGAGATTTCGCGCTGGGCCGGTCCAGACTGTCGTCTTGAACCGATTGTAGGAACATCAAATGGCGTAAGAGGCGGCTACCTGATTGCCGGCCGGGGCACCTGCCGCCGCTAATTCCGGACGCCGAACTCGGCATACTCGGCGGGACCGGGCAGGTCATCCAACTGGAGATTATCCACCCGGGACCAGGCAGGGCCTTTGCGAGCCCAGGTGATCATGCGGTCCACAGCGGTATTGTCCCCCTCGGCCACGATCTCCACATCGCCGTTGGGCAGGTTGCGCACATAACCCTGGACGCCCAGCTGCCGGGCGGCTTTCTGGGCGGCCCAGCGGAAGCCCACCCCCTGGACCCGGCCGGAGACGATTAGGCGTAGGCGTTTCATGGTGCTATGTTAAGAGTTTTGACCGCAAAGGCGCAAAGGGGAAGGAGAATTAGAAGGATAAGACTCAACTACTGCGGGTGGACTGATATTCGGCGAGTTGTCGCCTGGTGTTGCTCATGCAATCAATTTAATATTTGCTCAATCCTACAAGGCTCAATCGGCGCGAAAAGTAATCCCTTAATTAATATTCTTGACCCTATTAAATTCGGACATCAAAGAGGCCGGCATTGGGGGTGCTTTATAATGAAAATTCAATTGCAGTCAAAATCTGGGGATGAAACCCCGTTTGTCTATTGGCATTTGTCGGGGCCGACAATAGAAAATTTTTTCTCCGTTGATAAAGAAAATACAGTCGTAATTGACTGGCTGGATAGATATTCGCCTCCAATTATGAAGACTTTTCGTGATAAAACAGATAAATATCTCGTACGTATCGCATGTTATTTGGAAAACATTATTGATTTGTACTTTCCGCTAAAATTCGATCCGCAAAACTGGTATATTATACCGATAGACGATTACCTAGAGCCCATCAAACTAAATATCTTGCATTCCCTTTTTGCATCCGTCTCCTGCCTGTCTCAAGGACTGTTTCTACAGAGCGGGATTATCATTAGGTCGATAACAGAGGATTGTCTCGTATTGATTGATTTGCTAGAAAACGAAGGTCAATTTGAGAAGTTGGATGGTGGGACATACTCAACCACAGGACTGATAAAGCGAGTGAAAACGAAGATTCCTAAGGATATCATTCAATGGTATGGATATTTTTCCGGCAATTTTGCCCATTTTGGGCCTTTGCACTCTGCACCCTACCTGCCAAATGCTTGCTATGCTGACAATTGGGTTCTTGTTACCGGTTTTCAGAACTTTGTGAGAGCAGTGATCACTTTGCACATAACATTGGAAAAGATATATCATGAGCAAGTCGGCCATCATATGTTTTGGGACGAGGACAATGAGGGTGAATTAACATTTAAAGAGAATAGTCAGGGATTTGTTTGGGCCAATGAACTTGGTGCGGAGATTGTGAAGGAATTTCCGCCCGATGAGAGGAAGACCGGATTTACCTACCACAGTAAGTCATTCAAAACAAAATAGTACCGCGTTTTCAGAAGTAGAGAGGAATGAATCTACGATGTAGACCCATTTCTCCAGAGCAGTAGGCTTTTATTCAAATTGTACATCAACAGTAAAAAAGGGCGGCTCCTCGGCCGCCCTTGGCACTAAAAACTACTTCCTGCCGTCCCGGCTACTCGCCAGCCGGTTCCTGCAGTACTTTCACCGGTAAGTCCTCGGCCTCCCCGGCTTGCTCCTCGGGCTGGGGCGGGGGCTCCAGCCAGTAGCCGCTGTCGGCGGAGAGGAAGTGGTAGATGCTTTTATCCGTGAGGTAGACGGCATTCTCATCGGCCAGACGGATATAGTTGGTCTGATAGTTACTTGCGGAGCGGCCCACTACCAAGTTCCCGGCCAGATCGCCGGCCAGGTTGTAGACCTCCACCTGCCGCCCGGCGGTACTGTCCACACCGTAGGTGGACCACTTTTCGGGGTTGTCGGAGATCACGCTTTCACGGTGAACCGTCAAAACATTGGCGAAGAAACTGGTGAGTCGCCACTGGCGAACTTCGCGGTCCTCGTAGCCGGCCAGGACCCACAGGGAGTCGCGCCGGACCAGCTCGGCCGTGTCATCGTCCACCACCATGACGATCCGGCCCACGTCGTCCTTTTCTAAGTCGAAGACGGCGTCGACCGAGGTGGTGTGCCGCGATTGACCCAACTGGGTGAGCAGGTAGATTGCCGCCAGCAGAACCAGGATGACGGCCGGGGTGCGCCACTGCTTAAGATCCATAGATCTCCTCCAACAAATTGCGCCGTTTACGGCTGCCGCGCCAGCGCCACAGTCCGGTGGCAATTATCAGGATGGACGGGCCCAGGATATTGGCCCATTTCAAGCCCCGGCGAGTACCGTCGGACAGCTCCTCTAAGGGCCGGGCGGTGACCTCACGGCTGCGGATAGCGATCAATTCTTCGTCACCAACTAAGTAATCCACGGCGTTGATCAACAGGTTCAGGTTCTCAGGGAGGCCGCCGCCGGCCTCGTCGGCCATGAAATCACCGTCGCCCACCACCATTATGCGGGCACCCAGGGTGGAGGGGATCAGGTTCGCCTCCTCGGGGCCCGGTTTTTCCAGGAAGTAACTGTCCACTTCCCCCAAGAGCAGGGCCGCCGCTACTTTGCCGGGCTGGCTTAAGCGGGCGAAGGCGGGGTTGTTCTGGTAGCCGATGTTGTAACCCGGCCCCGGCACCACCGTGGAGAAATCGCTGGTGAACAGCAAGGGCTCAAAACGGGCGCTTTCGGTGCGGGTACTATCAATGGAGGGGACGATCTCGCTGGTAAAGAACAACCGCGCCTGTTCCAGGTCGGCCACTATGATATTATCGGGATTGAACCGCCGGATCAGGGGGAAGAAGGGGTAATCCACCGCGTTGCGCATCCGGAAGATGCCCCGCTGGGTCTCAACACCTATCTGGCTGCAAACCCGGTCGGCCAGCATGTTGCCGGTGATCTTCAGGCCGTAGTGTGCCAGCAGGTCCACCAGGTTGGTCTGGATCTGGATGGCTAAACCGCGGTTCAGTTCGGCCTTGATCAGGCTTTGAGCCGCCAGCAGCGGCCGGCCCGACAGGATGTATTGGTCCAGGTGATAGAGGGCCTCGGTGGAGAGGGAATCGGTCACCTGGTTGATCAGCAGCAAGTCGATATTAGGCGGCACCGCCTGGTCCAGGTTCAGGTTGCGGACATTGTAGGTCTGGGTCAGCAGGTCGCGGACATTACGGTTACGGTCCTGCCACACGGGGTCGGTGAGGATCCCCACGGTACGTTTATCCACATCCACCAATTTTTTGATGGCGGAAGCCAGCTGGTATTCCAGGCCGGAGGTGGTCTGGATCACGGGAATGACCTCCCGCTGGTCCTCATACAGCAGGGCCAGGCCCATCCACACATTCTTGATCTCCATGCGGTCGTTTTCAATGGCCTGGAGTTGCATGGGCGGGATGCCGTAGCGCTGGGCATCCTTTTCCAGCTCTGAATCTTCCTCGGGACGAAAGAATTCAAAGCGGAACTTGCCGCCGGAGTAGGCCTGGAACTCCTCCAATATGTCTTGCAGGTAGCGCCGGTTGTTGGCATACTGGCCCGGCAGGTTATCGGAGAAATAGACCTTGGCCAGCAAGCGGTCATCGACCTTGGAAATGATGGCCTTGCTGGACGGTGACAGGGTGTAGATTTGGCCCTCGGTCAGGTCCCAGCGGAAAAAGAGTCGCCGGGAGATGAGGTTGGCCAGCACGATGATAGTGATGATTACAACGAAGTAGGTGATAAAAGTGCGCAGGTTGGTAATGGTTTTCATGGCTTACCTCCACTTCCGCATTTCCAGCACCCGTACCGCCAGCATCAGGAACAGGCCGGTCATCGAGGCGAAATACACCAGGTTGCGCGAATCGATGACGCCCCGGGAGATGTTGGACAGGTGGAAATCGATGCTGAGGTACTGGACGAAGGCCGTGAGAGAGCCAGGGACGAAGATCAGCATTTTATCCAGCATGAAGAATACGAACACGATCATGAAACTGAGGATGAAGGCGGTTATCTGGTTGCTGGTCAAGGAACTGCAGAACACCCCGGCCGCCGCGTATACGCCCCCCACCAGTAATAGCCCCAGGTAGCCGGTAAAGATCGCGCCCGGGTCTAAGTCTGTGGCCACCAGCACCAAGGTCGCTAAGTGGAACAGGGTAAAGCCCAGCCCCACAGCGATGAGTGCCACGGCCGCCAGGTATTTTCCCAGCACCACTTCCCAGTCCGAGAGCGGGAGTGTAACCAGAAACTCCATGGTGCCGGAACTCCTTTCCCGGGCAATCAGCCCCATGGTCACTGCCGGGATGAAAAACAGGTAGATGATCGGCACCAGGCTGAAGAGCACCCGCAGGTCCGACTCGTTGATGATGAAAAACGAGCTGGAGAAGAACCACCCGGTGATCAACAGGAAGACCAGCAGAGTGATGTAGGCCACGGAGCTGTTGAAATAGGCGGCCAGTTCCTTGCGGAAGATCAGGCCCACGTTGCGTAGCGGCAATAGCAGCTGATCAGGCATGGGCGCCTCCTTCCTCCAGGGTCAGGCTGCGGAACAGGTCCTCCAACCGGGCTTGTTGGCGGGACATTTCCAGCAGCACCCAGCCCGCTTCCACCGCGTAACCGAAGATCTGCTCGCGCAGGTCGCGGCCAGTGGGGTACTCAAGTGATACACGGCTGACCCCGTCACGGGTGGTCTGTTCCTGGACCTTGATCTCAGGGAACCGGGCGGTGAGAGCGGTAATGGATTTGTCGGTGGCGTTCTTGACTTCCAGGTTCAACCGGGCCTGGCCCTCGAAGCCGGCCATCAGTTCGGCGGTGGTGCCGTCGGCCACTACCCGGCCTTTATTGAGGATGATCATGCGGTCCGCCACCGCCTGCACCTCCTGCAGGATGTGGGAGGAAATGATGACGGTCTTCTCCCGGCCCAACTGTTTGATCAGGCCGCGAATTTC
>SDBV01011864.1_pt1 | contig 11237 bp, 8 predicted proteins | sample 2277081 | NCBI WGS metagenome assembly SDBV01 (sample SAMN10402039, study PRJNA504765) | marine sediment metagenome | isolation source: marine sediment core GS10_PC15, 223 cmbsf | place: Arctic Ocean: Southern Knipovich Ridge | collected 2010
TGGAAAGCGGGGTGGAAATGGAATCGCGGCCCCTGGAACTGTCCGTCGGGCAACAGCTCACCGAGCACTTGCGCGTGGCGCCGCAGAAGCGCGACCTGTACACCTATCGCGGGCGGGCCGAAGGATTCGACGGCGACACGATCCCCGAGAACGACGAGGCGATGACCCTGCTGGACGTCCGCGGCCGGCCGCTGCTGTTGTACGACGAGGGCCAGCCGGACGAAGCCCATTACCTGGCCGACGCCATGGCCGAGGAAGGCATCCGGCTGCAAGTTCGCTCCGTTGACACCTTCCCCCAAACGCTCCGGGAACTGGCCGGCTACGACGGTGTGGTCCTCTCCGACGTGCCCGCCCACAAGCTGACCGAAAAGTCGATGACCGTGATCCGCGACTACGTGGAGCAGCTCGGCGGGGGCTTCGTGATGATCGGCGGCAAGAACTCGTTCGGCGTCGGCGGCTACTACCGCACTCCGATCGAAGAGATCCTGCCGGTGAAGATGAAGGCCCCCGACAAGGAGGAACGCTTCGCCACCGCGCTGGCGTTGGTGATCGATCGCAGCGGCTCGATGCGGGGGCAGAAGATCGAGATCTGCAAATCGGCCGCCATCGCCACCGTTGAGCTGTTGGACGGCAAGGACTACGTCTGCGTCATCGCGTTCGATTCGGCCGCCCGGGTGGTGGTGCCCATGACCCGGGTGACCTCCAAGAGCGCGATCAACGGCCAGATCGCCACGCTCAACTCGGGCGGCGGGACGAACATGATGCCCGGGATGACCACCGGCCGCGAATCGCTGCTGGGGGTCAAGGCGAAAGTCAAACACATGATCGTGCTCTCCGACGGCCAGACCCAAGGCGGCGGCTACGAGGCGCTGGCGGCGCAGATGAAGGCCGAAGGCATCACGATCTCCACCGTGGCCATCGGTTCGGGATCGCACGGTGCCCGGCTGCAAGGTGTGGCCGCCGCCGGCGGCGGGCAGTTCTATCAGACCGTCGACCCCACGAATCTACCCCGCATCTTCACCCAGGACGCCATGGTCCACATGGGCAGGCTGATTCGCGAGGAATCGTTCGCCGCCCAGCAGGTCGAACGGCACCTGATGCTGGAGGGCTGCCCGATCGACGAGGCCCCGATGCTGTTGGGTTACGTGAAAACCAACCGCAAAGCCACCGCCCAGGTGCCGCTGGTGACCGACCTGGCCGATCCGCTGCTGGCCCATTGGCAGTTTGGCCTCGGCAAGGTGACGGCCTTCACCTCCGACTGCAAATCGCGTTGGGCCGCGTTGTGGATCACCGGCTGGCCCAGCTACAACCAGTTCTGGGCCCAGGTGCTGCGGGAGACGGCCCGCAAGCCGCAAAGCCCGACCATGGACATCCAACTCCGGCACAACTCGCCCAGCGCCAGCATCCTGGTCGATCTGCTTCAGGACCCGGCCCACTTCAAGAACGACGCCTCCGTGGTGGCCGACGTCTATTTCGTAGCCGCCGGGGCGATCGGCTCGGGCATGGAGCTACTGGATCGACTCGAACTCCAACAAACCGGTCCCGGGCGCTACGAGGCCCGGTTCTTGCCGGAGGAGGCCGGCGTGTACCTGGTCCGCGCCCGCTCGGGGGCCCAAATGGTTTCGGCCGGCCTGGTCCACAGCATCTCCGGCGAGGCGGCCACCGGTCGGGTCAATCGCAGCCTGCTGGAAAACGTCTGCCGACTCACCGGCGGAAAGCTCCTCGACGAGTCCCAGAACACCCTGCCGCCGATCCGTGCAAGCCACGCCGACTTTGTGGAACTCACGCCGCTGCTGTTGAAGCTTCTGTTGCTGCTGTTCATGGCCGACGTAGCGATCCGCCGTTGGGAGAACGTCCAGGGGATACTGTCCTTGTTTCGGAAAGAGAACTGACCGACGTCTTTCAAGAGGGGATTCACCACGGAGACACGGAGAGCACGGAGAAGCATTTATTTGACCCGGGTGGCCCCGACACTTTTCCGCTGCGGGTGTTGCCACTTCTCACGCTTTTTCGGAAAAGTGTCGGGGTTGCGCAGCAACAAGAGGTTTTCCAACACGTGCAAGACCTCCCGTGGCTGCGCCGCCCCGACCATCGTGCTTCGCCGTCAATAGCCGGCGGCGGATCCGTCCTTGCGGGGATCGGTGCCGCCGAAATAGCGACGGGGTCCTTCGGCGCGCCAAATGCCCTGATAGCCGCCGTACGCGCCGACGCCCTTGCGGATCTTGTGGCCCATCTCGGCCAGCTTCCGCCGGACCGCATCGGGAACGTGGCGTTCGAGCCCCACGCTGCCGGCGCCCACCATCTTGCTTCCGGTGGGCGTGGAACTCTCGAAATGGACCGCCCGGGGCTGCTCGCCCGCCTGCTGCACCGACATGCCGAAATCCAGCAGGTTCATCAACACCTGGGCGTGTCCCTGGGGCTGCACGTCGCCGCCCATCACGCCGAAGGAAAAGACCGGCTCGCCGCCGCAGGTGACAAACGCGGGAATGATGGTGTGGAAGGGGCGTTTGTGGGGCTGGAGCTTGTTGCGGTGACGCGGATTCAGGGCGAACAGCTTTCCCCGGTTCTGCAGGCAGAATCCCAGCCCGTCCGGCACCAGCCGCGAACCCCACCCGTAATAGATGCTCTGAATCAGCGAGACCATGTTGCCCTGGTTGTCGGCGGTGGTCAGGTAGACGGTGTCGGAGGAGCCGGCGAGTCTTCCCGGGGCGACTTTCTGGGCGGCCCGTTTCGGATCGATCAGCCCGGCCCGCTGCTTGCCGTATTCCTTCGAGATCAGTTGTTGCAGGGGCACGTCGGCGAAATCCATGTCGGCGTAGTAGACCGCCCGATCCTCGAAGGCCAGCTTCTTGGCCTCGATGAACAGGTGTAGATGTTCGGCCGAGTTCGGCGACAGCGAGCCGATATCAAAATGCTCCAGCATGTTCAGGATCTGCAGGGCCGCGATCCCTTGGCCGTTGGGCGGGATCTCCCAGACGTCGTAGCCGCGATAATTGGCCGACACCGGATCGATCCAATCGGCGCGGTGGTCGCGGAAGTCGCGCAAGGAGAATCGCCCGCCGTTTGCCTGGGAGAATTTGACGATCCGCTCGGCGATTTCTCCCTGGTAGAAAGCGTCCGCGCCGTCTCGGGCAAGCGTATCGAAGAAACCGGCCAGCCGCCGATTCCGGAAGATATCGCCGTAGCGTATCGGTTTGCCGTCGGGCAAATAGGCCGCGGCCAGGTTGGGATCGCGGCGGGCGTCGATCGACCAGGATCGGGCGATAATCGGCGAGACGGGAAAACCATCCCGGGCGTAGAAGATCGCGGCCTCCAAGGCTTTGGCCAAGCCGAGCTTGCCGAACCTTTTTAGTAAGGCCTCCCAGCCGCCGACGCAGCCCGGCACACTCCAGGACAACGGGCTGTCGGCGGCGATTTCTCTGAGTCCCAGTTTCTGTGCGTCTTCAAGCGACCAGTCGTACGGCGAGCGGCCGCTGGCGTTGAGGCCGAACAGTTTCTTTTCCTTCTCGATCCAGAGGATGGCGAACAGATCGCCGCCGGGACCGCAACTCATCGGCTCCACCAGGCTGAGCATGGCATTGGCGCAGACGGCCGCGTCGACGGCGTTGCCGCCCGCCTTGAGCAGATCCAATCCCGCCATGGCCGCCAACGGCTGGCTGGCGCAGACCATCCCGTTTTGACAGACCACGGTGGAACGGTTTTGGTTGCGGCTCTGCAAGATCTCGCGGTCCAGCAGCCGGCCTTCGCCGCGTGTGCTCCCGCCGTCGCCGTGGTCGCCATCGTCGGCGGCCCGGGCAGGATCCCATCCCAGCAGCGCCGAAGCACAGGCCCCGCCGGTGAGTTTCACGAAAGAACGTCGTTTCATGGTTGTTTTCTCCGAGGGACTACGTGAGGGCGTCCGGGAATTCAAGACGCTGGAAACCGCTGTAGGGAACGGCCTCCGTGCCGTTCCGTGGAGCCAGCGATCGCACCGGAACGGCACGGAGGCCGTTCCCTACAGCCTTGAATTCCCGGACGCCATCAAACTAGTTAGCTGCGACGTCGAACGGCGTCCGAGTCGCGAACCGATACGTCTTTCCGTCCAAGGTGATTTCAATTGCTTTGTCGGTTGGCCTGGTCTCGATCGTGGCGGCTGGGTCGGGTGTCCGGCCGTCTCCGATCTCGAACAGGTGGACCAGCGTGAGCGTACTCTTGCCACGATAGGTGAAGCTGGCGCAGTGCGTATTGACCGGGGTCGCCGTGATCCGGGGCACCGACCGGTCCATCCCCGCAGCCGGGGCCGGCAAGATGGGTCGACACCGCAGCCAACTCTTGCCGTTGCCGGTCCACAGTTGCGTGCCATCGACCGACGGGGCCTCGGGGACCTGCAAGAGCCATTGCACCTCGGGCAGGTCCCGGCCCGCGGGGGCCACCAGGTGATCGACCACCACCACCTGGCCCGGACGCACGAAGAGCAACTGCCGTACGCAACTTTGCACCAGTTCGGGGTCATAGGCCTGGGCGAACTGTCCGGCGACCGCCGCCCAAGGTCCCGCGTCCTTGGAGAACAGGATGTCGCCCGTTTCCAGTTGCCGCCCGCCTTGGAGGTTTTTTTGGAACGCTTCAACGGTGACGAACGACTGCCCCCGCGCCGGGCGCTGCGGCCGGCCGTCCAGCAGCAGCGTGTTGTGGTGCTCGGTCTTCTGCTGCGGTCCGCGAATCTGCCGATACACCGGCGGGTCGACGGCCAGCAGCCCGTGGCGATAGATCGCAAAACTGCCCTGGTCGTAGTGGTTGTGGTCGCCAAAATGGTCGGTGCAGCGGAAGGCCACGACCGTGGCCCCGTCGTCCCAACCACTTCGGGCGATAAAATGGCCGCTCTGCCGGTTGCCCGCCAGGAAACTCGAAGGCGGGGCAGCCGGTTTCGCGGAGAGGTTCCGCGTGTAGAGCATGTAGAAGACGGCGGTGGCTCCATAGAACCTCCGCAGGCCGCACTTCTCGGCCACTCGATCGCTGAAGTAGCGGCCGTGCGGTGACTTCAGCCCCCAGGTCAAGGCGTCGATCGCCCCGGCCATTTCCCGGGTGACGCCGCCGTTGGGCCCCGACTGGAGATCGCCCCAAGGCACGTACCGCAGGTTCGGCAACGTGCTGTGGATCAGGTTCTCGAAGTGGCGGCCGAGCCAGTCGTTTTGGTCCGTGCGGACCTTGCCGACCAGGTCCGTCTCGAAGGCGCTTTGGGCGCCCAGCAAGGCCAACGCCGCCGGGCTGAGATCGTACAAGGCCCAATACCCCATCGGCTCGCTGGGCAATCCGTCGAGATATCGCATGGCCGGAAACAGCCCGCGGTTGAGCCGCTCGGCGATTTGCTCGAACAGCCGGTTGGCTTCGTCGTCCTCGCCGGCGGTGGCCAGCGCCCAGAGCGCCGTGCCGCCGGCGGACATCCAGATGTAATTGTGAAACACGTGATCGTTGGTCTGCCGCAACCCCCTCCGGGCAAGCGGCATAATCCGGGCACGCACCTCGGCCTTGATCTTTGGGGTGAAGCCCTCGTAGTTGTAGAGCCAATCGTAGGCCAGTCCGAACTCGAGCAGCCGGAAGTAGATATGAAACGTGTCGACGTTGCCGGGATACCGGTAGGCCCGCATCCTGGCGACGGCCTTGTCCGCCGCAATCCGATCGCCGATCAACAGCCAGACCATGGCCTGGGCCGCCGCGTCGTCGAGTTGGCGAAGCTGAGCCAGCATGCGTTGGAAGTCGGCGTCGGGCGGGCCGGCCTTGAGTTGGGTCAAAGAGATCGCGTTGGAGGTGGCCTCAGGCCGCAACAGGACCCTCGGCCGGTTCGTCTTGATGTTCGCCAGCGGCGGAATCAGATCGGCGCCGCACACGGTACACGGTGTGCTCGCGACGCATAGTGCTATGCTCAAAGTCGCAATGAGCTTTCGGTTCGTCATGCTTCTGCTCCTCAATGGTCAAGCAACCGGATGGAGTCGCGTGAAAGCGACCTCCCCGTTTAGCTGCCGCCGGCACGGCGGCTTCCCCCCGGAAGTCCCCGACCGGCAAGGGGCCGCCGTGCCGGCGGCAGCTAAACGGCAGGTCGTCGATTCGTCGTTACCAGGTTAGGATACCTGAGGCTCGGCCACGATGCAACGTGCCGGGAAATGTTGTCTTCCGAGCGTCCGGGAGCTATAATACCGCCAAAGTAGCCATCTCGCTCCGCGAGATGTAGCTGTGGATGTAGCTGTGGCTGCATCTCGCGGAGCGAGATGGCTACTATGGACCTTAGCCGCCAAAGGAGAAACGAAGATGCCCGACAATCAGCAAGGTAATGTCTCGCGGCGTGGTTTCGTCCGCCGCGCGGGGGCCGCGGCGTTGTCAACCGCGATCGGATCCACTGGGGCCGTGTCTGCCGAGACCGACTCCACAGAACTGCCTCGCCGCGTGCTGGGAAAAACCAACCTCTCGGTCACGTGCCTGACGCTGGGAACGGCCCCTTGCGGCATCGCCAAGACGATTGAGCCGCCGGAGGTCGCTCAAGTGGTCAACGGGGCCCTCGATCTGGGCATCAACTTCGTCGACACCTCGCCCAGGTACGGCAACGCCGAAGAGGGCGTGGGGCTGGCCCTGGGACGCCGACGAAAGAAGATCCTGCTGGCCACCAAGGTCTGGGCCGACACCATCGAAGACGCCGAAAAAGCGCTGGCCAAGTCGCTGGTCACCTTGAAGACCGACTACGTGGACCTGCTTTATTTCCACCACCTGGGCGACCGCGACGTAAAACGGGCCCGAGATCCCGACGGCGTGTTCACCTGGCTGCTGAAGCAGAAACAGGCCGGCAAGTGCCGCTTCGTGGGCATCTCGGGACACAATCTGCCGGGACGCTTTCCCGCCTTTCTGGAAACCGGCCAGGTGGACGTGATCATGGTGGCCTGCAATTTCGTCGACCGCCACACCTACGGCTTTGAAGAGAACGTGTTGCCGCTGGCGCGGCGCCACAACGTGGGCGTTTTCGCCATGAAGGTCTTCGGTGGTCCCGATCCGGAAACCGGAAGTTGGGGTAATCCCGACGCCAAGCCGTACGTGGGCCAGCAGCGCGTGGAACTGGCCATCCGCTACGCGTTGAGCCTCCCGGGCGTGGCGGCGGTGAACCTCGGAGTACACAACCTCCAGCAGGTCCGCCGCAACGTCGAGATCGTCAAGGGCTTCCGCCCCCTGTCGCCCGACCAGCAGCAGCAACTCGCCCAGCTCGGCCCGGAGCTGGCCGCAAAATGGGGCGAACACTTCGGCCCGGTGACCGAGCAAGCGGAAGCGGCGAGCGAGACGGGCTAAGGATCGACCGAAGAATAACTTCCCCCGTTTAGCTGCCGCCGGCACGGCGGCTTGACGCATAACACGCGACCGCCAACGAAGCCGCCGTGCCGGCGACAGCTAAACGGCGGGTGGCTGGGGTCGAGCCGCGAGGGACGAGCGGCGAGCCCCCAGTACGTACGATCTGGGGGCTCATTGCTCGTTCCTCGCAATTCGACCCCAGCCACCCACCCGTCAAAACCGGAAAGTTGATCTCCGGTCGATCCTAAATCGAATCGTAATCCATCAACAAAACCGTCACGCAACGCGCCGGCGACGGCGGTGCTTCCGGGCGCGTCGGGACGAATGCGGTCCAGCGGGCGTTTCGGGCGGCGGTGACGAGTCCCGGGCGGATCGGCGCTTTGCTCGATGCCGGCGGCCGATCATGGCGAAGCTGGCTCCCGCGATCAGCACCGCCAGCGCCGCCACGGCCAGCCAACGCCCATAGGCCATCCACGGCACGGGCAAATACCCTAGTTCGACGCGAATCACGTGTCCGGCGGGCAAGGTCTTTCCGGCGGACTCGAACGTCATCTCGGTCAGGTCTCCGCTGCGCCGCGTCGCTACGGGTTGTAGATTGCAGGCGACTTCTTCCGGTTTGGCGGTGTGGACCCGCAGCGTCACCTGCGAGCAGGGCAGGTCCATGGGACGCTCCCAAAGGCGATGCTTCTCGGTGTTCGACAGCACGTAGGTGAACTTCACTTCCCGCTCGCCCGGCGTCCAGGGAATGCTGGTGACCAGCTTGCCGTCGACCAGCGCGAAACGGCGTCCGAAGAACTCCTTGTGGAACGTGGTGCGCTCGAAGTCCGAGGGAATGTTCAGACGCAAGGTCACCGGCTCGGCGCCCTGGTGGGCATTGATGGCCTGGCCGACGTACGTGGTCGAGGTCGGATTGGCCACCAGAATCGATTCGGTCACCTTCAGCCCGCCCGGCTCCGGACGGACGTCGATTTCGTGACGCCGGATCACCAGCGGACTGGGGTGCGTGACCGAGTCGCAAACGCCCAGCTTGACCCGGGCGTGCGGTTGCGACGACACGAGTCGGACGTGCGGGCCGGGGTAATGAATGCCGTCGCAGTTGGCGCCGGGGAGATAATCGTAGTGTTGTCCCACCAGCAGATTCCGGAAGACGAACCGCCCTTGCTCGTCGGCGGTCGTTTCCGCCAGGGTCACAAACTGGCCCTCCAGCTTGATCCTCAGCACGACCTCCGCGCGACCGACCGGTGCGTCGTCTCGAGAGGAGTTCACCACGACGCCGCTTAACGTGCCGTCGCCGCCGGCCGGTTGACCCGGCAGGCCAGTTGACCCGGACAGCACTGGGCCGATTGCCAGCAGAAGTTGGGGAATCATCACGTCGAACTCCTCGGTCAGGTTGAAAAGTAGGGTGGGCACTGCCCACCAATCGTCATTTCGCGAACGTAAAGCGGTTCTTGGTGGGCAGTGCCCACCCTACGGCTGATTCGTACCCTTTTTCACCAGGTCGCTAAGGATCGTTCGAGAAATTAGTGTCGCATGAAACGATTGGGTGGCTGGGGTCGAGCGCAGCGAGCCCCCAGTTGTCTGGCGCAAGAACTGGGGGCTCGCTGCGCTCGACCCCAGCCACCCTGACGCTAAACGGGGGAAGTTGTTTTTCGGCGGTCGCTAAGCGGCCTTGGCATCTGGATCCTCTACTCGGCCGGAATGCTCGAACTGCGACTGCAACGCTTCGATCGCCCGTTGCTGTCGGCGCTGTCCGGCGCCCAGCCATGCGACGTACCCCACCACTGCCAGCCAAACGGCGAGATAGGCGGCCACAAACGTACTCATTGCTGGTCCTTCAGGTTAGTCCGGCGACGCGGCCCGTCTTGCGGCGGCGTCACGGGGATGGGTTGAAAGTCGGCCCGCTGCTGCAAGACGTTCAGCAGGCCCTCCAGACGCAGTTGCGTCCGGCGTCGAACGAACAGCATGGCGAATACCGCGGAAAAACCGACGACGCTCAGCAGCAGCACCGCCCGCATCGACGGGTCCATCTGCGGCGAAGCCGGGTGCATGCCTCGAAACCACCGGGCGGCGAGGATCACCAGCGGCACGTCGAGCACGCCCACGATCGCCACGACCGCCGCCAGCCGTGCCCGCCGGTGGGGATCGTCCAGTTGGGCGCGCACGATCAGGTATCCGGAGAGGATCGTCCAGAGGATGAAGGCCGTCGTCAGCCGCGGGTCCCAGGTCCACCAGGTTTTCCATGCCGCGTGCGCCCAGCAGGAGCCGGTCACCAGGGTCAGTCCGCAGCAGAGCCAGCCCAGTTCGGCGGCGGCCTGCGACCATTGGTCCCACGCCAGGTCCCGCCGCAGCAGGTACATCAAACCGGTTCCGGCGGTAACCACCAACCCCAGCAAACCGACCCAGGCCACCGGCACGTGGATGTAGACGATCCGCTGGGCGTCTCCCATGGTCCGTTCGGTCGGCGCGAAGAGGAAGATGGCCAGGATGGCGGCCGCTACCAGGCCGGATACCAGCAGGCTGCCGAGCACGTGCCCGGTGAGTCCCTTGGCGAGTGGTTTCATTGTTTCAGTCCTCGACCGCGAAATCAATCAGAATCGATCCGGCGATGACAAAGATCAGTGCAAACGCCCCCAGCAACTGGACCCAGCGCCACCAAGCGGCGCCGAGGTCGTTTTCGGCGATCAGCCGGGTGGCCTCGGCGGCGGCGAGCACCACCGGAATCACCGTCGGCAACACCAGCAGCACCAGCAAGCTGCCGTTTTGACGGATGCCCGAGGCCATCGCGCTGAGCAAGGTGCCGACCGCCGCGATGCCCAGGTTTCCCAGCAGGGCCACCGCGAGCATCGGCCCCGGCCGGGCCAACAGCGGCACGTCGGAGAGCACGGCGAACAGCGGAATCAGCACGCATTGCACCGCGCCTAAGGCGACGACGTTCACCGCCAGCTTGGCCAGGTAGACGGCCGTCGGCGAGATCGGGTACAGCAAGAGTCCTTCCCAGCATCCCTCCTCGCGCTCGGCGGCGAACGACCGGTCGATGGCCAACATGCCGGCGAAGAAGATCGCCAGCCACAGCAGGCTTCCCACCATCCGCCGCTTCTGGTCCGGCAGCAGATCCATCTGGATGCTGAACACCAGGGCCACCACGATGCCCAGCAACAGCATCGCCGGCCACACGCGGCGGGCCCGACACTCGGAGATCAGGTCCTTGTGAATGATCCACCAGAGCTTGGCTGTCACACGCTTCCTCCTGGTTATGCGGCCCGGGCCGGGGGCAGCGTGTCCGCCGGCCCAACCGGTTCGCCCGGCTCGATTTCTTCCACCCGACCCGATCGCAGTTGCAGCACCCGGTCGGCCAGGCGCCGCGCCTTGCGATCGTCGTGGGTGGCGAAGCAGATCGTGCGGCGGCGATCGTGCAGGTCCAGCAACCAACCCAGCAGCCAGTCGGCCCCGTCGGCGTCGAGGCCCGAGAAAGGCTCGTCCAACAGGAGAATCCGCGGATCGTGGACCAAGGCCCGGGCCACCGCCAGCCGCTGCCGCATGCCTTTGGAAATCTGCGAAGACAAACGGTGGGCGTGCGGCCGTAGGCCGGTGCTCTGAAGTAGCTCCTCGGCCCGTCGGACAGGATCGCGAACGTCGCACATGCGGGCGGCGAAGATCAAATTCTCCCGGACGGTCAAGTGCGGATACAAGAAGCTCTCATGGGCCACCAGGCCGATCTCGCGACGGGCCGCCGGACTCCGCGCCGCCGGCTGCCCGAACCACCGCACTTCGCCGGCGCTGGGCCGCAGCACCGAGGCCAGACATCGCAACAGCGTCGTCTTGCCGGCCCCGTTGGCCCCCGTCAAGGCAACGCTCTGGCCTGGCGGCACGTCCAGATCGACGTCGCACAGCACGAGGCGGCCGCCGAACGACTTGGACAGGCTGCGTGCTTC
>SDBV01011865.1_pt1 | contig 11235 bp, 16 predicted proteins | sample 2277081 | NCBI WGS metagenome assembly SDBV01 (sample SAMN10402039, study PRJNA504765) | marine sediment metagenome | isolation source: marine sediment core GS10_PC15, 223 cmbsf | place: Arctic Ocean: Southern Knipovich Ridge | collected 2010
GGGTAAGGAGAGAGGAATGTTGAGAAGACTAGAAAGAACGGTAAAAAGTTTTCTGTGTAGAATAGACTTCCATTGTAAGCTTGTTCCAGATAAGAGGACAGGTTTCGAAAATAACACAGTCTGTACTTGGTGTTCGACCTCGTTGTTGAAAAGTCGCAGAAGCCAGTAAAATCGCGGTTAATGTCGTAGTCAAGGGGATTGCTAATGCTTACGACATAATGTCGTTACTAAACTCTACTGATATAACGACACACAGACAGTTGTCGTTTTTAAACATTATTACTACCAATACTACGACACAAGGAGACCAAGATGGAATTTAGAAACTGGTTAGCAATAGCTATTATGCTCCTCATACTAATTGTGTATGGTGGGGCTGTTTATGCCGCTGTAGCTTGGGGTGCGCTAACTGCACTGGAAGCATTGGGCATTGGTACAGTTGGCGGTGTTCTGCTAAAATCGTTTAGTGACATGTGGCAGTTCTACTTTAGGAAGAATGGTAGTGCTCAAAAGTAGAAGAATATTAATACGCGACGACACGGGTGAATCACGGGAACTAATTTGGTGTGATGCTACATGTTGTGAAACCTGTCTAGTACGATTTCAATGTCTTACTACCGAAAATACTGACCTATTAACATATTCCTCTACTTTAGAGAATTTAGAAACAAGTCTAGAAAAACTTCTTAACAACAAGTGGAGATTACGAGATGGCTCATCGGAATATAGGAACAAAAGAGTTCAGCGCATCGTGTAACGAAAAGTGCGAAGTGTGTCCTTTAAAGTTCCAATGTTACACTACAAGAGGCACTATACTGTTAGATTACGAAATGGTAAAGTTAGTGCACAAACTAAAAACAATAGCACAGGGGAGATATTATCCCCAAGAATGATTATGGATATAAAAAGAGCACATCACGTCTATAGAAACGCTCCAGTGTGTCATAAGTGCGGAGAACCAATGAGATACCTGTATACTCATGTGGCTTCAAATAGGTCTGTTTGGACTTGCAGAGAACACGAGGTTCAGGAAGTTACTCATGGTTATCCAATCGATGATGATGAACCTGGTAGTACGAGCAATTTCATACTTATAGTAGATTTTCCGTTGGTGGTCTACTACGAGCATGATTTCTTGCCTGGAGATAGGAATGGATATAGAAGAACTAGAGAGAATTATCTCCAAATTCAGGATAAGCAAACCCAGGGTTCGGGGAGAGGAAGCAGAGAAGAAATCTTTGCCGTTCATGCTCTCCACGTTCAGGAGTTTGATTGTTGATGGTGTCCCACCGACACAAGAAGTATTTTTAAATACGTTCAAGACCAATTATTCTTTGAGATTACGAGGTATAACGTCAAGACTAAAAAGGGCTTATTTGTCCTACGTTCGGGAGTACCACCTTGGGTATCTGTTGAAAAAGCATTTCAAAAGAGTAATATACGACGAGGAGTTAGATATTGCGGGAGTTGATTATGTCGTCTTCTATCGTGGAGTCAAGTTTAACTTACATGCTTTTGTAAATACCGAAAATGGCAAATACTGGCGCGGAATAAAGAATGGGAGACACAAGTTTCGTGGCGAACATTTGGACATTCCAATGGATCTTGATAAAGGGAAGAGATGTGGTAAACTACTTCTCTATACCGACGAACAGGTCAATAAACTAAAAAAAGAGATGGATGCAGTCATTAAACGAAAGCGTACAGAACGTGGGGAAGGCAAGGTATGAAGAGTAAGAGTAAATGTATAGTGTGTGGTACGGCGGTGAAACGTAACAGACAATACTGCCGTTCGTGCTCGGAAAGTCCTCTGTACGGTATGTGGCAGAATCTAAAACAAAAATGCTTTAATCATGGTATTTATTTGTATGGTGAGTGGGGGCAATATAGACACTTTGCTATTTGGATGCTATTAAACGGTTGGAAAAAAGGGCTAACGGTCTTATGTAACAATATAGATGATGGTTATACTCCTAACAATTGCACCGTAGGTAAGGTTGTAAGAGGTAGGAGCATACCAAAACAGGTGACCGATGAGAAAACTGCGATTGATCATCTTCTGCGGTTACGTTCAAAATCAACGGAGTGGCATAAAATTACGGGAGTCTATCTTATCATTAGAGATGGTATGGTTGTTTATGTTGGTCAATCGAGAAACCTCATGAGACGGTTACAGACCCACCATTATGGATTCGGTTGTGAAATCAAGATAATCATGTGTGACGATGAGGATAGGTTTGAATTAGAGACTAAGCTTATACGTAAGTACAGTCCGATGTATAATAACAACAATTCTCCGAGAGATTTTTTCAGCAGAGTAGGGTTATATGATGGTGAAGAGGAGTTTTACCTCTACAACGACATTTTGAAACCTGAAATCGTATCTGCAAATGACATCTTGGAAAAGACGAAACGAAGTGACCTATAAGGATCGATCTTTAGAGATCTTACTTCTAATAAGGCTAAAGCCTAGATCACCTTGATCAGAGGATTGGAAATGCCGGACACAAGTAAAGAAGAAATTATTCAGGCTCTTTGTAAGAGTCATCGTCAACTTGATAGGATAGTGACCGACTTAGCGGTGTTGGACGACACACGTGGTCAGGAGGAGCGTGACCTTGTTATGAGGATTACACATACAATGTTTGAGTTTATGGACTCAATTGGTAATATAGAGGTAGACTTATACAACTACATGAAGAGGAGAGGTGAATCATGAATTGTTCACTAAAGGAAACAGCCCCGGAAGCACATGCAAAGATGAAAGACTCACGGTTGGGTCACGCGGTTTGGACATGTCCAGTTCTTGGAAAACAGATTTGTCAGTGGTGTTGTTTGCACATAGCCGATGTGGCAAACCCAACGACACGAGAACGTTCTTCTCAAGGTTTTCCAGAGTATGCAGAGAATGTTCCTGCAATATCAGGCAGAGAGCTTGATTCGGTGTGGGAAACTTGTGGGCGTTGTAGAAATAGATAGGAAAAGGGCTTGCAATCTCCCCTTTGGTGTGGTATAATGGATGTAGACAGGTTGAGAAGAGACGTAGATAGATTACGTAACCAAGCTGCTGAAATAATCGCACCTGGGTTCTCTTATTACCAACAAGAGCTTATCAGGAGAATTATCAAAGCAGTTCTTCCTCAGTTTAAGAATCAGAGCGATATTAGCATAGCGAAGGAAATACTGAGTAAAACGGAGTGGTTAGATGAGGGAAAATGAACACGGTTGTCCAACTTTCGACGCAGTGTCTCTCGCGGAGTTTGAGAGAAGGAAACTCAGAGATAATAGGGTTGTACTTCTATCGGGTGATATAGACAGTGGAGGTGCCCATGTCTTTATTGAGGACATAGAGATGTTGGCTCTTGACGAGTCACGAGAAGACGTGATTATTATCATAACGACACCAGGTGGTAACGTGTTCAATGGTCTAGCTATAGTAAGAGCCATAAGACGTTTACAGAAACTTGGTATTAAGGTAATTGGTGAAGTATATGGTCAGGCTATGTCTATGGGGTTTTTTGTTCTACAGTGTTGTGATGAGAGGAGAATGGGTAGTTTCTGCACTCTTATGTGTCATGGAATTACTACGGGGTTTGTAGGTGACCAGAGAGCAATTGAACAGGAGCAAAAACTGATAGAGGGTTGGAACGTTGAGTTGTCTCAGCTTATTGCTAATCGTTGTACCGCAGATGGTGAGTATAAGGAATCTGGTTATTGGTATGAAATTCTGAGAGACAACACTCCTATGTTCTACAGTAGCACTGAATGTCTTAAAATGGGGTTGATAGATTTGGTACATTATGATAATTTATGTTAAGAAGATACACCCAAAGGCGATACTACCAAAAATAGCGACTCACGGTTCCGCGTGCTTTGATTTGCACATTTGTGAAGATTTTGTGCTTGGGAATGGGTATTTCCACAAAGCGAGGACTGGTCTTCAGTTTCAGATACCAGACGGTTATCACGTGAAGATTTATCCTCGAAGTGGAATGGGTGCAAGGGGTATTATCATACCGAACTCACCCGGCGTTATTGATTCAGACTATAGGGGTGAAATCGTGGTCATGCTCTATGGTTTGTTCATGAAGAACCAAGAAATCTTTCAAGTGGGAAATAGGGTTGCTCAAGCAGAGTTAGTTAAAAATGAACCAGTGGGACTAAAGGTTGTTTCTCAACTTACCGATACCAAGAGGGGTTCGGGAGGATTGGGGAGTACTGGCAAATAAGGAGAGGTAGGAATGGAAAAGGAATATGAGGTCTATTTGGCTGGCAGGATAGCTAATCTTAGTTACGATGAGGCTATGGCTAGTAGGGATAAAATTACGGCACAACTGAAAACAGTTGGTATTTTATGTCGGACTCCAATGCGGGGTAAGCAACATTTAACCGGTGCAACAAAAATCACTGGTGATGCGTTCAAAAGTGGTCTAACCATTAATGAAGTTATTCAGAGAGACCTGAGCGACGTAGAGAAGGTCAATGCTGTATTGGTGTTGACTGGTGATGATGCCAGTTGGGGAACCGCAGGTGAGTTTTATTACGCTACTTGGATTTCGCATACTCCTACACTGGTCATAGCCAAGAATCATGTTGGGGGTTGGATGGAGCATTATGCTACTAGGATAGTCCCTGATATTAATTCAGCTATTCAAGTGTTGGTGCATTGGAAGAAGTATTGGAATGGTGAGGGGGCATACGATACAAGATAATGCGAGGTAGAAAAAATGGCAACATACACTTTGGAAGAATTACGGGCGCTGATTACGACTCTAGCTTTGGACGATAATGGCAAAGTGTCGGTTAATATTGGCAAAGTTGGTACCGATGAGTACCAGATAATGGGTGTTACGGAAGATGGTGCTACTATAGCTTCTGTAATATTACCGGCTGCCACTGTGACCGAACTTCAGGAATTATTGTCTAGAGTAACTGAGTTCTCTTCTGATTCTGGTACTGCAACAGGTGGTGCTCAGACAACTTTAATTGATACACTTAAGAATTGGGAAGTGAATTTATGGCAGGGCGCGGTATTGGAGGTTTATAGTGTAGCTGATAATATCTATTACTTGAGGACAATTGCAAGTAACACCGCTACTACGATTACTATGGCAGCTTTGCCAGCGGGTAAGGCACCTGCTGCTGGTGACCCATATGCTATGAGATTAACCATTGGTTTGGTTGATATTGATAAGTGGGGGCAGACGGCTCTTACAGGCAGGGACATTACACTGGATATTGCTAAGATTGGTGATGATGTTTATACTACACCGACCCACGCTTCGGTTACAGCAGGAAGCACAACAGGTGTAGCTCTTGCGGCGAATGCTAATAGGATTTATGCCTTGTTTCAAAACATAAGTAATGAAGACATCAGTATCGAGTTTGGCGATGATGCCGTGCTTAGTGAGGGCATTGTGATTACACCTAACAATCACTATGAGATGAGCAAGAAAGGAGGTAATCTATATGTCGGCGTGGTTAATGCTATTTGTACCAGTGGTGGTAAGACACTGCTAGTGACGGAGGGTGTATAATGGAAGGCTTAGGCAGTGTATATGACGATAGAGTATTAAAAGCCGCAGTAGATGCCATTCCTGTAACTGCTATGAGAGGAACTGATGATGCTGCTCTTGCTTCAGTGGCGGGTGCTCTTGATACCGCAGCGGCTACGGGTGCAGTATCAAACGCTAAAGCGATAATGGCATACCTGAAGCAACTGGTAACTCAGAACGTTTCTTGTATGACCTTTACTTCAGCACCAGTCGCTATTGTAGTTATTCCTGGCACAGGTGCAGATTTAGACTTTCCTAGTGTGGTCGTTGCTGGAATACCAACAGGTGCCACTCTTCTTAGGGTAGATATGGCTGTGGTTATTGGTTCTGTCTTTGATACGTCTGGTTTTGAGAACCAGATTAAGGTTGGTACTTCTGATGAAATTCGTGCCATGAAGAGTGGTGCAAGTTGGGGTTCTGATGATGTTCAAGCCCTTGTGTTTGCTGCGCTAGGGTTACAGGTTGACGCAGACGCATACAGAGGAGGCACAGTTTTGTTTGGCGGAATTGATATTAAATCTGAGGTTGATGGTAATGGTACATATCTCTTTAGATCTGAAGAGACTACTCGAACTAAAGGTGTAGAAGCAACCGCCGTCACTATTGAACTACTTGACGTTCAGACTGTAGTTAGGGTTTGGTTTAATTAGGAGAGGATGTTATGTATGCTAAGATAGAACCTTCAGGTTGTTGCGTTTCTCATGGTAACGTGCAGATACGGCTGGCATTTTACCTTGAACCAGGTGATGCCAGGTATGAGGAGAAGCAAGACAACCCGTTCCACAATCACTTTCTCAAGGTAGGTGCAGACATTACCGATGATGAGATAGAAGCTTTGGCTGCTATGCACCTTGTTAACTTCTACGAAGCGTGGCGGTTGGGGAAGTCTATTCGTTCCGGTTGGGCTACTGAGCATAGGAAGAGACCAACAAGACACGAATTGCACGATGCTCCAGAGGTCTTTGCTGCTAGAGTGGTGAATGCTGAGAAAAGAGTTGCTACTATTAAGAAGCCGGACTTTGCAGTAGGTCCTTCTGGTGTGGGGCGAGTGTTCCCTTCTACCGACATTGACGTGGGGCCAGGAGCAATAGACAGAGCAGGGTTCTGGAATACTGCTACTATCGTTGATTATAACAATCGAGCTAACGCCACTGGAACGCTTGACTACATGGAGTGCTTCTTTGCTGGCGGCGGGGCAGCCAACGTCAAAATGGGAACCTGGTATGAAACTCCGTCAGTCCCTAACTTTACATCTCGTGACTTCGAGGTACTTGGCGCTGCGGGTGCAGGCAAGGATACCTTTTCAGGTTTGGACTGTGATGTTGAACTTGACGATTGCTTGGGCATCTACTGGGAGGGTGGCTCGTTGGATGACGTATACTCAGGATTCGCCGGGGTGTATCAAGCCAACGCTGCGGACAAGTTCGGAGCGGGGTCTTTCGCTTTCACAGCGAGAGCCGGTGATGCAAGTAGTATCTACGCAGAAGGTGAGACTGCCGCCCCACCAGCCGGAGGCAGTGGTATGGATGGAGCACATGCCGTGGCAGTAGGAACGATATAATGAGAGTAATTAAGAGGGATGGGAGAATTGCTAAGTTTAATCCTGATAAGATAGTCATTGCCGTCACCAAAGCCATGAAGGCTATTGGTGAAGAGAATGGTGAAGTTGCACAGAGTGTTGCTATAACAGTGGCAGACGCATTAGGTAATAATGGAGAGGTATCAGTAGAAGACATTCAAGACAGAGTTGAAGATGCCCTTATTCGTTTGGGCAACGCTCCTTTAGCGAAGACCTACATTCTTTATAGAGCTAAGAGAGCGGAAATACGGGGTTTTAGGGAAGCTATAGGTATTGAGGATGACGAGCTTAAGTTGGGCGTTAATGCCTTGGCTTTGCTTGATAGGAGGTATCTGAAGAGCTTCGATGGCAAGAAAGAAACCCCGTCTCAGATGTTCCATAGAGTAGCAAGACATGTCGCTTCTGTGGAACGTTCTCATGGTGGTAGTTCTGATTATTGGAGCAAGGTATTCTATAACTTGATGGCTAATCAGATGTTCCTTCCCAACACCCCGTGTTTAGCCAATGCTGGAAACAAAGACCTGAACTACTTGATGGCTTGTTATGCCTTTGAAATTGGGGACTCTATGGAAGAGATTCTACAGACGGCGAAGGATTGTGGTATAGTTCAGAAGTGCATACCAAAAACCCAACCAATCAACACTGAGCGTGGAATTAAATTGGCGGGCGATGTGGGCGTTGGTGACTTTGTTCTCACCCCAGTTGGCTATAGAGAAGTATTAAATAGGTATGAATCTGGAATAAAACCAATTTACTCGTTAACGGTTGACGGTGTGACCTCTTATCTAGGTGAAGAACACCTAGTTTTGTCTTACACTAATAACCACAAAGTTACTACATCTTTTCGTGCTGTTAAAAGTATAAAGAGTGATTATAAGGTTGCTTTTAGTAGTAAAGTACCAAACACTAATGATTACAATGTGTTGGGCAGTTTTTATTTTCCCGATAGGATTAATGGGAGAAGGAATTGGTATAACGATATAGACGTTCCAGTGAAACTGACACCAGATCTCATGTATATGTTCGGTTTGTGGTTCGGTGATGGCAGTAAAGATGTTTTGAGGGTAAGGTTTACCAATAGTGATAAGGCGTTGCTACATTGTTTTTCTTCGGTTGTAAAACCTATATTTGGTCTTGATGGCAGTATAAACAAAACAAGAAATACTTATGAACTGTGTTATAATAGTAAAAAATTAAGCTCGTTTTTTGATTTTGTTGGGTTCATGAGCGATAAAAAAGACATACCAAAATTTGTACATACTTGTGCTGATGAATTAAAGTTTGCGTTTATAGAAGGGTTGCTAGACACGGATGGTAGTGTAAAAAAACAGAACCATGTTTGTATTGTTTCTAATAAGAGTTCTGAACCTGTGGTATCAGTCAAAAAATTACTGTCTGAGTTGGGTTATAGCTCCTATGTTAGCTATGAAAAAAATGGAGCGTCGCTCTATTTGTACTCTTCTGGCGTCGAGTATTTTAGAAAGCATATGTACCGCTTCACAGTTAAAAAAGATAAGTTGGACAAGGTTAGTGTGAAACACTGTAAAAGAGTTACTAGAGATTGTGAGGAATATGAGTATACCACACCAGATGATGTTGAACTGGTAGGTGAGGCAGACACAGTGGACTTTGAGGTTGATGGTCATATTTTTCAAGTTGGTAATTTGGTTACTCATAACTCTGGAGGAGGTGTTGGCCTTAATCTTTCAAAACTCAGACCAATGGGTGAACGTGTAAGCTCAACTGAGGGTATTGCTAGTGGTCCCATTGACTTTATGAGAATCTTTGACACCGTTAGTGACGTTATCAAGCAGGGTGGCATCAGGAGAGGTGGTAACCTAGGTTTACTCCTAGTGAACCATCCAGACATTATTGAATTTGTTAACTGTAAGCACGATGAGACTAAACTAACCAATTTTAACATATCAGTGGCCCTTACTGATGAGTTTATGCGTTGTGTGGAAGATGATGAGGATTTTGACCTGATTAACCCTAAGAATGGTGAGGTACAGAAGCAAGTCAACTCCAGGCATCTGTTTCGTTACATTGCTGAGTCTGCTTGGCGAAACGGGGAGCCTGGTTTTGTTTTTTGGGATAGGACTGAGAAAGACAACCCGACACCCAATCAAGGACACCTTATTAAGAACTTATGTGGAGAGCAAGACCTCCTACCGTATGAAGCGTGTATTTTAGGGTCTATTAATTTGGTTAAGTTTGTCGAAGACAATCAAATTGTCTACAGTTCCCTGAAGAAGGTTGTTCACCATGCTGTACGTTTTCTTGATGATGTTATTGATGCGTCTCGCTACCCTCTAGATGCGATTCGTGACAGGGTTCTAGCGAATAGGAAAATAGGACTCGGTGTCATGGGGTTTGCTGATGTGTTACTGTTGCTTGGTATTCCTTATGACTCGGAAGAGGCAGTAGAGATTGGTGAGAGTATTATGGAGTTCATTGACTCCGAGGCTACCAAAGCCACGGTAAAGTTGGGTGAGGATCGTGGTGATTTTCCTGGCATTGCTGACTCTATAAAAACCTCACCGCAAAGAAATGCTACATATACGACCATTGCTCCTACGGGTAGCATAAGCATTATCGCGGAAACATCAAGTGGTATTGAACCCATATTTGCGGTTGTGTATCAAAAGTCGAATATTCTGGAGAACAATACGTTTTTTGAGGTTAATCCAATATTTGAGAAGATTAGCAAAAAGGAGGGATGGTACTCACAAGCGTTGGTTCAGAAGATTATTAGAAACGGTGGCAAGGTAACAGGTATTCCAGAGGTACCAAAACATTGGCAAAGAGTATTTAGAACAGCATTAGAGGTTACTCCTGAATGGCATGTGAGGATGCAAGCAGCTTTTCAGCGTCATGTCAATAACTCAATATCTAAGACCATAAATCTACCGCATGATGCGACAGTAGAGGATGTTGAGATGATTCTTAAAACGTCATATGAGCAGGGTTTGAAGGGTCTTACTGTGTTTCGTGACAGGAGCAGAAGTAAGCAGGTCTTAGAGACCCTCTGTCCAGAGTGTGATGATGAAGGGACTTGTCCCGTCCCTGGGCTAGAAGAGGGATAACACGGCAATGAAAAAGAAATTTCAATACATTTCAGGTTTTTGCTCGATATGTGGAGTAAGAATTCCCCGAAATTTCTTTTGTTCAAGGTGTTATGAGGGTTTTAGACAGGCTATAGTGGCAAAAGAGCCGTGGACGAAGTTTCTTGTAGCAGAGGAGCAGAGAAGACGACGTAGGTATCGGGAGGCACAGGAGCGCAACATCCGTTTCGTTTTCATTGGAAATGAGTTGGACATTACTCCTGAAGGCAGACTGTTTCGTAAAGAGGGGTTTCATAATGGGTAGACCGAAAAAGGGGCAGGCAGTTCAGGACAAGGTAGATAGGTACTTGGAAGAGTATGAGCTTGATGACCTTAATCAGGCTAATGACATGGCTGCTCTCGTTCAGATGTGCCAAATTGAAGTCACTATGGAGAGGATTTATAAGGCACTAGACAGTTTGAAACCAGCCGAAGAGTCAAAAAAGGTTAGAGAGCTTAATAGTGCATTACGTGACGCCAATCAGAACTGGACAACTCTTCAAACTCAACTTGGTATCGACAGGAAGAAGAGGGTATCAGAGAGCGACGAGACACCTTTACAGTATGTTGAGAGGATTCAGGAGCTTGGTAGGAAGTTCATGGAATCTAGGTTGGTTAGGTTGTCTTGTCCCAAGTGTGGTCAGATATTAGGGAAGTACATATTCTACATAACTGATAAAGGTGAACCGGGTTCCTTAGAAAGCGAGATTAAGGCGATAGAACCCTATAAGTATACTGTGCGTTGCGAGTGTTGGAAATGTAAGGAGGTAGCTGAAGTCTCCAACGAAGATATTGTTATGGTTGCGAAATGAGAGTAAAGGAAAAGTTAACTGAGGGTGACATAGCCCTATTGGAGATTTTAGATGATGCCATCTTCTTCGGTGAGTTTATAAGAAGCACCGAAGAGCAGATAGACGAGGGTGGCGGCTGGCACTTTGATAATTACCAAAGGAAGATGCTTGTTGATTCTTCGAACTACATTAGCATAGCTACGGGG
>SDBV01011866.1_pt1 | contig 11234 bp, 17 predicted proteins | sample 2277081 | NCBI WGS metagenome assembly SDBV01 (sample SAMN10402039, study PRJNA504765) | marine sediment metagenome | isolation source: marine sediment core GS10_PC15, 223 cmbsf | place: Arctic Ocean: Southern Knipovich Ridge | collected 2010
GTCCGTGTCCGGGTGGATGGGGCGGTATGGGCTGGATAGTCTGGAGTCGGCTACGGGCGTGTGGAAAACCGAGGGGCCGGGGGACATGCTGGCGTTGATGTCGGCCATCCCTGCCGATCGCCACGACAAGCACGTTGTGATCTGCAACTCCGGTGGCTGTGCGGAAATGCCAGCGAAAGAGTTGATCGAAATACTGGCCGGCAAGGTGGTCTACGTGGTCGCTGACCTGGACGAACCGGGGCAAGCCGGTGGTCAGAGGCAAGCCGAGATGATCGCTGCTGTAGCCGACGAATGCAAACTCGTGCGACTGCCCGGCGAGATCACAGAAAAACACGGAGCCGATCTTCGCGACTGGATCAACGCCGGCGGCACGTACACCGAGCTACTCGCCTTTGCCGAATCCGCCGAGCCAATCACCGCACCCGCCCAGCCCACGGCAGACACGCCCGCAGTCGTCGAGCAACAGCAGCAAGCCGCAACCTGGACTGAGCGCGAGATTTGCGGCAAACTAGAAATTGACATTTGGGGGGAAACCGAAGACGAAACGATCGTCGGCTATTCCGAGCACCTAAAAAAAGAATTCGAGATTCGCAACGTTGATCGACTAAACTACTCGAATATGCTTCAGAAGTTTGGGCCGCCCGTGAAAGAGTACGTGCTTGAGGACGTGCCCGAAGACGTCCCGCCCGACGCCCTGTTCGTGCGTGATATCCGCAACGCCATTGGACTACTGGCCAGCTACAATAGAATAGACGAACGCCGGATCACCGGTGTTGGTTGCTGGCAAACGCTTGACGACGACGGATACGAGGTGCCGGGTGTCATATTAGTACGGTCTGGCGAGGCCTGGAAGTGGAACAGCAGCGGGACACTCGACGCCGTCTCACATGCTCGGGACGGATCGCGACTACTGGGCTTGTCGTCTGGGTCCGGGTGGTACGACGCCGCCAAGCTCCAGGGCTATCTGTCGCAGGTGTCTCCTGAATGGTCGTCGAAAGTAATCGGCGAGGCCGCCGAGGTGTTCCAGCGTTGGCGCTGGTCGGACTCCGTAAGTCCTTTCGTTTGCGCCGCTTTAGTTCTGTCAAGTTGGGTCCAATCGCTCTGGCAGTGGCGGCCGATGGTGAGTGTTGCCGGCAAGACTAATTCCGGCAAATCGCTTCTGTTCGATGCGATCGCAGCCATCTTCGGATCGCTGGCAGAAAAGTCAGCTTTATCGTCAGCGGCCGGCGTGCGACAAGACGTTGGATGCTCTTCCAAAATTGTTCTCTGCGATGAATTCGAGCGAGGCAAGCACCGCAAGGAAATACTGGAGATGTTTCGTCTTGGCAGCCGTGGCGACACTACCTTGCGGGGCACCAGCGGCCAAAAGGTTCTGCGGTTTGCGATCAAGGGCATTGCCTGGACGGCGGCCATAGAATCCGGTTTGCAGCGGGCGGCAGACCGCAACAGATTTGTCATGCTTGAGCTTCTGACGGCAGAGGAGGGTAAGCAGGGTCAGTTGGTCGTACCGCCCACCGACAAGCTCCAGGGCCTCGGCATGCGGCTCTTGGCGGTCGCCGTGGCCAATGTCCAACAAGCCCGGGAACTGGCCGTGCGACTCAAGGCGACACAGCACGACGGTATCGACTCCAGGGTGATCGAGTCCTACGCCGTGCCGGCGGCCATGGTCTCGGCAGCCGGTGGGGATTCGTGGGATGAATCGCAGGCAACACTAGCCAAAATGCTCAAGCAGGTACCGCGCGAGACGCAAGATATTTCGGACGAGGAGGACCTATTGCAAATCATTCTAGGGCACGAAATTCGGTATGGCAGCCGGAGCCAGGAGACAGCCACGGTTGCCGAACTTATCAGGATGGGCACCGCCGATGCGCTGGAGGCCCTAGGACGAATTGGGGTCAAACTGGCATACGATGGAAGGGGTCGGAAGTGGGCGAATGCCGAACCAGATTACCTGTTTATTGGCTGTAAGGACATCCGCGAGAAGCTATTGAAGGGTACGGATTGGGACTTTCAGTCGATAGATCAGATTCTTCAGCGAATAGAATCGGCCAAACGAGGCGCCCGATCTGTCGGCGGACGGAGAATGAGTGGCGTCTTGATCCCTATGGTATACCTCAATAGTGTGTATTTTGGGCCCGATTCTGACGAATTAGATCATTTGACTGACGATAAGACCGGAAATCAAGAATTTACGTAAGTCGTTACCACACAAGGGTTTACCGCGATACTTTCCCTCTCTCTCCTTGTTATAGTATTATTATCTTATTAGAGAGAGAGAGAGAGTATGGGAGGATAGGAAAGAGAGGATAGAAGAGAGAGAATGGAAGAGACTCTATTCTATCATGGTACGTATAGTGTCTCTAACGATAAAAGTTAACGACAATAAACATTAACACTCAATGAGGGAGGACATGACATGGGGGTGTTGGAATCAGCAGGTTACAAAGACCGGACCAAAGTCGCGGCCGCCCCTCCATCCGACCACCCACAGACCGGGGGTATGGGGGGACTGGGCGGGGAGCAGTTCGATCGCGGTGAACCAGGCGGCCCATGCCCGGCCTGCGGTTGCTGCCTCTGGTGGCGGCTCACGACCTTCGGTGCCGTCCAGTGCGGCGAGTGCGATCCACCGATCGATGATGGCCACGTGAAGGTCTGGCTAGTCGTGATCGACTTGCCGGACGGCGGGCACCGGCTGGTTGATTTTCGGAAGGAGTCCAGCCAGCACCGGCAACGACTAGCCGCCGTATTGAAGATGCACGCGGACGAATGACAACCGACAACCGAATACCCAGGAGGTGAGTGATGGACACAGCAGAAGTTGCACGAATGATGGTGGCGAGAAAAAGGGTGGTGGACGTGTGTCGCGGCGTACAGTCGTTCTCGCCTGCGATAATGGATATTTTAGAACACAGCGACAACGCGACTGCGGCTGGTGTAATCCTCGCAATGATAACTGGTATGAACCTTAGGGCCGCGGTCGATGAGGACGGGCTGTTGGAATTCGTGGGAGCCTGTTTGGAAGTCAGTAACGCAGGCCGAGCACTAGAATCTCTTGCAACCGAGGGAGGTGAGTGATGGCCCTGGCAAATCTACAGGTATTCATAACGCGGACGCTTGACGGACGATCCGACCGTATCGTGATAAGAGAGGTCGGTGTAACGGCCTTTCATATTACGCTGGATGCAAACCGGATAGAAGTCAAGGATGACCGGGAACTGACAACCGATGGAGGTGAGTGATGCCTACATTGAAGCTAGCGAGGAACATTGGAGACTCTACGTTTATTCATTGTCCGGATGGAAACGTCATCGAAATCATTCTGGACTACCGGGGGCGCGACTACGGAAAGTCTTTAGCGTTGGTGTTCAAGGCGCCGCTGGAATACCAGATCGTCAGAGACACGGCCAAGAGAAAGGCGATACGACAACGACCGACAACCGACGGAGGTGAATGATGGCGAAGCGAGAGGGAATGATCACACCACTACGATATCGGCATTCGATACACTGCGGCGGCTACAGGGGAAGTGGCAACCCATTTGAGGAGACGGTGTGTACCTGCGGTGCCATGTTTCGGCGGGTGCAAGATGCCGAAGCGAAAGCCGACCGCCTTCAGGCCAACGTCGACGCGCTACCCAAATGTTGGCAACTCGTCGACGGCAAGCTGGAGCAGTCGCGGCCGATAGTGCCGGGCATGCAGGTGTGGACCGTGGGGCCTACGGTCGTACGTCGCGACGTACTGGCCGTGCAACCTCAGTCGGTAGTGTTGGTTTGTTGGGGAAAGTGTCTCGCGAAAGACCTGGCCGACTCCCTGGAAGCCGCGGAAGCGGCGGGAGGTGAATGATGATACATGATGCTACTGTCGAAGTAACGTGTGACCGCGAAGGTTGTATTGAAAATGAGATCATTACGCTAGAATGGGCTTATCGCAATCGGAACGAAATGTCGGGCTATTACGACTGCGATGAGGGCAAGATTGAAAATACGGTGACGGAATACCACGAATGGACGGTCCGCGACGGCAAGCACTTTTGCTCATCGGAATGTGCGGAAGCGGCGGGAGGTAAGCCATGACAACCCACTGCGTAAACCTGAAGCCAGAAGTACACGTCAAGCCATTGAAGGCCGGGGCGATGGTGTTGGTGCTGCCGAGTAAGGTGCAGCCCGACAAGCGATGGGGCAAGGCGGCCTCTGCTCTCCTGCAATGTGCGTGCCCGTACAAGCCTGGCGATACGCTCATCGGCCGCGAGACGTGGCGATGGACAAACGTAACGGTCTGGGAATACAAGGCCGATGTTGCAAGGCCGTCACGCCGCAGCCGGTTGCAGAGTCAATGGCTGTCTGCCCCGACGATGCCTATGCATGTCGTGCGCTGGCGACTTAAGGTCAAGTCGATCCGGCCGATGCCGTTCACGGCCTTGACAACGCGGGACTTCAGGAAGATGGGTTTGGAAAGTTCGGAAGGCACCGAATCATCGCGATCTAGTCGGGCGTTTCATTTGCGGTGCGGCTACCAGATGGACCTAGAGTATCGCTGGCAACAAGACTACCCCAAACTGCCGTTCGACACGGCGTGGGTGTGGAGAATCGAGGTTGAACGATGAAATCGGTTGAGATTATTGACAACGGAAACGGTACGCACTCGGTTCGCGTCTACTTTATCATCGTGTTCACGGGCACGTATATCGAGTGCTGTCAGCGAGCAGATCAGGAATAGTACGACATGAAACCAATAACCCTAGCGACCGGAGAAACCAATGTTAGATCACGTTGAGATTTACGGACACTCGGATGATTGCATTGAACTGGAGGGCACGATAGCTGACGAGTTCAGTGCTTGGAACAAGTGGCAATATCTGCACTTTGCGGATGGCACGATCGTAAAGGTCGGATACGACAAGGTGCCTGACAAGGGGTGGCATATAGAAGTTGTAAGGGAACATGCGAAAGTCACCGTGGGCAAGCCGACGCACCAAGACGGCGAGCACTATACGGACCGGCTGTCGCTCGACGGCGAAGGGCTGGCCCCGGTCGAGTGCTGGAGTAGTGAGGATGGACCGACAGACAGCGATATGGAGATATTCTGGGACAACTTCGATCAGAACGCTTATTCGTTGAGTCAGTTAACAGCAGCTCATCGAGCGCTAAAAACACAATAACCCTAGCGACCGCCCAGGCCATGGGATGGTGCCGTAATCCGGTGTGCTTTCCCGCAAGCCTTCGGGCGGCCGGGCGGTCGCGATTTTAGAAGGAGACTATAATGATTGAAAGCGTCACACGAACATTCCGCGTACATTTGACATGCGATGGTGCAGAGTGTAACAAGGCCGTCAGGCCCGATAGTGCTTCCGAGCGTCGATGTTACGAGATGGCCAGAGAAGCGGGCTGGGAGGTCGATCCCGACGCCGTTCTCTGCCCGGACTGCTGCAAGAAGAGGGACGAGGAACAAGCCGCAACCCCGGAACCGGAAGCGTTCAGCCTGACGATCAACATCGGGCCCGATTGGATCGAACGGATAAGGGCGAACATCACCAACATATCGATCGCCATCGGGTGCGATGTTCTAAACGAAGTTCTGCGGGCATACGAAGCGAGCAAGTCCCGGAAGCCGCCACCCCAGCCAAGCGACTCCGCCCGTACGATGGCTGAAGCGGTGGCAAGGAAGTTCAACACGTATTTCGTTACAGGCCAGATGCGGACCCAGTCAATGGAGATACTCACCGTCGCCCTTACCACGGCCATCGACGACGCGGTCGCGATTTTAGAGGAGAAAATACGATGGGACTGAGCTATACAACGAAACATAAACTGCACGCGGTGTGCGAAGCCGCTGAGTGCTGCCACCCCGAAGGTCGTCGGAAGTATCTGACGCGTCTGCATGACAAGCAGGAGGACTGCTGGGAGGTTGTCAGGAACGCCGGCTGGACTGTTTCGCCGAACGGCCGTGTGTTCTGTCCCTGGTGCAGTGAGCTACGAGCAAAAGGACAAGTCGCGGCTGAGCAGCTAAGAGACTCCGCTCGGGTAATGGCGGAAGCGGTATCGACAAAGTTCAACACGTATTTCGTCCCCGGGCAGATGCGGACTCAGACAATGGAGTTGCTCACCACCGGTATCGCCGAGCAAATCCGCGATGCGGTGAAGGTGGAACGGGCTCGGTGTGTGACGATTGTGAACGCGGGGTTCGTAACGGAGCGCCTCGGGGGAAAGGCTGTTGTCAAGCTCGTCGAGCGCATCAAGAGCGATGAACCCGCGAAGCCGAAAGGCGGTGGGTGATGGCAGCAGGCCGAGCAATAACCCACGACCAGTGGCAGACGGTCACCGATTCACTGGCCGCCGGCTGCAACACTGCCGTGGCTGCAAAGGCTGCGAACGTATCGTGGGAGACGGCGGGCAAAATCCGTAGCGGCGCACGGCGTGAGCCGCCGCTGGGCGCCGAGCGAGCAGGGGATGACTTCGGACCGATCAGGCGATGCCCCCAGTGCCGCCGCAAGACTCGGCACACCGATGGCAATGAGTGCGTGTTCTGTGCGGCGAAGGCGGCGTTAGCGGTCACCGGCAGCTTATCCGACTACGATGGCCGGGCGACGATTGCGGACTACTTGTCGCCCCGCGTGGCGACTCTGCTGGACAACTACGGCCGCTGGATGTACATGGACCAACTCGCCGACCGGACCGATGAAGAGTTGCTGGCGATTCACAGCGTCGGCCCTCTGGTAGTTCGCCAAATCAGGGCGGCGATAGCCCGCTGGCAGCGAGGCGATGGCGATCGATGCGCGGGCCACCTGCTGCGGTCCATCGGCTTTCCCGGGTGTCTCTTGGTCCTTTCGGTCTGGTCGCGACGGCCGTGGGTGCAGACGATCCTGCGGCCGTCGCTGACCTGCCACGTCTGGCTACCGGTGTTGACGCCGAAACCAGTGATCGATGCAATTCAGCACTTGGGTACTTTAATGATTGCCCCGAACTCTTTCGGGCCGCGGTGAGGTATTTGGAGAAATGGGATGGTCCATCAGCTTAGCGATGATAGACGCCTTAGCGAACTCGCACTCTTCGCCGGAGCAGGTGGCGGAATTCTCGGCTCAATCCTGCTTGGACACCGAGTCGTGTGCGCAGTTGAAATCGATCCGTACTGCCGAGAAATCCTGCTTCGACGTCAAGAAGAAGGCATCCTACCGCCGTTCCCTATCTGGGATGACGTACGCACATTTGACGGCCGCCCTTGGCATGGGAAAGTGGATTGCGTCTCTGCCGGATTCCCCTGTCAGCCGTTCAGCGTCGCCGGAAAACAACGAGCCCAAGCCGATGATCGCAATCTGTGGCCCGAAACGATCCGCGTCATTCGTGAAGTGGGACCGCGATGGTGCCTGCTGGAGAACGTACCAGCGCTCCTTACTTTCAGCTACTATGGTACGATACTCGGCGACCTGGCCGAAAGCGGGTTCAATGTTCAATGGGGCGTGTTATCGGCAGGCACTCTTGGAGCCCCCCACCGCAGGCAGCGTCTCTGGATCGTGGCTGCCAACGCCACAGAAATCAAATGGGAACTTCCGAGATATCAACAGGAAAGGCGTGCTTCAGCCGAGCGGCCGTTGGCAGATTTGTGGTTCTCAATCCGGTATAAAGGGCACAGCAAGCCTGGCGGATTATTGGATGCTTCAGCAAAAGAGGCCGTTGCCCGCGGGTTTTGCGGAATGGATGATGGGCTGGCCGAGCCATTGGACCGACTTGCGGCCCTTGGCAACGGACAAGTTCCGCTCGTGGCTGCAACAGCATGGAGGCTCCTGAGCACCAAGAAACCGCCCTTGACAGCGGGCGAACAATAGGCTATGAACCGGATTACAAGTCGCTGGGCGTGACCGCCACGAACCCCTGCCCCATCCGAAGCGGGGCACGCCCGGCGGCTGATATTGGCGGGATGGATAAGGATCAAACCTTTGTAGCCATGCACCGGGTGCAACTCCCAGGCCCGCTACTTGACCCTGGTATCGTCAATAACTTGTGAATCGTCTGGCGGTGCATCGGCGGGCGATACGAAGGGTGCCCCAGCCGCGGACCGGCTGGCCCAACAGCACACCCAGCCGGTGTAAGCTTAGCCGGCTGACCAGGATTTTGAAACAACCAGCGGAGGATGCACGATAGCGTGGTACACCGGGACTACCGTCCCCGGTAATCGATGCAGGTGTGGGCTCGTGGATATCGGCCCTTGGTATGGCCCATTGAATAGCGAACTTCCCCTAAGCACCGCGCCCGCTGGTTTTTTTCAGGAGTGACGATGAGCCAACCCAGCAACGACTGGTGGCGGACGAGTGTCATCGAGGGTGATGGTATAGACGCCGATGATCGACTGGAGATTTACGGCGAAACCTTGGACGCCGAGACGATAGCGATGATCGAAAGCTGGACGGAGAATCATGGTTGACAAGCTCATCCCCTTCAGACGCGATGCCGCTCGTCGAAACACCGAGTTGCTCTCGCACTGGCTGTCAAACGGTAGGACGGTTCACTCGCCGCCCGGTGATATTTGGCTGGGCGGCCTAGGCGGCCCCGGCGTCATCATCGGCCACAAGCAGAGGTCCGTCACATTCGACTTGCGCGGCAATGGCGGTCACTCGTTCGGCGCGGACTGGTCTGGCAAAACGGATGGGCCCACGCGGTTCCGGGCCGCAAACCCGGACATGGATGCACTGTTCACAATTGGCGGTCCTGACGCTGACGGCGCTCAACCCGGTCGGGCCTGGCGTATCAGGGATTGCGTTTTCATCGGGAGCAAACGGTACGGCCCGATGCACGGGATTGCAGCGTATCAGGGGGATTGCTATTTTGTGGATGCTTGCACATTTAAGAATCTAAACGTCGGCGTCCGCTTATCACCCACTGGCAGCCGAATGGTGTGTGGCGAAATTTCTCGATGCCAGTTCAGCCGCAACCAAACTGCAATTCTCGCCGACGGGAACGGCGATTTCGACGAGAAGCATCCTACTCATGCATGTGTGGACATCCGCACCTGTAACTCGAATAATGATCGGATCGGTTGGCATTTCCGCGACTGGTGGTCGATGGGCTCGATCACGAACTCGGTGGTACATGGTAGCTCGGCTGCGTGCATCCTGTTTGAGCGGGCGAACATTACGATGTCGAACGTCTACGCCGAGGCCGGCGGGATTCGTCACAGGAGTACGCTGGTTCTACGCGACAGTCGAGTATCGGCGACGAACCTGGTTGCGAAGTACCTGGATTACGACGCCGAATCTACGTTTGTGCTGAATCCCCCCGGGCGAATCGATGCCGTCCCGAATTATGCGTTCCCGGTCGTGTATGGCGAAACGGAGAGCCTGCACGATCCACGGGACGAAACGGGCGGGTATACCGCGATCACGGGCACGATGCTAGTGAAAGATGGGATTGCTTGGCGGGCGACGAAAGGTGGCTACGGCGTCGGACACGACACGGTGTGGGAGTCGGTGGAGGTGCTGAGGCGATGACCGACTTTGAACAATTCCTAAAAGATGCCCAGCAACGGATGAAGGACGAGCCGTTTGTCATCAAGCCATGCTATGACTACGAAGACGACGAGCTCACCGTGATCTTTGAAGGCGTCAACGGCTACGGCGTGGGCGTCGGCAACGGTGTCATGATTTTGCGGGCGAGTGACGACGATCGGATTATCGGTGTTTGCGTCGCAGGAATTCAGGAGCTAATGGTGGTCAAGATGGCCGTGTGTGATGAACATGGGGAGAAAGTCGATGAATAAATGGACCGTAACCGCGTTGATGGTGCTAGTCGCTTGTCGTAGCATCGGGGAATAACGATGAATAAACTAATCACCCCACTGCTCGCAATCCTCGCCTTCGCAGGCCCGCTCTACGCGGCGCCCGGCTGACCGTCAGACAATCAGCCTCCGTCGGGGGCTGTCCAGCAGCAGCCGAGCCAGCAGCCTGGCCAGTTCAGCGTCCCGACCGATCTGCTTCAGATCACAGGGTCAGAGGCCGCACACCCCGCCACGTGTCGCATACTCCAGAGCGACGGCCGTGGGTGGTTTTCCGGGACGGGCGTTCTAGTCGCCGTAGACGACAAGTGGGGCTATGTGCTCACCAACTGGCATGTTGTCCGGGATGGCAACAGTAAGGTTGCGGTGGCGTTCGGGGCGAAGGCGTACTGTGCGGCCGTGATCGGGCTGGACAAGGCCACCGACGTCGCCGTGCTTCAGATCGGGAAGCCGGATCGCAAGCCGGCGGAACTCGGCGAAGACCCGGCTATCGGCGACACCGTGCTGTCGACCGGTTTTGGCCCGCGGTCATATCGTGCCGTCAGTGGCCCTGTAATCCAGTTTGTCGACCCCGGGGACGGTCGGGCCAGTTGGTACGAAGCTCGGCTCACGACACGCCAGGGCGACAGTGGCGGCCCCGTGTTCAATCGTGCTGGCCGGGTATGCGGACTTGTGGCCGGTGGCGCGGGCGGGTTGAGCAACGGGCCGATAGCCAGCGTCCTGCGGCGGGTCCTGTCATTGGCCAAACCTCGCCGGGGCGGAAAGTGTTGTCCGTCACAGCGTCCGTCCGGTAGATGGGTGAGTCCGATTCGGCCCAATACGAAGCGGCCGTTGCCCGCAATCCAACCTGTCAATCCCGCAACCACGCTTCCGGATTGCCGGAATGAGTTGGCAGTCCTGATCAAGGCCCAGGCCGCAAGTCAGGTGCAGATCGATCAATTGATGGTGCTCGTCAACAACCTTACCAAGCAGAAATCGATCCCCGGACCCCCCGGGAAGGATGGGAAGGACGGCTTGACCGGGCCGGCTGCGGTGATAGACTACGAGAGACTGGCACAGGAGGTGCAGAAGCGTTTGCCGCCGATTACCGTCCAGGTGATCAAGGACGGCGAGGTGATCGATTCCGAAGACGTTTTTCTTGGCGGCGTGTTGCCGTTGAGGTTAGTCCCTAATCAGGGGAAATAATGATTGACATTCCGATAGGAGATGATTCGATGTCAGACGCAAGCGCACCGATTGACAAAGTCCTAGAACAGTCGTTCGCCGATAATCATGCGGCCCGGATGCACGCTGGCCGTCGGCTGACCGAGACAAACGACAACGTGTCAGAGCAAACCAAGTTGATGTTCCTTGGCGAGCAGACCAAGGTCGGCACCCGTGAGGCTGCGGCAATGCAGCGAATGGATTCGGATAAACTCGCCGCTTCCATCTTGCAACAGCGTTCGGCAGCGAACCAGCCGCCAATTTATGTC
>SDBV01011867.1_pt1 | contig 11234 bp, 9 predicted proteins | sample 2277081 | NCBI WGS metagenome assembly SDBV01 (sample SAMN10402039, study PRJNA504765) | marine sediment metagenome | isolation source: marine sediment core GS10_PC15, 223 cmbsf | place: Arctic Ocean: Southern Knipovich Ridge | collected 2010
GACACTGCCGATTTGCAGCATGAAGAATCCGCCATCCGGGGTTTCCTTCAGGCCGCCCGTTTCGCCTTGTACGCCGGCGAAAACCGACTGCAGAAAATCGCCCGGCGGCAAATCGGTGATCTGGGCGCCTTGCGCGTCCCGGCCGCCAACGTCCATCGGGCCGCCCCTGCGCAAGGTCAGCCCCAAGGTCCGGGCGGTCTCCGCCAGCGACGCGCCACCCGCCAGGGTATCCTCCAGGTCGCGCGACGCGCGGTAAATCGAATCCGACGCCTCCTCGCGCTGCATTGCCGCGCGGAGCCCTTCGCTCACCTCCTCGAACGGGGTCACTTCGGCCGGCACCGTCCCGGAAACGCGGAATATGTTCCAGCCGAAGCCGGTATCCACGGGCGCACTGTTTTCGCCCGGGCCAAGAGGGTCGACGGCGACGGCGATGGCGGGAATCATGATTCCGCCGGGCAGGAATTCGCCGAACACCAGATCGTCGCCCGCCTGACCGGCGAGATTCCTGGCCACGTCCTCGAAAGCCTGGCCGTCGGCGAGCGCTTCGGCGCCCTGTTTCGCGGCCGCCTCGTCGGCGAAGCGAATGTGCTGGACGATACGCCTCTCGGGCACCGTGTAGTCGCCGATATTGGCCTGGTAGGTATCGCGCACGCGGTCTTCGCCGATCTCGACCTGGGCGGCGAAATCATCCAGGGTAAGGTGCACGAACGACACGGTCCGCCGTTCCGGCGCGGTATACGCCTCGGGATTCGCCTTGTGGGTTTCTCGCAGCGCCGCGTCGTCCGGTTCGCCGACATCCAGTTTTTCGTTGATCTTCACCACCAACAGTTCGGCGATGCGCTTTTCCTCACGCCATTTGTGCAGGTAATTCGCCAGCACGGCCGGCGATTCGCCGGACAAATCCAGGCTGTTCAGCAACTGACGGCGATACAGGTCGCGGCGGATGTCGGCGGCGATCGCGCCTTCCGAAAGACCGGCCTGGAACAACAGGTTGTTGAAGCGGGCGCGGTCGAACTGGCCCTGATCGTTAAAGAACAGGGGATCGCTGCGGATCGCGCGAACCACCGTCTGGTCGCTGATCGCCATGCCCAGCATATCGCCGCCAAGGCTGTAGACGCGGCCGTCGATCAACCGGTCCAACGCCTGGTCCAGCAGCCCGAAGCTGCGCGCCTGCTCTTCCGTGATATTGAGCCCGCGGGCCTGTAATCCGCGAAATTCGCGGCGAAAAGCATTGGCGACTTCCTGGCCACTGATTTCTTCACCGCCAATGCGCACCGCGGCGGCGTCTCCCAGGCCGTCACTGACATATCCCTGGATTCCCCAGGCGCCGAAGCTGAGAACCAGCAACATCAGCACGCCCTTGGCGATGATACTTGAGGTCGACGAACGCAGTTGTTGTAGCATTTTATGTCCCGGTTTTAATCTGTTCGCTGCGCGGCGCGGCATAATAGAAGGCAGGGGCAGCGAACCGCAACAGGCAATGCGACAACCGACGCAATGGCGCGCCGCGGCGTGGCGTGTTTATACCAAGGCTCACTGATAATGACCCATTTGATGGCGCGCCGCCGCGCGCTACCGTAGGCTGGCTTCCCTTGACCGCCCGCTGCGTTGCGCTACGCTTGTGGTGCGCAAACACCACGGCGCGCACCGCGCCTGGCGGGCGGACAAGGGATGCCGGTCAAATGGATCATTATCAGCGAGCCTTGGTATTGGCCGGTAGTGGCTGTTCAAATCGAGGGAAATGATGGGCATGGCGCAGGATCGGACTGTTTTGATCGCCGGAAACTGGAAAATGAACTGTCTCTCCGGCGAGGCGGTGTCGCTGGCGCGCGCGGTCGCCGCCGCGCCGGAAGGCGGCTGCGAAATCCTCGTCTGTCCGCCGGCGGTGTCGCTGGCGCCGGTCGCCGCCGTGCTCAAGGGAAGCAAGGTCAGACTGGGCGCCCAGGATTGCCATCCCGAGGGCGGCGGCGCCCATACCGGCGATATCAGCGCTGAAATGCTGGCCGACGCGGGATGCGCCTATGTCATCGTCGGACATTCGGAACGCCGCGCCGACCACGCAGAGACCGATGAGATGGTGCGCGCAAAGGCGCTGGCCGCGCACCGCGCCGGGCTGTGCGCCATCATTTGCGTCGGCGAGACCCTGGAAGAACGGGAATCGAGCCAGACACTCGCGCGAATCAGCACCCAGATCGAGCATTCCCTGCCCGAACAGATCACACCGGCAAACATTGTCGTGGCGTACGAGCCGGTCTGGGCGATTGGCAGCGGGCTTATACCGACCCTGGACGATGTCCAGGAAGTGCACATGCATATCCGCGGTTATCTCGAGGTCAAATACGGCCCCGCCACCGCCGAGGGGGTGCGGATTCTCTACGGCGGTTCGATGAAGCCGGAAAACGCCGGCGACCTGCTGGCGCTGGACGGCGTCGATGGTGGCCTGATCGGCGGCGCCAGCCTCAAGGCGGAGGATTTTCTGGCGATTTCTGCAAGTTACCCCTAGCAACCGGCGCTTGGATTGGCTAAATAAGCCGCACTGGCGCGACCCGGCAAATACTGGTCGCGAAACCGTCGAATTGAGTCATATTTCATGGAATCGATAATTCTCGTCATCCATCTGCTGGTCGTTCTGTCATTGATCGGGGTAATCCTGATTCAGCGCAGCGAAGGGGGCGCGCTCGGCATGGGCGGCGGCGGCGCCGGCGCGGGACTGGTGAGCGTACGCGGCACGGCCAATTTATTGACCCGCGCCACGACCTACCTGGCAGTCGTCTTCTTTGTGACCAGCATGACGCTGTCCGTGCTGGCCGGCAACCGCACCGTGCCCACGCTGGACCTCGATGCGCCCGTTCCGGCGCCCGTCGCGCCGATCGAAGAACAGCAGCCCGCCCAGCCGGGCGTTCCGCTCTCCGAGTGACAGGGGCGCCGCGAAAATATTTTGTGATAATACTCTTGGGTCGCACTGGATCTTTGGATAGTATGTAGGTCCATGACGCGGTTCATATTCATCACCGGCGGCGTGGTCTCCTCTCTTGGCAAAGGCATAGCGTCGGCAGCGCTCGGTGCGCTGCTGCAGGCGCGTGGCTACAAGGTCCGGCTGCGCAAGCTCGACCCCTACATCAACGTCGATCCCGGCACCATGAGTCCCTACCAGCACGGCGAGGTCTATGTCACCGACGACGGCGCCGAGACCGACCTGGACCTCGGTCATTACGAACGCTTCACCGGCGTCGCCGCGCGCCAGAGCGACAATGTCACGACCGGCCGCATCTATTCGGACGTTATCGCCCGCGAGCGCCGCGGCGATTATCTCGGCGCCACGGTGCAGGTCATTCCCCATATTACCGACGCGATCAAGCAATTCGTCACCGCCGATCTGAGCGGCGAGGATTTCGTGCTGTGCGAAATCGGCGGCACCGTGGGCGACATCGAGAGCCTGCCGTTCCTCGAAGCGATCCGCCAGCTGGCCAACGAGTTGGGCCGCGACCGGGCGATGTTCGTGCACCTTACCCTGATGCCGTGGATTTCGGCCGCCGGCGAGATCAAGACCAAGCCGACCCAGCATTCAGTCAAGGAACTGTTGAGCGTCGGCATTCAGACCGACATTATCCTGTGCCGCGCCGACCGACCGGTGCCAGCGGAAGCCCGGCGCAAGCTGGCGCTGTTCTGCAACGTCCAGCCCGAACGGGTGATCGAGGCGCTCGACGCGGACACCATCTACGACGTGCCGATCCGCTACCACGAAGCCGGCTTCGACACCGAGGTGCTGAGAAGGTTCGGCATGGATTCCGGCCACGAAACCGACGTCGACCTCGATGCCTGGCGCAATATCGTGCAACGCGTCCGGGCGCCGGAAGGCGAGGTCTCGATTGCCGTGGTGGGCAAGTACACCAACCTGCTGGACGCTTACAAATCCCTGAACGAGGCCTTGGGGCATGGCGGCATCGCCAATAATGCCCGCGTTAATCTCGACTGGATCGAATCGGAAATATTCGAGAACGGCGAGGATACGGTGCTGCGGCTCGAGGGCTGCAACGGCATCCTTGTGCCCGGCGGTTTTGGCGAGCGCGGCGCCGAAGGCAAGATCGCGGCGGTGCGTTTTGCACGCGAACGCAAAGTACCGTTTTTCGGCATCTGTTTCGGCATGCAGATGGCGGTAATCGAGGCGGCTCGCAACCTGGCCGGCATCGCGGGCGCCGGCTCCACCGAATTCGGCCCGTGCGAGCATTCGCTGGTCGGGCTGCTGACCGAATGGAAACGCGGCAACCGGGTCGAGCGGCGTTCCGGCGGGGACGCCAAGGGAGGCACCATGCGGCTCGGCGCTTATCCCTGCAAGCTGAGCCCGGGTTCGCGCGTCGCCGAGATCTACGCCAACCAGTCGGATATCAGCGAGCGGCACCGTCACCGCTATGAAGTCAATATCGACTATCTGGCGCAACTGGAAGAAAGCGGACTCAAGTTCTCCGGCATGTCACCGGATGGCGAGTTGCCGGAAATCGTCGAGTTGACCGACCATCCGTGGTTCGTCGGCGTGCAGTTTCATCCGGAACTGAAATCCAAGCCGTTCGACCCGCACCCGCTGTTCGCGTCGTTCATCAAGGCGGCGATCGAACAGTCGCGGCTGGTCTGACCGGATGGCCGGCGCCAATCATATCGAAATCGGGGATCTGACGGTCGGCAACGATTTGCCGCTGGTCGTCATTGCCGGCCCGTGCGCCATGGAAAGCCGCGCGCACGCCCTGGAAATGGGCCAGGCACTGAAGGAAATCGCCGGCAAACTGGGTATCGGGCTGATCTACAAGAGCTCGTTCGACAAGGCCAACCGGACCTCGGCGTCCAGCGCCCGGGGCATCGGCCTCGACGAGGCGCTGCCGATTTTCGCGGAAATCCGCGAGGCGCACGGCCTGCCGGTGCTGACCGATGTGCATTTGCCGGAACACTGCGCCGCGGTGGCCGAAGCCGGCGATGTGCTCCAGATACCGGCTTATTTGTGCCGGCAGACCGACCTTCTGGTCGCCGCCGCGAAGACCGGCCGGGCGATCAACGTGAAAAAGGGCCAGTTCCTGGCGCCGTGGGATATGGCGAACGTCGCCGCCAAGATCACCGGCGCCGGCAACGACCGGGTCATGCTGTGCGAACGTGGCGCCAGCTTTGGCTATAACACGCTGGTCTCCGACATGCGGTCGCTGCCGGTGCTGGCGCAAACCGGTCATCCCGTGGTATTCGACGCCACCCACTCGGTGCAGCAGCCGGGTGGGCAGGGGGCCACGTCCGGCGGGCAACGCGAATTCGTACCCGTACTGGCCCGCGCCGCCGTTTCGGTCGGCGTCGCCGCGGTCTTCATGGAAACCCATCAGGACCCGGACAGCGCACCGTCCGATGGACCGAATATGGTGCCAATAAACGAGTTACACGGACAACTTGAGATATTAATGGAATTCGATCGACTGGCCAAGGCCAACCCGGTCAGCGTTCCGTAAAAGGCTTATCCGGAGGGATTGACCGCCATGACCGCCATCGTCGACATCCATGGTCGCGAAATACTCGACAGCCGGGGCAACCCGACGGTCGAGGTCGACGTTGTTCTGGAGTCCGGCGCCGCGGGCAGGGCGGCGGTTCCGTCGGGCGCCTCGACCGGCACCCATGAGGCGCTCGAGTTGCGCGACGGCGGCAAGCGTTACGGCGGCAAGGGCGTGACCAAGGCGGTCGACGCGGTGAATGGCGAAATCTTCGATACGCTGTCGGGCATGGATGCCGAGGACCAGCTTGCCATCGACCGCATGATGCTGGAACTCGACGGAACCCCGAACAGGGGACGTCTTGGCGCCAACGCGATCCTCGGCGTCAGCCTGGCGGCGGCGAAGGCGGCGGCCGAGGATGCCGGACAGCCCTTGTACCGTTATGTCGGCGGGGTCCACGCGCGGCGCCTGCCGGTGCCGATGATGAACATCATCAATGGCGGCGCGCACGCGGACAATCCGATCGACATCCAGGAATTCATGGTCATGCCGGTCGGCGCCGACAGCCTGTCGGAGGCGGTGCGCGCCGGTTCGGAAATCTTCCACGCTCTAAAAAAAGCGCTGTCCGATGCCGGGCATGGCACCAATGTCGGGGACGAGGGCGGTTTCGCACCCAATCTAGCCTCGGCCGACGAGGCGCTCGGATTTATCATGAAAGCCATCGAGGCGGCCGGTTACAAGCCTGGCGATGACGTTGTGCTGGCGCTCGATCCGGCCGCCACCGAATTCTACAAGAAGGGAAAATACCAGTTGAAGGGCGAGGGCAAGTCGCTGGATTCGGCCGGCATGGTCAAATATTTCGCCGACCTGGCGGGGCGCTATCCGATCGTCTCGATCGAGGATGGCATGGCCGAGGACGACTGGGACGGCTGGCAGGCGCTGACGCAGGAGATCGGCGACCGGGTGCAGATCGTCGGCGACGATTTGTTCGTCACCAACCCGGAACGCCTGGGTGACGGCATCGCCCGCGGCGCGGCCAACGCGATCCTCGTCAAGGTCAACCAGATCGGCACGCTGAGCGAGACGCTGGACGCGGTGGAGATGGCCCATAACGCAAGCTACCGGGTGGTGATGTCGCACCGCTCCGGCGAGACCGAGGATTCAACCATCGCCGATCTCGCGGTGGCGACCAATTGCGGCCAGATCAAGACCGGCTCGCTGTCCCGATCCGACCGTCTGGCCAAGTACAATCAGCTGCTGCGAATCGAGGAAATGCTTGGGCCGGATGGCGTTTACGCCGGGCGATCCGTCCTCAAGGCCTGACAACTCCCGCATAACGATTCTACCGGCTGCACCGATGCAGCCTATGGAATCATATTGGAATCAAAGACACTTTTTTTGTTGACCTGCGACTCGGGCCTGTGATTCCATCCGCCGATGGGAATGTTTCGGGAATTGCGGCGGCAGGGCCGCCAGATCGTCTTCTCGCTGCTCGGCGTTGGCGTTATCGCCTATTTCGGCTTTCACGCGGTCGAGGGCGAACACGGTGTGCGCGCCTATTTCGCGCTGACCTACGAGACCGACGAGGCGCGCCGGCAGCTTGATACGCTGGAGGCGAAACGCGCAATGCTCGAACACCGGGTGCGGCTGCTGCGGCCCGACAGTCTCGATCTGGACATGCTCGAGGAACGCGCCCGCGCGATCCTCAATGTCGCGCACCGCGACGAACTCGTCGTCCTGCTGCCGCCCGGGGGCGATTGATCGAACCGCGCGAGCGTGCGCATTTGACGCAGGCGGAACGCGCCATAGCTTGACTCATGTCAAGGTACTCAATCGCGGTCTTAACCTTATTATAACGGAGCTATTCGATCATCGCGATTGGCGCGCCTGGCGTGCGGCCAACAGGAGAATTCCGATGCTTGAGAATGTTAGCAGGAAAGCGGCCCTGACAATTACACTCGCGGTATTCGGCGCTCTAATGGTGGCGCCCGCCACCGCTTATGCCGATGCCGGACACACCCATGGTGCGGAAAAAACGCCGGCCGCCGCCGATGATGCGGAAAAAACGCCGGCCGCCGCCGATGATGCGGACCACGAGCCGATGCCGTCCATGATGGCCATGCCCATGATGAGCCCGGAACGCGGCATGTTCCTGTTCGCGGAAAAAGGGTGCGTTACCTGCCACTCGATCAACGGCGTCGGCGGCCACGACGCCACCGCGCTCGACGCCCATAGCATGAACAGGATGATGAACCCCTTCGAATTCACCGCCAAGATGTGGAGCATGGCGCCGGCCATGATCGCGGCGCAGGAGGAAGCGTTCGGCGAACAGATCACCTTTACCGGCGACGAGCTGGCCGACATCGTCGCCTTCGTTCATTCCGACGCGCAGCAGCACAAGTTTCACGCCGGCATGCTGTCCGCGCGGGTCGTCGAGATGATGAACCACGAACACGGCGGTTCGTCCGGTACCGACGCGCACGCGGGTGAGATCGGCCACAAGGACTAATCGTTTCCGCCGGCTTTTGCAGTGCGCCAATGGCGAATAAGTACCTCTGAACTCGAATAGTGAACCGTAATCGAGTTAATTCTTGGAATAATCATATAAACCAACCGGTTATTACCTGGTTGCAAACACAGGAGTGGGCCTCTAAATTGGCCCGTTCCGGGCCGGGCCGGCCCGAACCTTCGCATTCCAGAGCCGGGAGTTCGTCCATGGCCAAGGCCGCCGCCAAACGCAAGTCGCGCGCGAAACCGAAATCTCCAAAAATATCGACCGGGGAACTGCTCCAGTTCTATCGCAAAATGTTGCTGATCCGCCGTTTCGAGGAAAAGGCGGGCCAACTGTACGGCATGGGGCTGATCGGCGGTTTCTGCCATCTCTATATCGGTCAGGAGGCCGTGGTGGTGGGCGCCCAGGCGGCGACGACGGCGGAAGATTCAGTCATTACCAGCTATCGCGATCACGGCCACATGCTGACCTGCGGCATGGACCCGCGTGGCGTCATGGCCGAATTGACCGGCCGCGCCGACGGTTATTCCAAGGGCAAAGGCGGCTCGATGCACATGTTCAGCCGCGAGAAGAATTTCTTCGGTGGCCACGGCATCGTCGCGGCCCAGGTGCCGATCGGCACGGGCATCGCCTTCAGCCACAAATACCGCGGAACCAAAAACGTCGCCCTGACCTATTTCGGCGACGGCGCCATCAACCAGGGGCAGGTCTACGAATCGTTCAACATGGCGGCGCTATGGGATCTACCGGTGGTCTACATCATCGAGAACAACAAATACGCCATGGGCACGTCCATCGAACGGGCCTCCGCCAGCACCGACCTGCGCCACCGGGGCAAGGCCTACGGAATTCCCGGCGACGCCGTCGACGGCATGGATGTGGTGGCGGTTCGCGCCGCCACGGAAAAGGCGATCGCCCACTGCCGCGCCGGCAAGGGGCCGTATATCCTGGAGGCCATGACCTACCGCTACCGTGGCCATTCGATGTCGGATCCGGCGAAATACCGGACCAAGGAAGAGGTCCAGAAGGTGCGCGCCGAACGCGACCCGATCGACCATCTTCGCGAGGTCATCTTCGCCGGCGGCCACGCCGACGAGAACGCGCTTAAGGAGATCGACCGCGACATCAAGGCCACGGTCGCGGACGCCGCGGAATTCGCCCAGAACAGCCCGGAACCGAACGCCGCCGAGTTGTGGACCGACATCCTGGTCGACGCGTAAGGGGAGGCGAGCATGCCCGTGCAAATCCTGATGCCCGCCTTGTCGCCGACCATGACCGAGGGCACGCTGGCGAAATGGCTGAAAAATGAAGGCGACGAGGTCGTCGCCGGCGACGTGATCGCCGAAATCGAAACCGACAAGGCGACCATGGAAATCGAAGCCGTCGACGAGGGCAGGCTGGTGCGCATCCTGGTCAGCGCAGGTACCGAGGGCGTCGCCGTCAATACGCCGATCGCCGTGTTGCTGGACGAAGGCGAGGACGAAGCAGCGATTGAAGTGGCGCCGGTCGTTGCCGCGCCAACACCGCCGTCTGCTTCGCCCGCGCCCACCGCGCCGCCGCCCGCAACAGCCGTGGAGACCGATTGGTCGGGCGCGACGGTGTCGCTGTCGGTGCGTGAAGCGCTGCGCGACGCCATGGCCGAGGAAATGCGCCGCGACGATGCGGTGTTCCTGATGGGCGAGGAGGTCGCGCAGTATCATGGCGCCTACAAGGTCAGCCAGGGCCTGCTGGAGGAATTCGGCGACCGGCGGGTGATCGACACGCCGATAACCGAACACGGATTCGCCGGCCTGGCGGTCGGCGCGGCCTTCAACGGCTTGCGCCCGGTCGTCGAATTCATGACCTTCAATTTCGCCATGCAGGCAATCGACCATTTGATCAATTCGGCGTCCAAGACGCTGTATATGTCGGGCGGGCAGATGGGCTGCCCGATCGTGTTTCGCGGGCCGAACGGCGCGGCGGCGCGCGTCGGCGCCCAGCATTCGCAATGTTTCGCCAGCTGGTACGCGCACTGCCCGGGGCTCAAGGTCATCGCGCCGTGGTCGGCGGCGGATGCCAAGGGTCTGCTGAAATCGGCGATCCGCGATCCGAACCCGGTGATCTTCCTGGAAAACGAATTGCTCTACGGGCAGAGTTTCGAGGTGCCGGACGACGACGATTACACGGTGCCGATCGGCCGCGCGAAGATCGTCCGCCCGGGCGCCGACGTCACCATCGTCGCTTTCTCGATCATGGTCGGCAAGGCGCTGGCGGCGGCCGAGGCGCTGGCGGCGGACGGCATCGACGCGGAGGTCATCGATTTGCGCACCATCCGGCCGCTCGATACCGCGACCATTACCGAATCGGTGAAAAAAACCAACCGCGCGGTCACCGTCGAGGAGGGCTGGCCGGTCGCCGGCATCGGCTCTGAGTTGTCGGCGGTGATCATGGAGCAGGCCTTCGACTGGCTGGATGCCCCTGTGGCCCGGGTATGCGGCGCCGATTTGCCGCTGCCCTACGCGGCCAATCTGGAAGCGATGGCGCTGCCACAGGCCGAAACCATCGAACAGGCCGCCAAATCGGTCTGTTACCGGAAATGAGGGGGGCCGCGCCGTGCCGATAGAAATACTGATGCCCGCCCTGTCGCCGACCATGACCGAGGGCACGCTGTCGAAATGGCTGAAGAGCGAGGGCGACGAAGTCGCCGCCGGCGACGTGCTCGCCGAAATAGAAACCGACAAGGCGACTATGGAAATCGAGGCGGTGGAGGAGGGCGTGCTGGGCAAAATCCTGGTCGCCGACGGCACCGAAGCCGTGCCGGTCAATCAGCCGATCGCGTTGCTGCTGGAAGAGGGCGAGGAGAAATCCGGTCTGGACAGCTACCAGGTCACCGGTGCCGCCCCGGCGCCATCCACGCCGGCCGCGCCAACTGCTTCACCGGTTCCCGCAGCAGCCCCGGCCACGCCGGCCACGCCGGCGGCCCGGACCAACGGCCAGACACGGATATTCGCCAGCCCGCTGGCTAAACGCCTGGCCCAGAAGGCGGGTATCGATCTGGCGGTGATCGCCGGCAGCGGTCCGCACGGGCGAATCGTAAAAGCCGATATCGAGGCCGCGCCGGGCGGGCCCGCGCCGGGCGGGCCCGCGTCGGGCGGTGTTGCGCCAGCGGCGATCGCGCCGCCGCCAGCCACGCCGGCCGCCGCCGGACCCAGCGCCAGGCAACTCGCCGACGCGCTGGGCATGGCCTACACGCTGGAGCCGCACAGCTCGATGCGCCGCATCAT